>TARA_R110002073_G_scaffold29177_10_pt1 | contig 10353 bp, 8 predicted proteins | sample TARA_R110002073 | Tara Oceans TARA_R110002073 (sample SAMEA4397174) | marine metagenome | biome: Polar Biome; feature: [DCM] deep chlorophyll maximum layer (ENVO:01000326); material: water (ENVO:00002006), including particulate matter (ENVO:01000060) such as... | depth 40 m
TTTGCCTCGCTTTGCCGCCGATATTTTGCCGGTGACTCCGGCGATGTTTATGATGATCGTAGGCGTGGTCGAGATCGTCGCGGGGCTGGCGGTGTTGACCGTGCTGACACGATTAGGAGCCTACATCGTGATGGCGTGGCTGGTGTTAATTTCCGTCGCGGTCGTATTGTCAGGTCACTATGACATCGCCGTGCGTGATCTCGTGATGGCGATTGGGGCCTATGTTCTGGGTCAAGTCGCAGGGCTTCGCGGCGAAGGGTGGTTGCCAGGAACCACGGTCAATGAAGGAGTGCCAACCCATGCAACGACAACCTAGATTTTCGATTCGCGGTCACTCGCTCGATCGCTCCGGCGTTCATTCGAGTGATGACAAACGTTTGGATGCAGAGTCGTTTTCGGACGCCTCGCCAACGGTGGATGAATTGTCCGACAAAACGATCGTTGACCGCGTCAAGTCGGGCGATCTTGCTGCGTTTGAATTGATTATGCGTCGATATAATCAACGCATTTTTCGGGTCGTGCGAGGGATCGTTGATGATGACGATGAAGCGGATGATGTCGTCCAAGAGGCATACGTGCGGGCGTACGAACATCTCGATCAATTTTCGGGCCGATCAAAGTTCTCGACCTGGCTGACCAAGATTGCGGTCTACGAAGCAACCGGGCGTCGCAAACGTCGCCGCCGAATTCAGTTGTTTGATCCCCATGAACCAACGGCTGGATCGATCGCTCGGCACTCGACAATGCAAGACGGTGTGGATCATATGAGTACGAGTGAGCTTTCGAGGGTACTGCGGGAATCCATCGATGCATTGCCCGAAGCGTTGCGAGTCGTCTTTATGATGCGAGCGGTCGAGGGGCTCAGTACCCAGGAAGCTGCGGAGTGTTTGTCGGTAACCGAGTCCAACGTCAAAATCCGCCTGTACCGCGCTCGAGCCCGTTTACGAAAGCGAATTGACCGTGAACTAGGCAAAGAATCTCGCCAGTTGTATCAGTTTGATGGTCGGCGATGTGACCAGATCGTGCAGGGCGTGCTGTCGCGAATCACGAGAGTCGCCGAATAAATCACGAGAGTTGCCGAATAATGCGTGGATCGATCACGGTTACAGCTCGTCGCCTTTTGCTTCGCAACCGTTGCGTCTGTAAGTGCACTTTCGCCGCGTGAAAGGCGGTGTTGCGGTTCCCCGATTGACGCTGCATTGTGCACTATCGCGCATATTCCCCAATTAGAGGTGTGCACTTGCTGTAAAGATAGTGTGGTCAACCAAGCTTCGCCTGCGATGCGAGCCAATCTGGTGTCGTCGTGATTGGGGATCCGATGAAAAGGTTAACACACCTTTCGCAATGGATTGCAAAGAATGACCAGCAAGAAATGCCGACGCGCTGTCGGTTCGTCTGTCTTACCGATGTTCCTCGTTTTACTCGCGACGGTCGGTTTGAGCGAGACAATGGTTTCGGCCCAGCAATACGCTCCGTCGCCTGGATTTGGCGATGCTGCATGTGATGAGTCTGGCCATTGTAATGCAGCGGTCAGCGGGCACCGATTACCGCCGAACTGGTTCAACACGCCTCACACGCCGTTGGATTCGACCGTTTATGGTGCACCCCGCCGAGCGGTGGCTCAATCTTCGCAGTGCCAACCAGGTTACACGTCGGCGGCAACCGTCTGCACACCTGCACCTACGGCTCGTAGCGGAGCCTTGTTGGGCGGATTCGAATTCATCTGGATGCGAGCCCATTTTGACCAGAACGTGGCGATGATTATTGACCCGCCGGTGGGAAACACATTGGTGCCGTTCAGCTACGACTATGAACTTTCACCTCGTGTTTGGTTGGGTTGGCAGTCGCTGAAGAGTGGCGGTGGATTTCGGGCGACTTACTTTCGCTTTGACGAGCAAGCCAATACCGAAGCGGTGACCGCGGTCACCGGCTCGACTCCGGTGTTCGTGTACGTTTACGGTGCCGGCGGCAATTTGTCGCGGAACGCTCAGGCTCAAGTCGGTGAGACGTTGACGTCGACTCACGAGTTGAATCTTCAAGCACTTGATCTGGAGGCAACGCAGCAGTTTCATTGGAATTCGCTGCAGGGAACTCTCGGCGGTGGCGTGCGAATCGCTAGTATCAAGCAATACATGCGTGGCGATGTTCGCGATGCCGGTGGCGTGCTGCAAGAATCGGTCAGCAATGATTTGGATGTCCAGGGCGCCGGTCCGACGGCATCGCTGCAGCTGCGACGCGGGATCGGCGGCAGCCGACTTGGGGTGTACGGCGGCCTTCGTGGCTCGTTATTGATGAGCGAGACCACGCAAAAGATTTACGAAATGAAAAACGTCTTCACCACCGAGCTCGAGGATGCCGCGATACACCGCGAAGTCATCACCGCGATGGAGATGTCGTTGGGTTTGCAGTGGAATCAATCACTCGGTCGACACTCGGCCTGGTTTGCCCGAGCCGCTTACGAAGGCCAAGCATGGTTTGACGCCGGAGGCCCCGTCGATTCATCGAGTACCATCTCGCTGGACGCCATCACCTTCGCCCTCGGATTGCAGTATTAGGCCCGCAAAGCTTCATCGAAGTAAGCCAACGATGTGACGCAATCTTTTCATTGCGTTTGCACATTTTTTAATGCGTAGCGGAAGTCGTCAAGACTTTCGATTCACCGCCGGTGCTTTCCGAAACTCTCGACGGCGTGGTGATTTATGAGCCGCGACGCGTCAGCGGCCGGGTCCCATGTGATACCCGGTGCCTTACGGCCCACGGCTCACCATTGCGGCTTGCATTTGGATTAAATCAACAAGTCGTCAAGACTTTCGATTCACCGCCGGTGCTCCCCGAAACTCTCGACGAGTTCCGCTACGGAAAACTTCCACCTACTTGCGGTGCACTAGGCTTCGCTGGTGTTGTCTGGGTCGCTGCGTTTGAATCCGGGACTCAGCAGTTGGACGGCGTCGTAGGCAGCGTGAGCGGCGATGGGGATCAGCAGATTGTCGGTCCAAAGCAGCAACGCGCCAAAGTACAGCCCCATCGCGGCGGCCAATACGACGTACAGCCGTGTGATCGGATGGACCATTCCAAATGCGATCGATGATCCGATCAGCGCTGCACCCCATTCCACCGGGCTGGGCGACGCATCGGCGCCACCGATGTGGGCAAGCCAAGGCAGCAGCCAGCCCCGAAACAGCAGCTCTTCGCCCACTCCGGCGCAAAGACTGATCACGACCAATTCGGCACGCCCGAGACTCAGCAGCGTGCGGATCATGCCGTCATCGCTGAGCCGTTCCAGTTCGCGAACCGGTTCCCAGGGAATCTTGCGAATCAACGCGATGACCAACAGCATTGGGACCGCTGCGGCACAGCCGTATGCCAGCCCCGAACCAATGGTTCGCAGATTTTCGAATCCGCCTTCGGGAATCATTGCTCGCGGGTCGGGGCCGAGGGCCCATCCCAGTAGAAGTGCCAGCAGCCCGAGCGCCGACTCAAAGATCACTGCCGTCAAAAACAGGTCATTGGGCGACTGGTCGAGCGTTTCTTCGTGTTCATCCATACCGAAAGCGTACGCGGCGGGTGCGTTTTCGGCACCCCCGGATGCGGGAATTCCGTCAAGAATGCGGCTGAATGCTGGGGTTCGGCCGCTGAGGCGTTTTGGCTACGACGTCTCGGGACAGCGGACGTGGCAAGCAGCCGCGTGAGCTTGATCGCCGAGATTCGGACGTATTTCGCGGCATTTCTGTTCGGCAATCCAGCATCGATCGACAAATGCACAGCCCGGATATTGGCGATCCGGCGAAGGAACTTCGCCTTCGAGCACGATTCGGTCCCGTTTCGCAGCCACCACAGGGTCCGGCACCGGAACCGCCGATAGCAATGCTTCGGTATAAGGATGAGTCGGTGATCGATACAAGTCGGCCGCGTCCGCAAGCTCGACCATTCGCCCCAAATACATCACTCCGACGCGGGTCGCGATGTGCCGAACGACACTCAAGTCATGGGCGATGAACAAGTACGACAGCCCAAGTCGCTGTTGCAATTCCATCAACAAGTTGATGATCTGGGCCTGGATCGAAACATCCAATGCAGAAACAGGTTCGTCGCACAGAATCAACTTGGGCTCGACCGCGAGGGCTCGAGCGATCCCAATCCGCTGACGTTGGCCACCACTGAATTCATGCGGATACCGATTCAGGAATCGTGGGTTCAACCCGACCAATTCCATCAAACGAATCACTTCGAGTTTACGATCACGTCCTTGGGCCAGGTTGTGCACCACAAGTGGTTCGCCAATGATCCCGCCCACGGTCATGCGTGGGTTTAGCGACGCGAATGGATCTTGAAATACCATTTGGACTTGTCGGCGAAATGGCAGCATCTCACGGTCACGAAGTCCCGTGATATCCGATCCGTTCAGCCGGATGGTCCCGGCGGTGGGGGGCACCAAGCCGATGATGGCACGCGCGGTGGTTGATTTTCCGCAGCCCGATTCACCCACTAGCCCCAGCGTCTCGCCTTCTTTGATTTGGAACGAGATATCGTCGACGGCGCGGATCACACCTCGTTCGGGTCGGAACAGTGATCCGCGACTAAACGGAAAGTGAACCTTCAGATTCTGGACATCTAGCAATGGACTTTGGCTCATTGGGTCACCTCATAATCGCGAGGCGTCGCGTTTTCAACATCGACGATGCATGCCGCCAATCGACCTTCGCCCGCAGGTGCAAGCGGTGGATCGATAGTGGCACATTTGTCAATCGAGTAAGGGCATCGAGCACGAAAGGAGCATCCCGCAGGGACGCGTGCCATGTCCGGCGGCTGGCCAGGGATCGCTTGCAGCAACTCACTTTGCTCTTGATCAAATCGAGGCAACGAATTTAACAATCCCAACGTGTAAGGATGTTTCGGCTGGGCAAACAAATCGTTCACCGAAGCCTTCTCGACCACGCGGCCGGCATACATCACCAAGACGCGGTGACAAACGCCGGCGACGACGCCTAGATCATGCGTGATTAACAAAATACTGGTGCCTCGACGTTTCTGAAGATCGGCCAGCAGATCCAAAATCTGAGCCTGGATCGTCACGTCCAGCGCCGTTGTCGGTTCATCGGCAATCAATACGTCGGGCTCACACGACAATGCCATCGCGATCATCACGCGTTGCCGCATCCCGCCACTGAATTGATGCGGGTAATCTCGCAATCGTTTCGCGGGCGAGCTAATCCCGACAAGCTCAAGCATCTCGACGGCGCGACTGCGAGCTTGTTTTTTGGTTAGCCCCAGATGCAACTGCGTGATCTCGCACAACTGTTGCTCGATCGTCATCAGCGGATTCAGCGCCGTCATCGGATCTTGAAAGATCATCGCGATCTTTCGGCCTCGGATTGTTCGCAATTGCGATTCGTTCATCTTCAGCAGATCGCGACCGCCGTAGATTGCCGAGCCGCCATCGATGCGTCCCGGCGGTTTCGGGACCAGTCCCATCAGCGCCAGGTTGGTCACGCTTTTGCCGCTGCCGCTTTCGCCGACAATCCCCACGGTTTCGCCGGGACCAATGTCAAACGACACGCCACGAACCGCGCGAACGATGCCGTCGTCGGTTTTAAAGCTAACCTGTAAATTTTCGACCGAAAGGATCGGTGAATCGTTGGATTCGGGCATCAAATCTAAACTCTGTCTGAAAAGGGGTCTGACCCTCTCTGAAATGGTAGTGTCATAAAAAGTGGATTGCTCTCTGCAAAGGGTCAGACCCCTTTTCGGACCGCATCTAGTCCCGGTTTTTCATACGCGGATCCAGTGCGTCACGAAGTCCGTCACCGAGAAAATTCAACGCAAACAAAGTCGACGCAAGCGAGAGGCCTGGGAAAACCACAACCCACCAAAACAACTTCACGCTGGAAAGGGCTTCCACACCATCGTTTAGTAGCAGCCCCCACGAAACATCGGGCGGGGCAACGCCAAGACCGAGGAACGACAAGAAGGCTTCGAACAACATCACCGAGGGAATCGTTAGCGTCAGATAGACGATCACGATCCCCAGTACATTAGGCACTAGATGGCGAAAGATGATCCGTGGCGGGGATGCCCCCACGGTTCGCGCCGACTCGACAAATTGTTCATGGCGAAGCGATAGGATCTGGCCCCGAACCACTCGCGACATCGTCAGCCAGTAGATCGCTCCGATGATGATGTAAAAGATCGTGATCTGGTCGATTCCAATTCCGTCAAGCTTTTTCTTGACGCTGTCTTCGCCCAAAAATGTGACCAGGAATATGACGACAAAGATAAACGGGATCGAGTACATCATGTCGACGATTCGCATCATGATCGCATCGATCCAGCCGCCGAAATAACCCGCGATCGCGCCGTAGCTGACTCCGATCAACAAACTAACCAATGTCGCGACGATCCCAACGATCAACGACACTCGGGCGCCCCAAAAGACACGAGCCAAGAGATCGCGGCCAAGGATGTCGGTGCCGAAAATGCTGGGGATCGCATAGTCGCCAAACAGGGCCACGCGAACTCGGGTGAGTTGCCAGGAAACCGGGCCGAGCTCGTTCCAAAGCTGGTTAAAGGGGTGTTCGACTTGGTAGCGTTCGTCGATCGCAAGGATTAGCTTTGTTTGTTCCTTTGGATCCGTTGTGGCATCAAGCTGTTGCTGTAGCTCGGCGATCTCGGCATTGAATGCCGCCAATTCGCTGGTCAAGCGTCCGTCAGCAAACTTCAATCCCTCGCGGCCGCCCATGACCACGGTTTGCAGATTGGGTGACAAGAACCGGCGGTTGTTCAAATCTTTGTCGATCGGGCTTTGCAGCGGCAACAATGGGGTCAGCAGCGCCAACAACGCCAACACCACCAGGAATGCCATCGACGCCATTGCAGTTCGCTTGCGACGCAGCCGTTTCCACGCGTCTTGCCAAAGCGAAACGCCACGGATTTCTTTCGATTCATCGAGCAGCTTTTCAAGCAACTCGCGATCGAGTTCTTTTTTGTTCGGGGCACTCATTGCAGTTTCACCCGTGGATCGATGATGGAGTACGAAATGTCCACAAGCGAATTCATGATGAACAAGATAACGGTGTAAGTGAGGACCATGCCCATCGCTAGTGTGTAATCACGCTGGGTCGCGGCATAGATAAAATGGCTACCCATGCCTGGCAAGGCAAAGATTTTTTCCAGTACCAACGATCCCGTCAAAACGCTGGCGGTTGCGGGTCCGAGATACGAAACAACGGGCAACATCGCACCCGGCAAAACATGCCGCGTGATCACGGTGTGTCGTGGCAAACCTTTGGCAAATGCCGTTCGCACGTGATCGCGAGTCATCACTTCTAACATTCCGGCACGCGTCAGCCGCGCGATGTACGCGGCCACCGGAGCGCCTAAACAGAGTGCCGGCAGCGCCACTTGCCGTAGCGTGCCCCAGCCCCCTGCGGGAAAGATTTGGATTCCGAATACGAACAACAAAATCGCCAGACTGGCGAGCACAAAGTTCGGTATCGCGATCCCCAGCACCGCGGCTGCCATCATGCTCACATCGGCAAACGAACCACGATAGACCGCCGAGACCACTCCCGCCGAAACGCCCAAAACAATGGCGAACACCAAGGCAAAGATCGCCAGCGATGCCGAGACGGGAAAACCTTCGGCGAGCACTTGGTTGACACTGTAATCCTCTAACCGGATGCACCAACCCAGGTCAAATCGCGTGACGATTCCCACCAGGTAATCGACATATTGTTCTATTGGCGGAGCGTCCAGGTTATAGCGTGCCTTCAGCTGCCGCTCGATTGCCGGCGGCACATTGCGTTCGCTGCTGAACGGGTTGCCCGGAACGCTGCGCATCAACACAAACGAGACGCTGTAGACAATCCACAACGTGATCAGCATCCAGCCGAATCGTTTGATGATGTAGCTAAGTAAATCTCGCATGCAAATCCTTTGTGGACCTTCTTACTTTCGATACTCGAGCAAATTCAGAGGATGTAAATCCTGGGCACTTGGAAAGAACCCTTTGACGTTGGGTTTGACCATATTGATCGAGGTGTAGAAATAGATCGGAATCACCGGCATCTCGTCGACCCAGATCTGTTCGGCTCGCTGCAACAATTTCATCCGTTTCGCCGGGTCGCCCTCGCGAGCCGAAGCGGCAATCAATTGGTCGTACTCTTTGTTGCTCCAATTGGTGCTGTTCTGAGGCCCGTCGGTGACCCACATGTCCAGGAACGTATTGGGGTCAGGGTAATCCGCAATCCAGCCCGCTCGGGCGATGTCGTAATCTTTTTGCTGCGTCTTGTCCAAGAAACTGCCCCACTCCATGTTTTGCAGTTCAATTTTGACGTTCAGATTGTTCAGCAGTTGTTGCTGGATCACTTCGGCGATCGCGCGATGTCCTTCGCTGGTGTTGTACAGCAGCGTCATCTTGGGGATGCCGCGACCACCGGGATAGCCCGCCTCGGCGAGCAGTTGTTTCGCTTCCTCGATGTCGGGATTGATGCCCACAGCACTCTCGTAAAGTGCGAGCCCCGGAGGCACGTTCGTGTAGGCCGGAATTTGTCCCGACTTGGTGACTTGCTCGACAATCTGAACTCGGTTAATCGCCTTGGCGATGGCGCGGCGAATTCGGGCGTCATCAAGCGGTTTGCGAGCCACGTTCAAGCGATAGAAGTAGACCGACAATTGGGGCGCGGTGATGAAATCGTCACGCGTTTTCAGTTCTTCTAACAACGCGGTCGGCGGATCGGTCACCCATTGGATTTGCCCGGTTTCGTACATGTTCAACGCCGTGTTTTGACCTTCCATCGAAAGGAAGTCGACGGTGTCAAAGCCGTTGGGATTGACCGCATGATAGTCTTCGTTTTTGACCAATCGCAATCGATCACGCAAACGACGGAAGCCAAGTTTAAATGGTCCATTGGTGACAATGTTCTCGGCCTTGGTCCACAGTGGTGACCCGAAGGTTTCCACGCACTTTCGGTTCACCGCGAACAGTGGATAGTAGGACGCTAGGTTGGGAAAGTAGGGCACCGCGTCCTTCAAATGAACAATGAAGGTGCGGTCGTCTGGCGTTTCTAAACTGCCGAGTTTGCCAAAGGCGACCATCACAGCGTGACAGCGTTGGGTGTTTTCATCGGCGGCGGTTGAGTTCAAGTCAACGGTAAAGGTTTGCGATTTAACGTCATCGTCCCACTGTACTTCGCCATCGGCGTTTTCCTTGGCAACGTCGACGCGATAGACCCATTGTTGTTGCCAATCGAGCATCGCGTCTTCACGTTCTTCGTCGCCGAGATCGTCCGCCAATTCGGGTTCCGGCGGTTTGACGATCTCACGAAGCGTTCCATACAGCATCGTGCCGCGAGGAAAATTCTGCTGACTCGATTCCGTCGGCGTATCGAGCGGGCGGTCCCACAATTCGACTTCAACGCGGTCACCCACTTCGACCAAGCCGCCGGCGTATTGTTCGGCGAATGGCACCGCATATAGCTGGAATGTGTACTCGCAAGCGGTTTCCGGATGCAGCATCCGCTGCCAACTCCAGGCGAAATCATGACTGGTGACCGGAGTGCCATCGGTCCAGAATGCGTTCTCGCGAAGATGGAAGGTATAGGTGCGGCCGTCGTCGGAAACCTCATACGATTCGGCCACCCCGGGCTGAGGCGACATCGGCTGCAATCCCGTTATTGGATCGGGATCGCCCTCGGGCAACATCGTCAACAGTCCCTCGAACAGCGCGAAAATGATCCGGCTTTCGATGTTGCCCGTGGCCCGCGCGGGATCGATGGTCTTCGGATCGCTGCCGTTTTGGAGGCTAAAGTCAGCAGGGGCGGTCGCATCAAATAACGATGCCCAAGCGACAGCGGCGACCACGACAAGGCAGGCGACGATCAGGAAAGCACGGCGAACTTCGGGAGGCACGCGGGGAATCTCCAGTACGAACAATAACGGTCTGCTGCGAGATTCTAACCGAGATTGCCTATTGGATGGGACAGCGGTTTTTTGCGAATCGTTTCCAGCTGCATCCGCGTGATCGACGCGTGGCTTTAGGGCGGCTGCGAAGCACTACACCATGGCTGGGGCAAAGTTGGCAACGTTGTCAGCAAGACATTTTTTGCCCGTCTTTTCTTGTGAAAATAAGTTTTTTTCGCTCGGGGGCTGCCGAATCACACTCCCGCCGGGTGACTTGGTGAAACGTCGTGAGCGAAGTAGGGCCGGTTCCTACCGGCCGTCCCCCCCCTCGCTTCGCTCCGCTACAAGAGCCATCTGTTTCGTACCAATCTCGATAGCGTTAAGCCAACGCCCGTAGCCGGTGGGAACCGGCCCTACTTGGTTTCTTGGCTCTACCAAGTGTAGCTGAGGGTTCCC
>TARA_R110002073_G_scaffold23765_4_pt1 | contig 10348 bp, 7 predicted proteins | sample TARA_R110002073 | Tara Oceans TARA_R110002073 (sample SAMEA4397174) | marine metagenome | biome: Polar Biome; feature: [DCM] deep chlorophyll maximum layer (ENVO:01000326); material: water (ENVO:00002006), including particulate matter (ENVO:01000060) such as... | depth 40 m
AACTATGGTTCCGAAGACATCATAGATTACTACATCCTTTACCCCATTATGCTTTGTGGTAATATAGACCACATCCTGATAGGCCGGATTGGGGTATAATTTGAAAGTATTTGCTTGGGTAGTTCTGTCTAACGGCTCTTCAACGAATTCCTGTGCAGAAACGGCCATAGAAAATACCATGAACAGTAGGGTGTAAAATATTTTCATAGGTTAGTATTGATTTGGGATCAATACAGTAAACGTAGGAAAATAAATAAGGAAGTAATAATAAATGTTGTAAAGGAGTGTTTTTTGTATGTGTATCCTTATTTCAAGTATTTCATTGAGGTAATAAGGCCTATAAATCAGATGATTAGGGAGGTTGTATAGCTGTTAAAAGTTGGGAAACACTATTTAATAATCAGCTTTCTCGTAGCTACTTTGTTTTTTTCGTTTACCCTTAGCATATAAACACCGGCATCCAAATCATTTACATTTAGTTCCGAACCAATAATGGTAGTTTCCAATACTTGGGATCCAAATATATCGAAAATTAAAATCTGTTTTGGAGCGTTCAGGGAAGTACTGATATATACCCTGCCATTGGTCACAGGATTGGGATATATCTTAAACCCAGGAATATCCCCTCCACTCACATTGCCTTTAGGATCCTGTCCAAAGGAAATAGAGATAAAAAGTAAGGCTATAACTAAGTAGAGTTGCTTCATAGAAACTTTTACAACAAATAATATACCGTAAATGTAAGAATTTTAGGTGCAGCACGTTGGCGGCAGCTAAAATTATACTTAAAAATTCGATGAAATGCAAAAAGAGGCCGGATTCCAAGTTAAAAAACATGGAATCCGACCTCTTTTTATTAAATATTACTATCTAAATTTAGAACTTAATGTTGTATCCCAATGAGAATGATCTTCCAGGACTTCTTTTGGAAAAGGTCTTATTTTCAGCCTTGAAGGATTCATATTCACTTTCCACGTCATCATCCAAAAGATTGCTTATTTTAAAACTAACACTCTGATTTTGGTTTTCGCCAAAGCTCTTGGAGAAGTTAAAGTTTAGGTTGTGAAAGGGCATGGTATACACGTCCGGTACAAATCCGTTGCCCACTACCTGCAATGTTTTTCCCTGTACATTGTAGTTTACACCCATTTGGATCCCGTTTTCGGCTCCTTCGTAGTTTAACCCGGAATTGATTAGGAAAGGGGACTGCCCCTGCAACTCCCTGTCATTGCCCAAAGTTTCACCATCCCTCAGTCCTAGCGTTCTAAGATTACGCTCACTTTCGCTATAAACTTGGGTAGATTTAATGATCGAGGTGTTTACATTTAGACTAAAATTCTGAAGTGGTGCTGCAATGAAGCCTAGATTTTTTCTTAGTTCAAATTCCAATCCGATCACGTCCGCATCACCAAGGTTTTGTGGGGTAAAGTTATCGGATGACGATTCAAAGTACGTAAGTTCAATGGGGTCGGTGAATTTTTTATAAAAGCTGCTCAATGCAATCATCTCGGCACTTTCACCAAACCATTCAACCCTAAAATCGAAATTGTTGATGTACGTTGGATCAAGGTTAATGTTTCCGATGAAGGTATTATTGGACAAGGGATCGAAAATCTTGGCTATGGAAGCTTCCTTAAAGGAAGGTCTAGCAGTAGTTCTGGAATAGGATCCTCTTAGGTTAACGTCTTCCGTAAGTTCATATATTAAATTGGCTGTTGGGAAAAGGTCAAACTTGTCTATAATGGTCTCATTGTCATAAATAACCTTTTCAGGGTCATTAACATCCTTATTGTCCTCACCGGTATATTTGGATTCAAATTTTTCAACCCTAACACCCAGGATAGTTCTCAGTTTCTGTCCAAGTTTAAACTCATTGGATACATAACCCGCTATATTTTGTTGAGCCGCCTCATAGGTATTGGCCGGTTCGGCAACCGAGAGGTCGGGATCAATATACGATCCGGAGTTGTTGTCTACTGTCCAAAGGTTTTCTTCCAAAAGGATATTGTCCGCAACACCATTAAACTTGGTAGTTGAACCATTGTTCTCAATTTCGAAGTTCAATATGCTAAAATCCCTGGTTTTGTAAGAGCCATAGGCACCAAATTTTAGTTTGGCATCTTTTTCCAGAAAGTCATATTTTTTGGTAAAATCCAATTTGGCAACTGCATTGATCTCTTCCAGATCTCTCCAGATTCTTTTTGGCTGGCTGTTCTGGGGTATGGAGTATACGCCATCCTCTACCCTAAAAGATGTTGTTCTTATATCCTTGTCCTGGATCTTGGACATGGTAGGGGAAAGTGCCCATTCTGTGGTCCATGATGCATCTTCGTTAGAATGTATTCCACTAAGCAATGCGTTGGTGATGGAACGTTGGGTATATTCCAGGTTATCTTTTGAGAAATTGATAAAATCCGTGAAATTCAGGGTCTGGCTAAAATAACCTGCTGTAGATTCTCCGTTCTGAATATGAAGGAGATTGAGTTTGTATTTGGATTTTTCTGTCTTAAAAGAGGTTCCCAATAGGCCGCTTACCAATACATTGTTTCGACCTAGATCACCTGTTTGTGTTCTATCCGTTTCCAGTTCAAATACAGAAGTGTCCGCGTTTCTTCTATAAAAATTGTTTTCGGCCCCTTCGTAAAAGGTGGTGGTGTTCTTATAGGAAAGGGAAGCCAAAAAGCCCAACCTGTTCTCTCCTTCGCCCACGTTGTATTGATTGCCCGTAGTGAACCCAAAACTATAGTCCATTGCACTATTTGCTTTCATCGCGGATAGTACTGGATTAAATTTTTTGGTAATGGCCGTTAATAACGGATCATATTCAAAAGTACTGGGGATATCCTGATTTCGGTTAATGGGAACGCTTCGGTTACCGTTGTCGAATCCTAAGAAATCGGTAGAACTTCCTTTATAGTCCAAATAGTTTTCATTAAAGTGCATGTCCGGATTATAACTGCCACCTAACGAAATACTGTGCTCTTTTTTGGTAGGATAGTCTTTCGTAACAATATCAACTATACCACCTGTAAAGTCTGCAGGTAAGTCTGCAGATGCAGATTTAAGAACCAGGATGTTGTCTATGATATTGGTAGGGAAAATGTCCAATTGTATGGTGTTTCTGTCCGGATCCAATCCTGGAATATCCACTCCGTTCAATATGGATTTGGTATAGCGATCGCCCAAACCTCGTACATAAACGTATTTTCCACCTTGAACCGATACCCCTGGCACCGATTTTATGGCACTTGCCACGTCACTGGAACCCGATTTTTTAAAGGCTTCGGCCGATAGTCCGTCCAAAAGGTTTACCGCCTTTTTTTGGATGCCCAATACAGCGGTTTCGGTATTCTTTTTAACGCTTACGGATACCACTACCTCATCCAGGCCTTCGGCCAAGGTTTCCATGGTTACGTTTACAGTGGTAATCTCGTCCGCTTTAATAAGCACATCTGTTATTTCCACGGTTTTATAGCCTAGGAATGAAAAAGTAAGGGTGTGGGTACCTTCTTCAAGGGCAAGTTTGTAATTACCGTCAAAATCTGAGGTGGTACCTTTAGTGGTCCCTTGGACCAGTATGTTGGCAAAAGGTACTGGATCTTGAAAATCTGCGTCGATCAATGTTCCGGTTACCTCGCCAGTTTGTGAAAAAATGAATTGAAAAAAAAGAAAAGCAAAAGTTGAAAGTCTAAGTGAATATTTCATAAGTAAATGATAATTAAATCGTAATAAACCAAATGCCCGCCAATGAATATGGCGAGCATGGTTGTTATTTTATAGGGGTGTTTTATTCCTAATTAGAAACTCAAACCTGTTTTGGCATATGCATAGGTCCAAGAAAAAACACTAAGATCTGCACCTACAGTCTCGGCACCAGCGGTAACTTGGGTAGTCCAAGTGGCAGCTCTTTCCGTAAATGTTGGGTCTAAGATGATAGTTGATTGCACATCGTTTCCGGCGTCGTCTTTCAATACCTTCTCTGAGAAAATACTGTTGTTGAAACCTACAACTTGCCAAGCTTCAAAGGTCAATTTGCCATCCAAGAAGTTCTGGGCTACATCGTTGGCATCCAATTCCACATCTTTTCCAGCTTGGAATCCAATGGCATAGATGTTCTTGGTAGTACCCATGGCATTACTTCTGTAATCTGCATATTCACCGTCAGCGGCTGTTGCGCTTCCTACAATAGTAGTGTTCTGAAGAGTAAAAGAACCTGTAATGGAACCTTCTGGACCGTCAATTTCAAAGGCGTGGTCAGAAGCCTCTCCTGCAATTACTAGCGAATTGTCTATGGTACCCGAATATGCTTGGTCAATGTCCAAACCATCATCTCCTTGTGCCCAAACTACTAGGTTGGATGCGTCAACGGTTCCACCGAAGAACTCGATACCATCATCAACGTTACCTACAACTTCTATGTGGTTTATTTTTGTACCACGACCTACAGAACCTAAGGTTAAACCGTTTATCTCGTTTCCTTCTCCAATAAGGGCACCACCGTGACGAATAGAGATGTATTCCATTTCACCTGAATTGTCATCGTCGTTCAATGCATCACCAGGACCGTAAAGTCCAAAGGTATCATCGGCAGGAATACCTTCTATTTGTACTTCAGTAACATCGTTTTTAAAAGAACCTGTAGCTCTTCCCAATACAATTAATCCTCCCCATTTTCCTCTAGCAGTTTCGTCCAAATTGGTTCCGGCGGTTTGTCCAACACCTATATTGTCTTCTTCGGAGGTAAAGATAATTGGCTTTTCGGCAGTACCTACGGCCATAATCTTGGATCCTCTCTGCACAATTAGAGCAGAAGCCAAGGAACCTGAACCTGCCTTACCTTTAATGATGGTACCTGGCTCTATGGTCAAGGTCTTTCCTACCCCAACAACTACTTTACCGGCCAATATATATATATTGTCTGCAGTCCATGTAGTATCGGCAGATATTTCCCCGGATACTGTAATTATTTCTGCACAAGAACCTCCTATGTCCACACCAGTTTCGTCTCCGTTCTGGATTCCATCATCACAGGTGGCTGTTGCCACGGTACATGGCTGACAGTTAGGTCCACCACAATCAACACCGGTTTCTCCTTGGTTTTGAATTCCATCATTACAGGTAGCTGTTGCTGCTGCTATTGGTGGCTCATCATCATTCGTACAAGATGTAAATGCTAAGGCAACTATGGCCAACGCGGATAATAATAGTTTTTTCATTTCAATTGAATTTTTCGGTTTCATTTTTTTCGAGTTCACTTGTTTTATTTAAACATGGCAAATAAATAACCTAACTGTAAAAGTCGCGTTACCCTCAGATTAATAGTTTGTTGGCTTAATGTTATCTAAATGTTACTATATTAAATCCATGTTAAGAGGTTTCGTGTAATAGTATTATCTTTACTTTTGGCGCGAATAACCAATAAATATTATGGTTAAACGGGCATGTTTAAATAGGTCACAATTATATGTTGTGATAGATTACAGTAACCGCCTCCAAAGGAATGTAGGTTGCATATGGCCGTTTAAAGACAAAAAAATTAAGGCATGAAAAAAAAGGACATTAAGATACTTTTGGTGGATGATGAACCGGATATTCTAGAAATTGTAGGTTATAATTTATCTGCCGAAGGGTATGAAGTTTTCACTGCAAAAAATGGTGCTGAAGGGGTTGCCAAGGCAAAAAAGAAGAAACCCCACTTAATTATTTTAGATGTAATGATGCCGGAGATGGATGGCATTGAGGCTTGTGAGATCATAAGAAGAACCGAAGGTTTGGAGGATACCTTGATTACCTTCCTCACGGCCAGGGGCGAAGACTATTCCCAAATGGCCGGATTTGATGCGGGTGCGGACGATTATATAACAAAGCCCATTAAGCCAAAGGTTTTGGTAAGCAAGGTAAAGGCTTTGCTTAGAAGGCTTAAGAATGAGGAGCAGGAGGTAGAGGATATCTTTAAAGTTGGTGAGATTACCATAAATAGGGAGGAATATAAAATTGTTAACCAGGGAGAGGAAATTATTCTTCCCAGAAAGGAGTTTGAACTCTTGGCACTATTGACTTCCAAGCCAAATAAGGTCTTTAAAAGGGAGGTTATCCTGGACAAGGTTTGGGGCAATGAAGTGGTAGTAGGAGGTAGGACCATTGATGTCCATATTAGAAAATTGCGCGAAAAAATTGGTGATGATCATTTTAAAACGGTAAAAGGGGTAGGGTATAAGTTTGTGCTATAATGGTAACGAGGATTAAAAAATCGTATAGGTTTGCCCTACGTACCACAATTCTAATTTCATTTCTATTAACTACAGTCTTGGGGATTTATTTGTGGAACAGTGGTTCCATGGATTGGGGGCTCCTAGCGGTCATTTTGGTGACTTCCTGCTTTATTTCATTTCTCGTAGTACAATTGAGGATAGAAAAATTTATCTACCGTAACATTGAGCGTATTTATAACGACGTATCCCTATTGGAGTCCACCTCTTTGGCCCCCAAGACCATTACGACCGACATGCGGTCCTTGACAGATGAAATAGAGAAGTTTGCCAAGGACAAAAAGATTGAAATAGATACGTTAAAAATCCGGGAAGAATATAGAAAGGATTTTTTGGGTAACGTGTCCCATGAATTAAAAACACCATTATTTACGGTACAGGGATATATTTTAACCCTCTTGGATGGTGCCATGGATGATAAAAGCCTTAGAAAAAAATATCTTCAACGGGCCAACAAGGGTGTGGAGCGACTTATTTACATTGTCAAGGATTTGGATCTTATAACCAAATTGGAAGTTGGTGACCTAAATTTGAAGATAGAAGATTTTGACATTTTGGAACTGGTACAGAATGTTTTTGATCTTTTGGAAATGAAGGCCGCTAAAAAGAATATTACCCTGACTTTTGATATGGATTATAAGAATCCCATCTACGTTAAGGCGGATAAAGAGAAAATACAACAGGTAGTCACCAACCTAGTGGTCAATTCCATTAAATATGGGCAGCAGAACGGTACCACCGAGGTAAGTGTAGAGAATTTAATTAAAAACAAGGTCATTATACGGGTGACCGACAACGGCGAGGGGATTTCCAAACAACACCTTGCCCGAATTTTCGAAAGATTTTACAGGGTCGATAAAAGTGGGAGTAGGGCCGAAGGTGGTTCTGGTCTGGGATTGGCCATTGTTAAGCATATTATTGAGGCCCACAACGAGAAGATTTACGTAGAAAGTGTACTCGATATAGGGTCCGAATTTTCCTTTACCTTGGAGAAGGCAAGCTAGTAAATCCTACCGTCGTATTACACTACTTCCGTATCTCAAGGCTGTTTGTCTATATAATGTCCTGTATAAGAACTGTTGGGCTTCCTTGGCGATTTGGTTGCCGAAACTTTACTTCCTGGCCTGATCAAAGGTGATTTCGGTTGACTTAAATAATTCTAAATTAAAGAAGAACAATTAAGTTATTATCTTTAACTACGACCTAGTACTTATCAACCGAAATCCTATGGAGCACATTGTTATTATTGGTAATGGAATTTCTGGAATTACGGCAGCACGCCATATTCGAAAACTATCCGACAAAAAAATCACCATTATTTCAGCTGAGAGCGAATATTTTTTCTCCAGAACGGCATTGATGTATGTGTACATGGGCCATATGAAGTTTGAGCATACCCAGCCTTACGAGAATTGGTTTTGGAAGAAAAATCGTTTGGATTTGGTCAATGGATATGTATCAAAAGTAGATACGGCCAATAAAACCCTCATATTAAAAAGCACAAAGGAAATTAAGTACGATAAACTGATTATTGCCACAGGTTCCAAACCCAATAAATTTGGGTGGCCCGGACAGGATTTGAAGGGGGTTCAGGGATTGTATTCCAAACAGGATCTGGAATTGTTGGAGGCCAATGCGCCTAACAATAAAGTCTGTAAAAGGGCAGTAATCGTAGGGGGTGGATTAATTGGGATCGAATTGGCAGAAATGCTTAGGAGCAGGGATATCCCAGTAACTTTTTTGGTACGCGAAAGCAGCTTTTGGAACGGGGTCCTGCCTGAAGGGGAATCGCAAATGATCAATGAACACATTCTGGAACACCATATAGACCTGAAACTGGATACCAATCTAAAGGAAATTATTTCGGATGAAAATGGTTGGGCAAAAGCCGTGGTTACGGACAAGGGGGAAACAATTCCATGTACAGTGGTGGGTTTAACAGCGGGGGTTAGTCCAAATATCGACTTCCTAAAAGGCTCAGGAATAGAGACAGGGAAAGGGGTAAAGGTCAATAATTTTTTGGAAACCAATATTGTGGATGTCTATGCTATAGGGGACTGCGCCGAGCAACATGAGGCCATTGGCAACCGTAGGCCGGTGGAGGCAGTTTGGTATACGGGCAGAATGATGGGAGAAGTTTTGGCACAGACCATTTGCGGAAACAAAAGGGCCTATAACCCCGGGCATTGGTTTAATTCAGCCAAATTTTTGGACATAGAGTATCAAACTTATGGTTGGGTATTTAGCGAAAAATCCAAAAAGGACCAGGAACAACATTTTCATTGGCGGCATCCCAAGGAGAAGATATGTGTCACCATCGCCTTCAACAAGGATACCAAACAGTTTTTGGGGATCAATACTTTTGGAATTAGGATGCGTCACGAAATTTTGGACCGATGGCTTACAGAGAAAAGAAGCTTGGATTATGTGATGGAATATTTAAAGGATGCCAATTTTGATCCTGAATTTTATGTCCAATACGAGGAAGACATCGTTTCCCATTATAATGCACTATACAGTGCCAATATTACCCCCAGGAAGAAAAGTTGGAAACGAATTTTTAGCAATGTATAAGATTTTAAGATGCAAATAATAAAAAAAATAGGGCTTTTCATTTTTTTAATCGGTCTTACCATATTTACCATTTTGCCTTTTATGGGTGATTTTAAGGTAACCCCTGCAGCTTTGGAGCAAATAATTCAGGAAAAGGGAATTTCGAGCGAACTCTTTATTCAGCGTATTCAAGAAGATGTGGTGGGGCAAGAGTTCCATGGCATGCTTTCTTTATCGCCCCAAATAACCCAGATTCTTGAAGCAACCAATGCCCAGCATAGAAAAGAGAAGGAATATAAAAAGATAATTTATACGGGGGCGCATGATATGGCCGCCGCAGTGGGCAAAGTCTCGGGAAATGGTTTTATTGTGGAAAACAAGGGGCTTATGTGGTTCTTGACCTTTGGTCTTGGAATACTGGGATCCTTGCTTTTTATTGTTCCCAATATAGTTTTATTGGGTAAAAAAGGGATTAAGAATAATGGTATTTACCATGAGAATGCCACCAATAGGGGGTGGATTGCCTGGATGGTCTTTGTTTTTCTGGTTTCCTTTTATTTGGTACTATATTTTCGTTCGGAATATGCCGTAAACTGGACTTACCTAGTGGATCCCATCAGCGAATTTTTAAGCGGAAATCCTGCCGGACATTGGTTTGTGTACGGGTTTATGTATTGTACGGTAATGACCGTAATGGCCGTGCGCATGTATATTAAGTATAGGCATAATACATATCAAACGGTGCGTACAACCTCGGTCCTGTTCTTTCAAATAGTCTTTGCCTTTCTGATTCCGGAAATAATGGTAAGGCTACAAATGCCGTACTACGATTTTAAAAATGCCTTTCCGTTGGATTACGATTTCTTTTTCCAATGGAATTTAAAATCCTTGTTGAACAGTGGGGGCATCGGACTTTTTATTCTAGTTTGGGGTATTGCACTTACCTTGGTAATTGTGCCTGTAATGGTCTATTTTTTTGGAAAACGATGGTACTGTTCCTGGGTGTGCGGTTGTGGCGGCTTGGCTGAAACCCTGGGGGATCCCTACAGGCAGCATTCCAGCAAATCCCTTTTTTCATGGAAAGTGGAAAGATGGTTGGTGCACGGGGTATTGGTCTTTGCGGTGGTAATGACCTTGATGACGCTCTATAGTTTTTTTACAGGGTCTGGCACGGTGTTGGGTTTAAAAACACAGACTGTACAGAATACCTATAGTCTATTGATCGGTGCATTTTTTGCAGGAGTAATAGGTACCGGGTTTTATCCCATTTTTGGAAATAGGGTATGGTGTAGGTTTGGTTGTCCCTTAGCGGCTTATTTGGGATTTGTACAGCGCTTTAAATCGCGCTTTAGGATTACCACCAATGGGGGCCAATGTATTTCCTGCGGTAATTGTTCTACCTACTGTGAGCAGGGTATAGACGTCAGGGCCTACGCCCAAAAAGGGGAAAACATTATTAGGTCCAGTTGTGTGGGTTGCGGTATTTGTTCCGCGGTTTGTCCAAGAGGGGTCCTAAAATTGGAAAA
>TARA_R110002073_G_scaffold26533_1_pt1 | contig 10337 bp, 6 predicted proteins | sample TARA_R110002073 | Tara Oceans TARA_R110002073 (sample SAMEA4397174) | marine metagenome | biome: Polar Biome; feature: [DCM] deep chlorophyll maximum layer (ENVO:01000326); material: water (ENVO:00002006), including particulate matter (ENVO:01000060) such as... | depth 40 m
GACCCAGTTGCCAAAAATTGGGTCGCGCTCGCAGGCTGCATCCAGTTCGGCAGTGGCAACTGAACTATCGATCGCGGCGTAATCGGGGGCGTCGAAAAACGAGCGGGCACGCACCAGGGCCTCGTCAGTCAGGGTGCTGGGACCATCCTTCAGGGTTGTCCACTCGTGCTCAACCGCCTGCCTGAATGCATCCACACCCATTGCCTTGACGAGAATCTTGATACGGGCTTTGTACTTGTTATCGCGTCGCCCATGCTTGTTGTACACGCGAAGAATGGCCTCGAGGTACGTCAACATGTGCTTTTTATCCAGCCATTCGCAGATGACAGAACCGATAGCCGGTGTCCGGCCCAGGCCGCCCCCGACCAACACTTTAAGACCGATTTCACCGTCTGCATTGGCGAGTAGCTCAAGGCCTATGTCGTGGTGGTGTATCGCGGCTCTATCCTCTGTGGATCCGCAGACAGCGATTTTGAACTTGCGCGGCAGGAACGCGAACTCCGGGTGCAGAGTTGACCACTGCCGGATGATTTCGCAGTAGGGGCGGGGATCTTCCAACTCGTCGCAGGCGACGCCAGCGAACTGGTCTGTTGTGGTATTGCGGATGCAATTGCCACTGGTTTGTATAGCGTGCATCTGCACCGTTGCAAGCTCCGCCAGGATATCGGGCACCTCAGCCAGTGCCGGCCAGTTCAACTGCACGTTCTGGCGGGTACTGATGTGCGCGTATCCCTTGTCGTAAACGCGGGTAATGTCGGCCAGTTTACGCAATTGCGCGCTGTTCATCAGTCCGTACGGTACCGCAATACGCAGCATCGGTGCCTGTCGTTGCAGGTACAGACCATTTTGCAGTCGCAGTGGTAAAAACTCGGCTTCGGAGATTTGTCCATCCAGAAAACGCGCCGTCTGGTCGCGGAACTGCGCGACCCGCTGGTCAATGATTGTCTGGTCATACTGATCGTAACTGTACATCTACATATCCTGCGCTTGCGCTGAGCCAAGGCTGCATGGGTAAGAAAAGGGCGCTACCATAGCAGAAAATTGGCATGAACAAATAGTCATAATATTCATAAGCTTAGATCTCTCCAGGCAGTTTCTGGCAATTCTTCACAGGCGACCGGCAGTGCTTCTGATTGTGACAAATATTGCTATAATGCGGCGACAATACACGCTCATACCTGGAGTTAGAAATGTCCGATCAACCAAATGACGAACGCGCCGCAGATGGCGCAGCCGATGCCATTGCCAGTGTTCTGATAATCACCATCGCGGTTGTCACGATGTACATCTGGTTGTCTGGCATGCCCGGCGGCGTGCCCCACTGAGTCCGCTGGCGGGGGAGCGATTCGAAGGATCACTCTCCCGCACTCTTGACCACCATCTGCACGACAAACATTACTGCGCCAATAAATAGCAGCGTAAATATAATACCTGCGGCGATAAATACACCGATTCGACCCTGCTTGAAATCCCGCTCCCGATTCTTGCTGCTCTGGACACCCAGGCCAGCTGCGAACACACTCGCAACAACCTGAAACGGGTTGAGTTTGTCGCGCTTTTCGTCGTTTTCAGACGGCTTGTTTCCTGACTCTGCCATTGCTATACCTCGCTAATAGCTCAAATTGGGGCGCAGCCAGCGTTCGAGTTCCTCCACGGACTGGCCCTTGCGTCGTGCCAGGTCTTCAACCTGGTCTCGACCTATTTTTCCGACCGCAAAGTAACGCGATTCCGGATGTGAAAAATAGAAGCCACTGACTGAGGATGGAGGCGTCATAGCAAAACTTTCCGAGAGACTGACACCACAGGCATTAGTGGCATCCAATAGCGTGAACAGGGTTGCCTTCTCGGTGTGATCCGGGCATGCAGGGTAGCCGGGAGCAGGGCGGATGCCACGGTATTTCTCGCGGATCAGGTCCTCGGTGCTCAACGATTCAGCGGCGTCGTAGCCCCACAGTTCCTTGCGTACCAGCCTGTGAAGATGCTCCGCAAATGCCTCCGCAAGGCGGTCTGCGAGTGATTTCAACAGGATGGCGTTGTAGTCGTCATGCTGCGCCATATACTCGGCTGCCAACTCCTCTGCACCGTGGCCTGTGGTCACGCAGAACCCACCGATATAGTCACTGCTCACCGATTCCAGTGGCGATATAAAATCGGCCAGGCTGGCATTGTGTTTCCCCGACGGCTTCTGCGTCTGTTGGCGCAGATGGTGCAGGGTGGCAATGGGTTCACTGCGTGATTCATCCGCGTAAACGGCAATGTCGTCACTGCCGACCCTTGCAGCGGGCCAGAACCCCACAACCGCTTTCGCCGTCAGCAGCTTTTCATCAACAATGCGCTTTAACATCGCCCGCGCATCCCGATAAAGTTCCGTGGCCTGGGTGCCGACCACCTCGTCCTCGAGTATTTTGGGGTATTTGCCAGCGAGTTCCCAGGTGATGAAAAACGGTGTCCAGTCGATGGTGTCCACCAGTTCCTCGAGTGGAAACTCGTCAAACACACGGGTACCGGTAAAACTGGGGCGGGGCGGCTGGTAACTGTCCCAGTCGAACTGTGGCGCATTGGCGACGGCTTCTGCGTAGCTCAATTCCTTTTCGCGTGGTTTGCGATTTGCCACACGCTCACGCACCAGTACGTACTCGTCGCGCAGGTCACGCACAAACTTTTCCTTGCCGACGCCAACGAGTTGGGTCGCCACTGCAACACTGCGTGAGGCATCGGGAACATAGACCACGACATCGCCGTCGTATTGCGGATCAATCTTCACGGCGGTATGTGCCTTTGACGTTGTCGCGCCACCGATCATCAACGGCACATCGAAATTCAGGCGTTGCATCTCTGCCGCGACATGCGCCATTTCATCAAGCGAGGGCGTGATCAGCCCGCTGAGGCCGATAATATCAACCTGCTCGTCTTTTGCCACCTGCAGGATTTTCTCGCAGTGCACCATGACACCGAGATCGATCACCTCGAAGTTATTACATTGCAACACGATACCGACAATGTTCTTACCGATATCATGGACATCACCCTTGACGGTGGCCATCAGGATTTTGCCGTTTGTGGAGTTGCCGCCCACCTTGTCCAACTCAATATACGGTTGCAGGTGCGCCACAGCCTGTTTCATCACGCGGGCACTTTTCACGACTTGCGGCAGAAACATTTTGCCGGAACCGAACAGGTCGCCGACGATGTTCATACCATCCATTAGTGGCCCCTCAATCACCTCGATGGGGCGATCAAACCTTAGCCTGGCTTCCTCTGCATCCTCAACGATCCAGGTGTTGATTCCTTTTACCAGCGCATGTGCAAGGCGTTTCTCTACATCCTGTTCACGCCAGCTCAGGTCCTCCACCCGCGCCTCGGCGCCGCCTGTGTCGCGGTAGCGCTCAGCCAACTCCAGCAGCCGTTCAGAGCCGTCTGTGGTGCGGTTGAGAATGACGTCCTCGACGACGTCGCGCAAATCGCTGGGCAACTCATCGTACACCGCCAACTGACCCGCGTTGACAATCCCCATATCCATACCGGCTTTAATTGCGTGGTACAGGAATACCGAGTGAATGGCCTCGCGCACGGCATCATTGCCGCGGAACGAAAACGACACATTGGACACGCCACCGGACACCAGTGCACCGGGAAGCTCGGCTTTGATATACCGCGTCGCTTCTATGAACTCAACCGCGTAGTTGTTGTGTTCCTCGATGCCGGTGGCAATGGCGAAAATATTGGGATCAAAAATAATGTCGTTGGGATTGAAATCCAGTTCACCGACCAGCAAATCATAACAACGCTTGCAGATATCCTTGCGTCGTTGCAGGTTGTCTGCTTGGCCTTCTTCATCAAACGCCATGACCACCACGGCTGCGCCATAACGCTGGCAGAGGCGTGCCTGGGTGAGAAATTCTTCCTCCCCGGCCTTCAGGCTGATCGAGTTGACGATGGCCTTGCCCTGTATACATTTGAGCCCTGCCTCAATCACATTCCATTTGGACGAGTCCACCATGATGGGAACCCGGCAGATATCCGGCTCAGAGGCAATCAGATTGAGAAAGGTCACCATGGCCGCCTCAGAGTCCAGCATGCCTTCATCCATATTGACATCAATGACCTGCGCGCCATCTTCTACCTGTGTGCGCGCCACGGCCAGTGCCTCGTCGAAGCGGCCGTCCATAATAAGGCGTTTGAATTTGGCCGAGCCGGTGACATTGCAGCGCTCCCCCACATTCACGAACAGGCTGTCAGACGTGATGTTGAACGCTTCCAGTCCGCTCAGGCGACAGGCCGGTTCATGCCTGGGCAGCGGGCGCGGTGTCACGCCTTCACAGGCATGCGCGATCGCCCGAATGTGGGCGGGTGTTGTGCCACAGCAACCGCCCGCGAGATTCAGGAAGCCGCGGCCGGCGAACTCCCGGTAATCCTGCTCCATGATTTCTGGCGTCTCATCAAACTCACCAAAGGCATTGGGCAGGCCGGCGTTCAGGTGGGCACTGAAATAGCAGTCGGCAGCGTTGGAGAGTTCCTCTACAAAGGGCCGAATTTCTCGATACGGTCGGCCACAGTTGCTGCCGACAATTAACGGTTTGGCGTGGGCGATAGCGTTCCAGAAGGCCTCCGGGTTTTGTCCGGACAGCACCCGCCCGCTGATATCCGGGAACGTTACCGAGATCATGATCGGCAATTCCTGACCTAACTCGTCAAAGACATCCTTGACTGCAAAAATCGCAGCCTTGGCATTGAGGGTATCGAAAATGGTTTCGATCATGATGAGATCGACGCCACCGGCTATCAGGGCGCGAGTCGCATTGGCATAGTCTTCCCTCAACGCATCAAAGCTGATGCTGCGCGCGCCCGGATCGTTGACGTCGGGTGAAATTGAAGCCGTTTTCGGTGTTGGCCCGAGAACACCGGCTACAAAGCGGGGTTTATCGGGTGTTCTTGCAGTCATTTCATCCGCCACCTGGCGGGCAATCTTTGCGGCGGCCAGGTTTTGCTCCACGGCGAGATCGCTGAGGTCATAGTCGGCTTGGGCGATGGCCGAACTGCCGAATGTGTTGGTTTCGATGATGTCAGCACCGGCCTCAAGAAACGCCCGGTGGATTTTGGTAATAACTTCTGGCTTGGTAAGACTGAGAAGTTCATTGTTGCCCTTCAGATCGGAAGGGTGGTCGGCGAAGCGCTCGCCACGAAAATCCGCTTCTGTCAGGTTTTCGGCCTGTATCATGGTGCCCATGGCACCATCGATGATAAGAATACGCTGCTCGAGGGCTTGCTCCAGAAGCCCGGGATTGTTTTTGACGCTTGCCATTAAAATAGCCTTAGGGTGTGATGTGGTGCGGGGAACAGTCCCCACTCTCTAAAAGGGCGACAATGTTAACAGATTGTGAGCCCCAATGAAGATCAGTTGCCAGTATCGTTCACACTCGGCGGGCAAGTTTGCTACAATACCCGACTAATTTACTCGGAATGGATCGCGCCATGGTCACAATTACTGAATCGGCCCAGGAATATCTGTCTGAACTGCTCTCCAAACAGGAAGACGCGCTGGGAGTAAGGGTTTTTATCAACCAACCGGGCACCCCTCGTGCTGAAACCTGCATTGCCTATTGCAGAGAGGGTGACGTGCAGGAGGGCGACCAGCAGGAAGTGCTGCCCCGGTTCAACGTCTGGTACGAGGCGAAAAGCCTTCCGTTCCTGGAGGACGCACTGGTGGACTACGCCAAGGACCGTATGGGGGGACAACTGACGATCAAGGCCCCCAATGCCAAGCTACCCAGGGTCGACGATAACAGCTCGCTGGAAGATCGGGTCAATTATGTGCTGTACAACGAGGTAAATCCCGCACTGGCCGCGCACGGTGGAGAAGTCAGTCTGGTGGAAATTACTGAAACGAATGTTGCGATACTGCAGTTCGGGGGCGGTTGCCAGGGCTGTAGCGCGGTGGATCAAACACTAAAAGGCGGCGTGGAAAAAACGTTGCTGGAGCAGATTCCACAACTGACCGGCGTCAGTGACACCACTGATCACAGTGATACCTCGCAGGCCTACTACTAGTCCACTGCCGGGGCACACTGATGCCCCGGTGCGTTACGTCCCCCGGCGGTGCCGGCTCGCAAGCGTGTCCTTTATTCGTTCCCGCATTGCGCGCAGGCAGCGCTCGGTTGTTTCCCAGTCGATGCACCCATCGGTGACCGATACCCCGTATTCCAGATCATCCAGGTTTTCGGGTATGGACTGATTCCCGGCCTTCAGATTGCTTTCTACCATCAGTCCGATAATGGATGTATTGCCTTCCACAACCTGATTCGCGACATTTTCGACGACCAGCGGCTGCAATTCCGGTTGTTTACTGGAATTGGCGTGACTGCAGTCAACCATGATATTGCCAGAGACACCGGCTTTTTCCAGCGCGTCTTCACACAGCTTGATGTGTACCGAGTCATAATTCGGGCCTGACGTGCCTCCGCGCAGCACAATATGCCCGTAGCGGTTGCCTTTGGTCGTAAATACAGACACCTGTCCCTCGCCGTTGATACCCAGAAACCGGTGTGGATTCGCCACCGAATTGAGCGCATTGGTCGCTACCGTCAAGCCGCCGTCGGTGCCATTCTTGAACCCCACTGCACTGGATAGCCCGCTTGCCATCTCCCGGTGCGTCTGTGATTCTGTGGTACGGGCGCCAATGGCGGTCCAACTCACCAGGTCCTGCAGGTACTGCGGCGAAATAGGGTCGAGCGCTTCAGTGGAGGTGGGCAACCCCAGATCCAGGATATCCAGCAACAGTTTCCTTGCGATGTGAAGACCATCTTCAATATTGAACGAGTCGTCCAGATAGGGATCGTTGACCAGCCCCTTCCAGCCCACGGTAGTGCGAGGCTTCTCAAAATACACGCGCATCACGATATACAGGGTATCTTCCAGTTCATCTGCCAGCGCCTTCAGGCGTTTCGCGTATTCGATGGCGGCGACCGGATCGTGGATAGAGCAGGGCCCAACGACAACAAACAGACGCGAATCACGCCGATCAAGAATATTCTCAATGACCTGGCGACTGCCTGCGAGTGTCGCTTCAATCGAGTCCGACATCGGCAGGCTGGCCTTGAGCTGGTCAGGGGTAATTAATAATTCCTGTGAGGCGACGTTAACATTGTGTACTTTCATGTTGCTCATCATTTGCTACCTGATAAAGTATTTTCCGCCTGTTGCTGTTACGGTGCCGCGCGAGCGAGCCTGTCCAGACCAAAACGGGGCGCAGGATTTTATAGCAGTCGTCGCGCTTTGTGTAGGCGTCCCGAAATATCACCAATAATTCAGGAGAACCCGTTTGGCGCACAGCCTGTATGACATCAGCCCGCTGCAAGAACTTATCGAGCAGGGGTATACGCTGCTGACGCCTAATTTTCGATTGGCCAGGCGCATCAAGGCCGAGTGGGATGCCGCGCAAGCAGCGTCAGGTAGGAGAGTGTGGGAGGCGATAGCGGTGCAGCCATTGGACGCATGGCTTCTGCTGCAGTGGGAGCGTGCCGTTCGCGCTAATCTGGTACCGCCCGTGACGCCACTCTCGTCTCACCAGACCCTTGAAGTCTGGCGGCAGGTGATCAGCAATCAGCAGAGTGAGGCGAACGAGTTTCAGCTGCTGCGTCCTTCCGCGGCTGCGGAACTCGCGGCCCAGGCACGGGATACGCTGCTGCGCTGGCAGGTTGACTTGAGGGCGCGGAATATCCGTCCCCTGTTTGAAATGGACGCTGACTGCAGTACCTTCCTGCGCTGGTCCGCCGCCTTTGAACAACGCCTGCGGGAAAACCGGCAGTGCACACAGGTCGACTGTCTGGCACTGTTACCTGAACTTGAGGGGTGCCCGCCGGTCAACCGCGTGGCGCTGGTCGAGATTGATCAGCTCACACCGCTGCAGGAAGCCGCGCTACAGACACTGTGCGTCGATATTCGCCATATGGTGCCCGATAGCCGGGGTGAGCAGCGCCTGCTGCATACGTTCACGGACAAACGTGCTGAACTGCAGGCCGTGTCACGCTGGGCTGCCGACCTGCACCGCACACAACCTGAGGCGACCATTGGGATTGTCCTGAGCGATATGGCGGGTGACAGGGTCTCCCTGGAGTACCTGTTGCGACGGGAGTTTGACTGCCTGGGACGCAACTACGCCAGTCTGCCCGTCAACTTCTCCACCGGCATCAACCTCGATCAAGCGCCGCTGGTACGTGATGCGCTGACAGCCCTGGCGATGGGTTTACGCCAGACAACGCTCACTGACGTCGAGAACCTGATGCGCTCGCGCTTCGTGGACCTGCCGGACGCCCGCGGTGCGGTGGCGCAACGCCTGATACGCCGCCTCTATGCACAGGGGCGGGCAGAAGTAGCCATCCCTGATTTACGCAATGAGGCGCAGGCGGTGCAACTGGGCGAGGTCAAGGGCCTGTCGCTGGGGCGGTGTCTGGACACGCTACTGGGGATGCCGGGATTGCGTCGCAAGGCCCTGCCCAGCGCATGGGCGACACGTTTTAGTGAGATCCTCGGAATCTGGGGCTGGCCCGGCGCACAAACCCTGGATTCACTGGAGTTTCAGCAGTTGACGCTGTGGCAGGATACGCTGGAAGCATTCGCGGCGTTTGACACCGTGAGTGAACCCATGCCTTTGCGTGACGCGCTGACTCTGTTGCGCGACTGCTGCCGCCGGCAGGTGTCGCAACCGCAGACCGCGGACAGCACGTTACAGGTACTGGGGCCGTTGGAAGCTGCCGGCCTGTCCTTCGATCAACTCTGGGTGTGCGGTATGCAGGGCACCCGGTGGCCAGCCTATCCGAGTCCGAACCCCTTTATTCCTGTCGTGCTGCAACGCCAAAAGCACATGCCGCATGCGGACCCGGAGCGAGAGTGGGCATTTTCAGCGTCGTTGCTAGAGCAGTACACCCGCGCTAACCGGATTATCCACGCCAGCTACTGCCGTGAGGTTGACGGCGTGCCGGAGCCCCCGAGTGCACTGTTGCAGGACTTTACCCTGGATCCGATAACCGCGCCGGCGTCGATACCCGATCAATGGCTTGAGCGCCACTCGCGGCGATCCATGCAAGCACTGCCGGACGATCGCGCAGCCGGCCTCAATCCCGGTCTGCCGTCTGCCATGACGGGTGGCAGTGGGTTGCTCGAGGATCAGTCGCAGTGTCCGTTTCGGGCATTCGCTCGCCACCGTTTGCAGGTTGAACCGCTTGGCGAGTTCAGTGTGGCATTACCTGCAGGGGAGCGCGGAGCACTGCTGCACGAGGCATTGAACAGCCTCTGGGGCGAACTGCGCGACTCTGAAACGCTGTTCGCGCTGGATGATGGGGCGCAAGCCCGGGTCGTAGAAAATGCGGCGCGCGCTGCTATAGCCTCCATACCCCGGCAGCAACAGCGCAAGCTGAGTGGCGCCTACTGGCGACTGGAACAGCGGCGCATCATCGCACTGCTCCACGAGTGGCTCGGTGTCGAGCGTCAGCGGAGCGCGTTTGTCGTCGCCGAGCGCGAGCTGGAAATCACCCTGGAGCTCGCTCAACTGCGGGTTCGTCTGCGGCTGGACCGTATCGACCAACTGAGCGATGGTTCGCGTGTGATCATCGACTACAAATCGGGTAGGTGCAGTGTACAGGACTGGCTGGGGGACAGGCCCGCGCAACCGCAACTTTTGCTCTATAGCATGATTGAACCGGACACGCTGGCAGGGCTGGCGTTCGCCAGTGTCCGTGCGCGTGAGTGTCGCTTTATCGGCCTGGGGCGCGCAGACATTGCTCCGGGTATCAAGGAAGACCTGGCCCGCATACTGGATTCGGCGACGGGCGTGACAGAGTGGCCGCAGTTGCATCAGTACTGGAAAAATACGCTGGAACGGCTCGCGCATGAGTTTGTCAATGGGCACGCACCGGTCGACCCGGTTACCGCTGCGAGCTGTACCTGGTGTGGACTGCAAGCGCTGTGCCGGATTGATGAAAGCGTCGAGGCCGCGCCGGAAACCAGCGCATGAGCGCTATTGCCGACGCGCCAGAACGCATCGCCGCGATAAACCCGCTGGCCAGTGTCTGCGTCAGCGCACCGGCCGGTTCGGGAAAAACCGAGTTGTTGATACAGCGCTACCTGCGCCTGTTATCTCGCGTGCAGCGCCCGGAACAAATACTGGCGATTACCTTCACGCGCAAGGCCGCCGCTGAAATGCGCGAGCGTGTAATACAGGCGCTGCAGGAGGCATTGGATGACGCCCCCTGCGACAGCCAGCACCAGCGTGTCACTCGCGAGTTGGCAACAGAAGCCCTGTCCGCCAATCAGCGCGGTTGCTGGCGGTTGCTGGAGAATGT
>TARA_R110002073_G_scaffold229781_1_pt1 | contig 10334 bp, 8 predicted proteins | sample TARA_R110002073 | Tara Oceans TARA_R110002073 (sample SAMEA4397174) | marine metagenome | biome: Polar Biome; feature: [DCM] deep chlorophyll maximum layer (ENVO:01000326); material: water (ENVO:00002006), including particulate matter (ENVO:01000060) such as... | depth 40 m
AGTGCGTTGCTGGATACATTTGATTGTCCCGATTCCGCCTCCACCGCACCCCGTCGTGCCGTGACAACAACGCCGCTTCAGGCACTAAGTCTCTTAAACAACTCGTTTGTTCTACAGATGGCCGATGCAATGGCGGAACGAGTTCGATCCGAATTCCAGAATGACATTCGTGGGCAAGTGACGCGAGCATGGCAATTGGCGATCACGCGTGACCCCAGCGAAGAGGAGCGAGCTCTTTCCGAACAACTTGTTCGCAATCACGGTTTGGCGGCATTGTGTCGAGGCCTTTTTAATGTCAACGAATTTGTCATGAATTAAGAAAAGCTCCTGCGATGTCAAATAGAAGTTGTGCGATACCGCGTTTGAGATTGATTAGATGAACTCGACTACAACCCGTCGCGACTTTTTCAATTGGGGTGTTAGCGGTCTTGGGGCCACCGCGTTGGCATCGCTACTCCATCGCGAGACACCCTGCGCGTCAGCATCGGAAGTGTCGGTGCAGCCAAAAGCAAAACGGGCGATCCACATCTGTCTTGTCGGTGGACTCAGTCACGTTGACTCGTTTGATCCGAAGCCCGCGCTCACAAAGATGCACGGAAAATCGCTGCAGACCGACGAGCAGGTAGATTTGTTCTTTGGTCAAATGGGTTTGTTGCGCAAACAAGATTGGGAATTCAAACCTCGCGGAGAAAGTGGACTGCTTATCTCTGAGATGTTTCCCCACATCGCCGAGTTAGCCGACGACCTGACGATTTTGCGTTCGATGGAATCGAAGTCGGCGAATCATACTCCGGCACTGTTCTTGGCCAATAGTGGTTTTGAGTTCAACGGTTTCCCCTCAATGGGAAGCTGGATTTCCTATGGGATGGGAATGGAGAATGAAACGCTGCCCGCCTACGTCGTGTTGAATGATGAACGCGGGGCGCCGAACACGGGTGCATCAACGTGGAGTAGTTCGTTCTTGCCTTCAAATCATCAAGGCGTGGTGCTTCGAGGTGGCGATCAACCGGTTCGCGATTTATTCCCGGCACAGGATTTAAGCACGGCAGACACCGCAACCCGCGATTTTATCGACGCCGTCAACCGCGCTCACGCCGATCGCAACCCGCAGGATGCGGCGTTGATGGCGAGGGTAAAGGCATACGAATTGGCGGCCAAGATGCAAACGTCGATTCCCGCTGTCAGTCGCTTTTCGGATGAATCGCTGACCACGCAACAGGCGTACGGTATCCACGAGAAACAGACCGCCGATATGGGCAGACGTTGTTTGCTGGGACGTCGGTTATTGGAACAGGGCGTGCGTTTTGTGCAGTTGTTCTCCGGAGGCCCGATTGCGGGAAGTCCCCGCGCCAGCTGGGATGCTCATGAAAATGTCAAAGAAAACCACACGGTCGAAGCGGGACGTATCGACAAACCGGTCGCTGCCCTACTGCGGGATTTGAAACAGCGTGGCATGTTGGACGACACACTGGTGTTGTTCACCACCGAATTTGGTCGCACTCCGTTCGCTCAGTCTGCAGCGAATCAGGTCGGCCCCGGTCGCGACCACAATCGTTACGGATTTAGTTGTTGGATGGCCGGCGCGGGATTGAAGCCAGGGATCGCGGTCGGCAGTACCGACGAACTTGGCTGGAAGGCGGTTGAGCGTCCCATCCCTTGGCACGATTTCCATGCGACGGTACTGCACTTGTTTGGCATCGATCACGAAAAGCTAACGTTCTACCACAATGGCATCCAGCGGCGTTTAACGAACGTCCATGGGGACGTGGTCCGCGAGGTTTTGGCGTAGCGACTTGGTCTTGCCCATCGCCTGGCGACGGTAGCTGCGCCGATTAATTTCGTCGAATGGGTCTAGAGACAATAATCCAGCTCGTTTTTTGCGTTGCCGACACGGTTGCGACAACCGAGGGGGCGAAAATGGCGTTTGCCCGTGTTAGGATCTTGCAATCAAGAATCAAAGCTTAACCTTGCATCTAAAAAACTTGTATCTAAAACAGGAATCAAAATGTTGTTTCAATCCATCACGGTTAGCAAACCGTCGATCATGTTTAGTCTCGTTTGCGGAATGGTCATCCACTGCAGCGTGGCCGCGGCCGGCGAAGTCGATCCGCAGCAAAAGGATTGGTACGAAAAGTACAAAAACCAACAAAACATTCCGCCCGCTGATGAGATGTTATTGAACACCGACGCGGAACCTGACTTGTCCGAAGGGTTCACGCCACTCTTTAACGGAAAAGATTTGACCGGTTGGTCCCCCAAGGGCGGCACCTGTAAGTTCGAAGCGAAAGACGGAGTGCTGAAGGGAACCTGCGTCCCTGGATCGCCTAGCACCTACCTGTCCACCGACAAAGATGACTATCGTGATTTCATCTTTACATGTGAGATGAAATGGGAAGTCAACGGCAACTCGGGTGTGATGTTTCGCGCTCAGTCGAAGACGTCCGAATCGAAAAAGGGCGTCAAGTCGGAAACCGTGTTTGGACCGCAAGCGGAAATGGAAGGGATTACCGGCGACCGCCATTGGTCCGGCGGCATCTATGGGCAAAGCTGCGGTGGTTACTTCTACCCGCTGTGGTTGAAAGAGCATCAAACGGTCCGTGCGGCACTAAAGAAAACCGACTGGAACCGCTTGACGATCATGGCCAAGGGCAACGTCGTCAAAACATGGCTCAACGGTGTCCCCGCAGCCCACTGGGTTGATGACGGCACTTATCCCGAAGGCTTCTTTGGACTGCAGATTCACAAAGGCAACAGCGGCACCGTGCTGTGGCGTGACATCCGCGTCAAAGAGCTGACGCAGTAACGAGCGGTAATACATGTTGCAATAGCCGAACTCGTCGCGAGTTCGGCTATCAGCGTCCTGCAGACGCAACATTCCTGCCTTTCGCTCCCCCCCCTCGCCCCACATCAAGATCATTCCCCACCATGTTTTTCATTACCAAGACGCTACGTCCCACCCTCAGCGCTGGAGTGCTGCTGGTTGTCACACTCCTGATGGGCATCACCTCTCCGTCCCATGCGGCGACCGAAGCCGATGTGATCGTCTATGGCTCGACGCCAGGCGGTTTTTGTGCGGCGATTGCTGCGGCACGTGAAGGCGCCTCGGTGATCATGCTTGAGCCCACCGATCACGTGGGCGGCGTCAACACCGGCGGTCTCTGTTTTAGTGATTCCAATCAAACCGTTCGCAGCACCGTGATGGGGCTGTTCGATGAATGGCATCGCCGCATCGAACAAGACTATCAATCCCGCGGCGTCACCTTGCCTTACGACGTCAGCGTCAAGGATCAAAGCAAGTGGTCTTACGAGCCACACGTTGCCGCGCGGGTGACCCAGCAAATGCTCGACGAGGCCGAGGTGACCGTGCTGACCGAGCGAGTACTCGAATCGGTGATCAAGTCCGGCAGTCGCATCCAAAGTTTGCGAACAAGCGATGGTGATTTCTCGGCAAAGGTGTTTATCGATGGAACCTACGAAGGCGATTTGATGGCCGCGGCGGGCGTCAGTTGGACAATCGGACGCGAGGGCAAAAGCGAATACGGCGAGTCGTTAGCGGGGAAACAATTCACCAAGCGGCAGATGAACTTTTCGGGTCTGGACGACGATGGAAATCCATTGCCGCTGATCACCACGACCGACGCCGGCCCCGTGGACCAGGGCGACTCGAATGTGATGGTTTATAGTTTCCGGTTGTGCTTGACTGCCGATCCAAAGAATCGCGTCCCGATGCCCGAGCCGGACCATTATGATCCGGCTCGCTTCGAGGCCGTTCGCCGCCACTTGCGGAACAACGGCAGCGGTGTTGGTTTTGACCTGTACGATGTGCCTGGCGGAAAACTGGATGGCAACAATTCGATCGGTGGCCAATTTTCGTTTGGGTTTGTCGGGGCGTGCAACGGATGGAGCGAAGCCGATGCGGAGAAGCGTCAACAGATCTGGGAAGCTCACAAACAATACACGCTTGAGTTCTTCAAATTCTTGACGACCGATCCTTCCGTGCCCGAGTCCACTCGCAAACACTACGCTCGACTCGGGTTGTGCAAAGACGAGTTCGCAAAGTACGGACACTTCTCGCCGCAGCTTTATGTTCGCGAAGGCCGCCGGATGAAGGGCATGTATGTGGTCAGCCAAAACGACATTTTGGTGGATCAACAGAAAGAGGATCCGATCGTGGTTTCCTCGTTTCCGATCGACTCGCATGATTGCCAGCGGGTTGCGCTGCGTGATGGGGGCGTGATCAACGAAGGCACGATTTTCCCCGTGCGGATGAAGGGAAAACGCCATGGCTATCCGTACCACATTCCCTATCGTGCAATTTTGCCAGTGCCGAGCGAATGTTCGAATCTATTAGTACCGGTGGCTCTTTCGTGCACTCATGTCGCCATTTCATCGATTCGGGTCGAACCGACTTGGATGATTCTCGGGCAAAGCGCCGGGATCGCTGCGGCGATGGCGGCCGACAAAGAGGTAGCGGTTCAGGAACTTGCTTATCCCGAACTACGCGAGCGGCTGCAGGGACAAAAACAGGTGCTGGAAATCCCTGAAGGAATTTTTGATCAATACACTGTGGATGCGTCCAAGCTGGCGGGCATCGTGTTGGACGATGAAGCGGCTCAGCTGAGCGGTGTCTGGAAACACTCGACCAACTTCTCGCCCCATCTCGGCCGCGGCTACGTGCATGATGACAAGATCGCCGATGGCGGTTCAAAAGCGACATTTCGCTTTACCGCACCCGAATCGGGCAAGTACGAGGTGCGGATGGCCTATTCGGCCCACCCGACTCGCGCTAGCAACGTGCCCGTCGTTGTGACCAGCGGTTCGACGGAAGCGAAGTTCAGCGTCGACCAAACTCAAACGCTGCCAGCGGGCGGATTGTTCCGCTCGATCGGTGTCGCGGATCTAACCAACACCGCCGAAACCGTCATCACCGTGATCAACACCGGTACCGATGGATTCGTCATCTTAGACGCACTGCAATTGGTGCCGGTTGCGAGTGCCAAGTAAGCCCAAGGCTCAATTCAGAATCGTCATCGAACAACGTTTAGACGATTATCGATCTGTTCAACATGCAGCACGTGTCGAATCAATTCTTGAGCGGTTTGCTTCATGTGGAACGAGGGCACTTCGCCACTAAGAATCAGGACGCCTTCGTGAAAGCGGCACTGTACGTTTCGGATGGACGAATAGGGGCACGTGCGAAAGAGCTCGTTGGCCTTGAGGGCCACGTCCAACGAGATCACGGAGGGCAATTCGGGGGAGCGGGAGGAAGACGCAGTTGTTTGAATCATTACGGGAATCCGTAGGGAGATAGGATTGATACCGACGACGTTAATATTGAAAGCAATCCGATGATTGCATTTGTTGATGCGTGCCAGATCCTTTAGGGCAGCCAATGAAGAATTAGCGTGGCGACGCTCGTCAGATTGGGGTGCCACCGTCTGACGAGGAAAGCGACTTCCTGTCGATACGTTTTTTTTGCTGTTCACCTTCTCGTTATTCAACTCTAGCGGGATCCCGCCATCGGTCAAGAACGATTGTCGAGAAGCGATTTAAACAGCCGGATCGCGATGCGATGGATCACTTTCGACAGTACTGTCCACCGCAGAAACGATGCGAATCGGCTTGGATACCCCGTTACGGGAAATGCGATTAGGTATTCGCGGGGGCCGTCGCGTTTGTGGCGGACAATGACTCGTGCAGAGGTGGAGAGACGACTTCGTTTTCCAGAACCACGCGTGCGATTCTTCGCGTCAGTGCATTGATTCGTTTAAGGTTCTCGATGATATCCGTTTCCACTTTAAAGGAAGCGAGCCGATTCGGTTCGTACGCCACCAGTCGCTGGGCCAAGTGAAACGCGGCCTTCTCGGCAATTTTGTTGACTTCGGTTTTGCTTTCGGCTGCATCGCGGGCTGCGTCGAAGTCTCGCTCTCGAAGCGCCGTGATCAACTGATCAAAAGCCCAGCAGACCTGCTTGTGCACCGTGCTTAGCACTTCAATTGTCCCGGGGCTGACAGCCACATTGGACTGGATTCGCTTGGTCGCGTCGGTCAGCACATTGTTCTCGACGACATCCCCGACATTCTCCATGTAATTGGCGACACCAATGTAGCGGTACAGCTGAGTGGATTGAGGATCCATGATGCTCTTTTGTGAAAGCCGAGCCAGGAACGTGATAATTTCGCCGTGCAGGTGGTCCACATCGGCGACCCGCTCGCGAAGCCGGACGATGTCTCGACGATTGCCTTGCGTTGCCACGGCAAGCGATTGTTTCAACAAGTTCTGATTTAATTCGCCTAGACGCACGAGTTCACGATGCACTTGGTCAAGTGCCAAGGCAGGATGTTCGAGGAACATTGCGTCGAGATAGATCGCGTCGATTCCCTTGGGCTGTTCACGTTCGGGCACCATGCGATCGACCAATTTGGCCAACGGACCGGTGAACCCAATGAACAACAATGTATTCACCACGTTGAAAACAGTGTGGGCGTTGGCGATTTGACGCGGTGTATCCGCCGCCAATTTAGCGGCGTCCTGCAAGTCGTTCGCGGTCGGCGAAATCAAACGCACGAGCTGGGCAAATTCGGGGATAAAAAACATCCACAACAGCACGCCACCGACGTTAAAGAGAACATGGATCCAGGCGGCTTGAACCGCTTCACGCGGTCGGCCAAATGCCGACAAGATCGCGGTCACACAGGTTCCGATATTGGCGCCAAAAATCAATCCGATCCCCGACTCGAGCGAAATCAGTCCTTGGCTAGCCAACACAATGACGATCCCCGTGGTTGCCGAAGAACTTTGCACGATGGCGGTAAAGACAAAACCGATCACGATGCTCATCAGCGGGTTTTGCATGTTCTGGATCGCATCGATAAACAATGGCAACTGACGCAGCGGCGTGGTCGCCTCGCTCATCAGATTCATTCCAAAGAAGATCATCCCCAACCCCATCAAGACCATGCCCCACTGTTTGATCTTTTCATTTCGGGCCACGACGTCGGTCAAGAAGCCAATTGCAATCAGCAACAAACCGTATTGATACACCTTGAAGGCGATGATTTGGGCGGTGATCGTGGTGCCTACATTTGCGCCAATAATCACTCCGATCGATTGGCTTAACGTCAACAAACCCGCCGAGACAAAGCCGACGATCAGTACCGTGGTGACCGACGAGGACTGAATCACCGCGGTGATAATCATGCCCGCCATCGCCGCGGTGAATCGGTTTGCGGTCAAGCGTGCCAGTAACGTCTTCATGCTGCTGCCGGCGACCGTCTTCAAACTCTCGGTCATCTGACGCATGCCAAACAGAAATAGAGCCAAGCCACCGCCGAGTCCCGTAATGAGATTTCCAGCTTCGATCGAGACGGCGGACATGAAAAGTAACCTTTCGTGGTGCGGGATGCGTGCAGCAGGTTCGTCAAGATGCGTCGAGGTATTCGCACGAAAGCACGGCGGAAATGGCAGCCACTTTGCCGAGCGCGATCAGCACGTCGTCCGCATCAATCACGCTGCTCCCCGACGGCGGCAACAACACCTCGCCATTGGGACGACGGATCGCAACGACGATCACGCCGCGACTGCGGAAATCAGTATCCGATAACGGGCGTCCCACACAAGGTGAGTTAGCACTGACGCGAATTTCAGCAAGATCCAACGTCGCTCCCGTTCCCGAGACAAACTCAAAAAAGTCTTCGACGTGCGGATTGATCAACAGTTGAGCCATCGTTGCCGCCCCGTTGGCGAACAGACTGACCACGCGATTGGCCCCCGCCTTTTCCATCTTGTGTGCACTGCTTTCGTCCGAAGCGCGCGCGATGATTTGTAAGTCCGGCGCGATCAAACGGGCCGACAATACCACGTAGAGATTGTCGGCGTCACTGTCTAGAACCACCGCCAAACCGCGAGCACGGTCGATCCCCGCGTCCAGCAGCGTACAATCGCTCGTTGCGTCATCACGCACACACGGCCAACCATGTTGTTCACATTCGGCAAGCGTGTTTTCATTTTGGTCGATCACGACAAACGGCAGTTTACGATCCGCCAAATGACGACAGATCGTTCGCCCCATGCGGCCAAAACCACACACAATAAAATGGTTTTTGACCGATTGAAGTGTCGAGTTCATTCCTCGTTTCCTTAACCAAGTTCGTAGCTCTGCACGGACGATCATCTCACCGAGTTGGACGACCGCAAAAAGAAAGACGCCTAAACCGCACACCAAGTAGATCATCACAAAGACACGACTACGGTCCGACAACGGTCGAACTTCGTTGTACCCCACCGTGCTCAACGTGATCACCGTCATGAACGCAGAATCGACCAGCGGCCAACCTTCGACAAGCCAAAACCATCCGGTTCCGACGCCGGTTAGAACCACGAGAACAACAATGATCCAGGCCAATTGACGCATCTTTGCTCCTCGTGCTTCGGCCCGATTCTAAAACAAGGGTGGATGATTGACGTCACACCGGGGTGATGTCATCGCATGGCGGCAAAACAATTGCATTCACCATGCCAAGCGTCGCCAGGACGCAAAACGCCCACTGTCACGTGCGACAGAGCACACAATCCTCCACAACAACGCTTTGCAATGGGACAATTACGCACACCCTAAAAGTTTCGATCGATTTACGAAACGCTGCTTCAGGGCGAAGCGGCATCGATACCTTGGTCACCCCGATTGGCACGCTGCGGCTTGGCACATCATTTGCCAATTTCTTTTTTGAATGGGGGCTAGGAAGCAAGACAATCAAACGCATCGAGAGCCTCTCGCTGTATCCACCCCATTGCGGCTTGCACCAAGACACACGAGATCTGAGATGAAGCGATTTAAATCCATTTTGGTGGGCGTTGATCTTGCCGAAGGCGACCGACATGTCGTCGACACGATTCCCCCGTCGTCATTGAAGGCGATCACGCGAGCGATTTGGTTGGCCAAGACCAATGCAGCGCATCTGACCTTTCTCAATGTGTTGTCTCCTTGGGCTCCGAATCTCGATGCGGAAACGCAGTTATTAGTTCAAGAGGGGCATGGCCGGCGAACCGTTCGCGATCACGCAAAGGAAGTGATGGCCAAGTTGGTCCAACATGCCAATGACGAAGGCGTCCGCGCGGACAATCGCGTCGTGTTTGGCAAGAGTTGGATGGAAACCATTCGGCAAGTGATTTGGAAACAGCACGATTTGGTGATCGTGGGAGCCAAAGACGCTTCCCCTACGCATCCTTTTGCCACCGGCAGTCATACGGTCAAGCTATTGCGGAAATGTCCCTGCGCGGTGTGGGTTACCAAGTCGCCGCCCGAGCAAAAGCTTCGCTCGGTCTTAGTGGCTCACGATCTAAGGCCTGTCGGCGACGAAGCGATGGAATTGGGCGGAGCGATGGCCGAGCTGCACGACGCCGAACTGCACGTGCTACACGCGATTGAGTACCCAGAACTGGACCACGTTTTTCCCGCCCCCGTTGCGGATGAAAAAGCGGCGGAATACCGTCACGAGGCCGAGCAAAAAATCAACGACCAATTGAAACAATTCAAACTCTCTCGCGAAGCCCATATCCACTTTGCTACACGCCCGCCGGACTTCGCGATCTGGCACTGCATCGAGCAGTATGACATCGACTTACTGGCCATGGGCACACTGGGCCGCTCGGGCATTTCAGGGCTGATTACTGGCAACACGGCGGAGCGTCTGTTGCCGCTGGTCCCCTGTTCGATCTTGGCTGTCAAACCGAGTGGGTTCGAGTCCCCCGTCACGCTACCGCATCATCATCCCTAAGCCACCGATGGTGAAGTTTCGAAGCGGCGCCGCGCCACGGGCGTTCTCCAAAACCAACCATCACAGGTTCATTCGCCTTCGGTTGTGTGATGGTGGCGCGAAATCCACACGCTGCAGGGTGCATGACGCAAGACGTATTTCGTGGTGCTGCCGAGAAACAGATCGTGCAGCAAACTGTGCCCTGTGTCCCCTAGAATCACCAGATCGCTTTGCTGATGCTCGCTAAAGCGAACGATCGCCTCGCCCTCGTGTTGGCTGCGAATCACATGCGGATGTGTGTTGGGCAACTTCTCAGCAAGCTGTTTGGCTATGTACTGGGCTTTGTCTTTCGTTTGTTCCAAGGCTTTCGCTTCGTCCTCCAGAACGCCCGCCGCCACTCCCTCACTCATCAGGTAGTCGTAACTTGGCGCTATGCTGAGCACACTGAACTCACAATCCGGATCCCAAGTTAACTGCATCATTTCGTTGATGGCTTCGCGTGACGCGATCGACCCATCGTAGGCAATCGTGATTTTCTTGGGACAGACATGGGGACGGTGATCTTTATCGGGCGGTCGC
>TARA_R110002073_G_scaffold321043_2_pt1 | contig 10329 bp, 8 predicted proteins | sample TARA_R110002073 | Tara Oceans TARA_R110002073 (sample SAMEA4397174) | marine metagenome | biome: Polar Biome; feature: [DCM] deep chlorophyll maximum layer (ENVO:01000326); material: water (ENVO:00002006), including particulate matter (ENVO:01000060) such as... | depth 40 m
ACGAAGTGTTCAATGATACGGACCCCCTGCAGCGTATGGGTCACCTCGGGATGAAACTGGATACCGTAAAACGGCTTGCTCTTGTGCGCCATGCCGGCGATGGGGCAACTGGCGGTTTCCGCAATCAGTTCAAAGTCGGGCGGCAGTTCCACCACCTTGTCGCCATGACTCATCCACACATCCAGCAACCCCCGGCCCTGGTCGTCAAAATGATCGCGGATATCGTGCAGCAGGCCGCGGTTGACCACCTGCGTGATCTGCGCGTAACCAAACTCACTGACCGGGGAACCGGCTACCTTGCCGCCAAATTGCTCGGCCATGGTTTGCATGCCGTAACAAATACCCAGTACCGGCACACCCAGTTCAAACACACTGGCGGGGGCGCGCGGAGAGCCCGCCTCAACGACGGACTCAGGGCCACCAGACAGGATGATACCGCTGGGATTAAAGGCGCGAATGTCGTCATCACTGACGTCAAACGCGCGAATCTCACTATACACGCCGACCTCGCGCACGCGGCGGGCGATCAACTGTGTGTACTGGGAGCCAAAATCCAGGATGAGGATTTTGCTGGCGTGGATATCTGCGCTCATGTGTTGTCCTGGCTTAAAAGGGGTTGCGCGACAAACTCTCCGCCGCTGCAGCGCGGTAAAGACCTACCTGACAGGGTAGTTTGGCGCTTCCTTGGTAATCGATACATCGTGCACATGGCTCTCGGTCATGCCGGCATTGGTGACGCGTACGAATTCGGGCCGGGTGCGCATGGCTTCCATTGTTGCGCTGCCGGTATATCCCATCGCAGAACGCACACCGCCCATCAGTTGATGGACGATAGCCGATACCGGGCCCTTGTAGGGAACACGCCCCTCGATACCTTCCGGTACCAGTTTTTCGCTGCCGCGACTGGCGTCCTGGAAATAGCGATCCGAGGAGCCCTGCGTCTGCGACATGGCACCTAACGAGCCCATGCCACGGTAGGCTTTGTAGGTCCTTCCCTGATACAGCTCGACCTCGCCAGGCGCTTCCTCGGTACCGGCGAACATGCTGCCTACCATCACGGAGTGTGCGCCCGCCACAATTGCCTTGGCGATGTCACCGGAGAAACGGATACCGCCGTCGGCAATCAGCGGAATGTCGGTACCCTTCAGGGCCTCGCTGACATTGGCGATGGCGGTGATCTGCGGTACACCAGTGCCGGTGACGATACGGGTGGTGCAAATAGACCCGGGGCCAATACCGACCTTGACACCGTCGACGCCGGCCTCTGCCAGTGCCACCGCGGCCGCAGCCGTGGCAATATTACCGCCGATGACCTGCACCGAGGGAAAGTGGCGCTTGATCATCTTGACACGCTCAATCACATTGCGGGAGTGGCCGTGGGCGGTGTCCACCACCAGCACATCGACGCCGGCCGCGACCAGCGCTGCCACACGGTCATCCGTGTCGGCGCTGGTACCGACCGATGCGCCCACGCGCAACTGGCCGTAAGAGTCCTTGCACGCGTAGGGAAAGCTCTCGGCCTTATCAAAATCCTTGACGGTAATCATGCCGCAGAGATCGAAGGCGTCGTTCACTACCAGGATTTTCTCGATGCGATGCTCGTGCAGCAATTCCTGCACTTCCGCCATGCCGGCGCCCTCTTTCACCGTCACTAGCTTGTCGCGCGGCGTCATAATCGCGGAGACCAGTTTTTGCGGGTTGGATTCAAAGCGCACGTCGCGGCGAGTAACAATGCCGACCAGGTCTTCCCCGTCGAGTACCGGCACGCCCGATATCCCATGCGCACTGGTCAATTCGATCAACTCGGCAATGGTGGCGCCCTGCTGGATGGTGATCGGATCCTTCACCACCCCGCTCTCAAATTTCTTGACCTTGCGCACCTGTTCCGCCTGCTCGGCGATAGTCATACTCTTGTGGATGATGCCGATACCACCCTCCTGGGCCATCGCAATCGCGAGGCGGAACTCGGTAACCGTGTCCATGGCAGCCGAGACCATGGGGATATTCAGGTCGATATTGCGAGTGAGCCGAGTGCGCAGTGAGACATCGCTGGCAACCACGTCAGAGTACCCGGGCATCAGCAGAACATCGTCAAAAGTAAGGGCTTCCTGAGCGATACGCAGCATAGTGGCGGCCTCCGGCGGGCGGGGTTGGATAAAACGATCAAGTATAAATCCAAGCGTGCTGCAGCACAATTGGCGCGACCGTCATTTATGTACTCAACGGCGGAATACAGTACACTGCTCGATCACGCTTTTGGACACAATCTGGCCCGTAACCGAATGAGACCCACCGGCATACCGGACAACCCGCCCGCCTTGCTCACCGTGAGCCAACTTAACAGGCAGGCCAAATCGCTCCTGGAAAGTCATTTTGACTTCGTCTGGGTAGAGGGCGAAATCAGCAACTTCGCCGCGCCCTCATCCGGCCACTGGTATTTCTCACTGAAGGATAGCGGTGCCCAGGTGCGCTGCGCCATGTTCAGGAACCGCAATCAGCGGCTGAAATTCACTCCCCAGAACGGCGATGCAATACGGCTGCGCTGCCGGGTGTCGCTGTACGAGGGGCGCGGCGAATTCCAGTTGATCGTCGAACACCTGGAGCCCGCCGGTGCCGGCGCCCTGCAGGCGGCATTCGAGAAACTGAAGGCTCGCCTGCTGGCCGAGGGCCTGTTCGACCCCGCGCGCAAACAACCGCTGCCGCAGTCTGTGTCCCATCTGGGCATAATCACCTCCCCGACCGGCGCCGCCATCCACGACATTCTCACCGTACTGCGCAGGCGCAGCCCCTCTATCGAGGTCTTTCTGCTGCCAGTGCCTGTGCAGGGTGCGGGCGCAGCGGCCCAGATTGCCGCTGCGATCGAGCGCGCCAACCGCTGGCAGGCGGAGGGTGAGATACAGCTGGATGCGCTGATCGTCGGTCGCGGGGGAGGTTCGCTGGAGGATTTGTGGGCGTTCAATGAAGAAGTCGTGGCGCGCGCTATAGCCGCCAGCACTCTGCCGATTGTCAGCGCTGTGGGGCATGAGGTCGATTTCAGCATTGCTGATCTGGTCGCGGATTTTCGCGCCGCCACGCCATCGGCGGCAGCGGAACTACTGAGCCCCGATCAGCGCGAGTGGCTACAGCGCCTGCAAACGGCTGAAGCCGATCTGCTGCGGCTGGTCCGACGCAAGCTGGCAGACGCCTCACTGCAGCTGACACACCTGAGACAGCGGCTGAAACACCCGGGAGCACAACTGCGGGAACAGGCGCAACGGCTCGATGATCTCGAACAGCGCCTGCTGCTGGCGCAGAAAAACCTGCTGTTGCGACAGCGCAGCGCACTCGCGCTGCTGGACAGTCAGCTGATGTCGCACTCGCCACTGCCGCGCCTGCAGCAACTGCAGCGCGACAGCGCACAGTGGCGACAGCGCCTGGAGGCAGCCATGCGCCAACAACTGCAGGCAAAAGCCCAGCGTCTCGGCCACCTGGCACAGATGCTGGATTCACTGAGCCCGCTGGGCACCTTGCAGCGCGGCTATGCAATCGTCACCGACAGCGAGGGAAAAGTACTCCGCGACGCGCGCGAGGTGGAAGTCGGGGATGAAGTCGAGGCCAGACTGGCCGCCGGTAAACTTGGGCTGGTCGTTACACGCACACAGTAGGCGCTAGCGATGCCTGTACTGGACTGGCATCGGCGAGCGCAGCCTGACGCGCTAGTACTTCGCCGGCAACCTTGAATTGATAATGATATGCCGGCCCTCAAAACGAATGTACTCGCCAATCGTGAGATCCTTGAGGATCCTGGCCACCATCTCACGCGATGCACCTACGCGATCGGCGATATCCTGCTGCGTCAACTTCTCGGGAATATACAGCGTGCCGTCTCCGCGCTCCTCTGACAAATCCATCAGCACGTTGGCGACACGACCATAGACATCCTGCAGCGCCAGGCTCTTGACATCGGCCGTGAGCTTACGGACGCGCTGAGCCAGGTTTTTCACCAGCTGGCGCCCGATATTCGGGTGCTGATCCAACACCCGGTTAAAATCTTCCTTGTAGATGATGCAAAAACTCGATTTTTCGACAGTGCGCACCGAGGCTGAGCGCGTGGAGTCATCGAGCAGCGCCAGTTCACCGAAATAGTCTCCGGCCCCCTGAGTGTTCATGATGAACTCCTTACCGTTCTTGTCGCTACAGTAAACTTTGACTTTGCCGCTCTCGATAACAAACAGCGAATCAGCCGGATCATTCTCGTGAATGACAACTGTATTTTTGGGAAATGATCGACTGGTACTGCTCGCCGCCAGTGCGTCCAGCTCTGTCGGCGTTAAGCCCCGGAATATTTCAACTTGCTGCAACATGAGAACACTGCCCTCTTTTCGGTTTATTCACTTTAACCGTCGCGATAATAGTACCGCAAAGTTTTGGCAAAACGCACCTTTGTACACAAATTTGATACACCGCTGCTGTTATCGCGAGAATTTCAGGTTTCCACGGCTCCTTATCGCTGGGTATACTCCGGTTCAGGCATCCATTGGCAGGATTTAAACGCAGTGTAAGAGCGGCGCCATGTTGGTACACTGCGCACATTACCTGATAAGAGATTTATGGTGTCACTCGCGCGGCGGTGCCCGACGCATAAAATCATGAATACCCCCACTGACCCCACAGCACAACCCTGGAAAGCCGCTCTACTGGATGAAATCAGGGCGCTGCCCGACGATTTTTCAGCGCTGGGAGAGCAGTTTGGCGAAGAGACCAGAGATGACATCTCGCATCTGCTGGATGCCGCCACCCGCCTTGATAGCATGCTCAGCAGTACTGACCAGGCCGCGAATACCCATGACCTGATGAATATCCTGACGGCGCTGCGCGGCTATGCGGAAATGCTGCGGGAGGATATCGGCGCCGACAACCAGGCACTGGATACCAGGCTCTCTTCACTGTTGGGCGCCGTGCAGGCCGCGCACAACGTCAAGGCCGGGCCGGAACCCGCCGACAGCCGGATTATTCAGTCCGAGCCGGGCTTTATCCTTGCTGTGGACGACCTGCAGGAGAATCGGGAACTGGTGGCGAGAAACCTCTCTCGCAGCGGACACATCGTGATCACCGCTGCCAGCGGCGAGGAAGCCCTGCGCGCCCTGGAGCAGAGCGATGTCGACGTCGTGTTGCTGGATCTGCTGATGCCCGGCATGGATGGCCGCGAGGTACTCAGGCGCATCAAGGATCACCCTGAATGGCGGGCCACACCGGTCATCGTTATCTCGGGCAGCCAGGACATGGACGGTATCATCGAATGCATTGAGGCCGGCGCGGACGACTACCTGTTCAAGCCGTTCAACCCCGTATTGCTGCAGGCCCGCATCAAGGCCGGTATTGAGCGCAAGCGCTGGCACGACAAGGAAGAACAGTATCGCCAGCAGTTGGAACGCAACGAAAAATTCATCCGGGCCACGTTTGGACGATATCTCTCCGATGAGATTGTGACCGATATTCTGGAGCGCCCCGAAGGGCTGGAACTGGGCGGAGACCTGCGCCGGGTCAGTATCATGCTGTCGGACATACGCGGTTTCACCTCGCTCAGTGAAAACCTGGCGCCGGCGCAGGTGGTGACGATGCTCAATCGCTACCTCGGTACCATGACGGACATCATCATGGCCCATCACGGCACCATTGACGAATTCATTGGCGACGCCATCCTCGCGGTATTCGGGGCACCCCAGCACCGCGACGATGACGCGGACCGCGCGGTCAATTGTGCACTGGCCATGCAGGCCGCGATGGTCGAAATCAACGCGCTGAACGTGGCGGAGGGCTTCCCGGCCGTCCACACCGGCATCGCCATTAACACCGGCGATGTGATCGCTGGCAATATAGGCTCCGAGCGCCGCAGCAAGTACGGGTTTGTCGGGCACCCGATGAATGTCACCTCGCGTATCGAGGATATTACCCGCGGCGGCGAAATCCTCATTTCCGACAGCACCCTCAAAAGCCTCAAGGGGCAGGTCACTGTGGGACGCAGCGAGGAAATCAGCGTAAAAGGCATCGACGAAATCATCCTGGTGCACCAGATCATCGCGGAGAATGTATGACCCAGGACAAGCTGGTACTGCTGGTAGAGGACAACGAACTCAACCGCGATATGATGGTGCGGCGACTGAAACGCGCCGGGCTGAAAGTGATCACGGCCGGCAATGGCCAACAGGCGCTGGATATGATGCAGTCAGAGCAGCCCTGTATCGTGCTGATGGATATGAACCTGCCGATACTGGACGGCTGGGCCGCCAGTCGCCGCGCCAAGGAAGATGAGCAGATCAGTCATATCCCGATCATCGCACTTACCGCCCACGCAACAGAAGGCTACCGGCAGTATGCACTGGCCGCCGGATGTGATGGCTACGCCACCAAACCCGTGGACTTCCCCGGCCTGCTGGTGACCATCAAACGGCTCACCAACACATGAGTTTACGCCGCCAACTCACGCTCTCACTGATCACAATACTGATTCTATTCGCCGTCAACGTCGGCACCCATTTCTGGGGCAGCTACGCCAGAAACGAGAGCATGATCGCCTACCGCAACTCGGTGACGGCAACCCAGTTGTCCACCGAGGTTGAACAGTTGCTGGAAGACCAGCGACAGCAGATTCTGATTCTTGCCACACTGCGAGAGACCACTGAGGACCAACTCGGAGATGCCGAACTGCAGCGCGCAGAGGAAGCGATTGAGAAAATCAATGGCAAGATCCAGAGGCTCGGCCGGCTGAGCCATAACGTCACGGAACTGGACTTCGAGCACCTGTGGGACAAAAGCAGCCACCTGCTCAAGCGATGGCTCACTTTCTACCGCAATTACAACGATACCGGTTTCCAGATGGACATGAACGACCCTCTGCCCTTCCTCCAGGTCAGCCAGCGGTTAAAAGAACTGGAGCAACGCCAGGCGTATATTGCGGCGCAACGCGCCAATATTATCGATCGGACGATTTCACTGACCGACAGGATCACCGTGATCGCCTTTTTCTCCTCCATATTCCTGACGGCCACGCTGGGGTATTTCCTGGTCAGTTATACCAATACTTCCTTCAAGAGCCTGAAAACCGGCACCGAGCGATTCGGCAGCGGTGATCTTGATTACCGCATCGACGACATCAATGATTCCGGGGAACTGGGCGCTCTGGCGGATGCATTTAACGATATGTCCGACAAACTGCGCAACGCGATTCACGACGTGCATAAGGCCAGAGACATTGCCGACGAAGCCAACGCAGCCAAGAGTATGTTTTTGGCCAATGTCAGTCACGAGCTGCGCACACCGCTGAATGCCATCATAGGCTACAGTGAAATGCTGCACGATGAGTTGGGCGACACCCAGGAGATAGACCGCGCGCAATTTCAGCAGGACCTGGACACCATCATCAAATCGGGGCGGCAGTTGCTGACCCTGATCGATGACATCCTGGACCTGTCAAAGATCGAGACGGGCAATATGTCCCTGCACTGCGAACCGTTTGACCCGGCGGCATTACTGCGCGAAGCCTGCGACGTGTTGGCTCCGCTGTTGAGAAATAACGACAACACACTACAGATCAGCGATCTGGGCGAGTTGCCTGAATTCCACAATGACGCAGCCAAATTCAGGCAGATCTTTACCAACCTGCTCAGCAATGCCAACAAGTTTACCCAGGCCGGCTTTATCACGGTGAGTGCCCGGGAGTTGGAGGACCAGAAGGGGTGGGTCGAGTTCTCTGTGAGGGATACCGGAATTGGTATGTCCAGCGAGCAGGTATCACGCATCTTCAATGCGTTTGTGCAGGCCGATTCTTCAACCAGCGCAAACTACGGTGGCACCGGACTGGGGCTGGCGATCTGCCGCGATTTTTGCACGCTGATGGGCGGCAGTATCAGCGTCGAGAGCGAGGAGGGGGTTGGCTCGACGTTTACTGTATTACTTCCTTCTGACCCAGCATAAGCTCACGCAAACGCCGCAGTGCTTCCTCCCTTTTTTCCAGATTCTCGGTCACAGCCTCATTCTCGCTCTGCAGATCGTTGATCCGCACATGCAGATCACTGAGGATGGCCAGCATGTCGCGCATCAACACAATTTGCTCGTGTAACTGTACGCCTGTCGGCTGTTTTCGCATCAATCGCAGGTAGGATTCACGCGCCGCGCGCCAGTTGTAATAGGGGCTTTGGGGAATCATTTTCACATACGCCACGGCGATGTTGGCCTCCCAGTCCACGCCGGGAGAGGACTCCAGTCGCTGGTATCGCCGGAAGTAGTTCACGGCCTCCCGATAATCGCCTGCAGCCAGATTCGTGAACCCCTTTTCCAGGAACGTGCGGTCGACACTGGCCTGAGCAGTGCAGTCACACTGTTCCTTTGACTGATCCGGTAAGTTCAGGGTCAGTTCCGGCACCGGCCCACGCGGTGGCTTCTCCGACGCAGCATCAGCCGGGGCAGCGGTATCGGGCGCTGTTGCGCAAGCTTGCAGCAGGAAAATCAGTGCTGCGGCGGCCAGAGTGTGAAGACGGGTCTCAAACAAGTTGGCATCCTCAAGAAAAGCGGCTTACGTCCAGTGTAGCGCAATAAAAACGCGCTGGCACTTTAACGGAGGAACCGCCGCACAGTTCCGAAAATTGCCGCACTGCGGCTATCAATCTACCCTATTCAGGCCGCATGTGTGGAAACAACAGTACGTCCCGAATCGAAGCGGAATCGGTCAACAGCATTACCAGTCGATCGATACCAATACCCTCGCCCACTGTCGGCGGCAGGCCGTACTCCAGCGCCCGAATGTAATCGTGATCGTAGTGCATGGCCTCCTCGTCCCCGCTGTCTTTTTGCGCGACCTGATCCAGGAAGCGCTGCGCCTGGTCCTCCGCATCATTGAGCTCGGAAAACCCGTTGGCCAGTTCGCGACCACCGACAAAAAACTCAAAGCGATCTGTGACAAACGGGTCGGCGTCGCTGCGCCGCGCCAGCGGGGAAACCTCGGTCGGGTAGGCCGTGATAAAGGTTGGCTGGTCGAGCAGGTGCTCCACTGTTTTCTCAAAAATCTCGATCTGTACCTTACCCAGCCCCCAGCTATCCTTTACTTCAATGCCGAGATTTTCGGCAATAGCGCGCGCACTGGCATCATCGCGCAGCTGCACCGCGTCAATATCCGGATTGTGCTTGAGAATGGCGTCAAAAACCGACAGCCTCGCGAAGGGCTGGGCGAAATCGTAGGTGCTGCCCTGTGACTCCACGATCGTGCTACCCAACACCGTTTGTGTCAACTTGCGCAACATATCCTCGGTCAGGTTCATGGCGTCCTGGTAGTCGGCGTAGGCCCAGTAAAACTCCAGCATGGTGAACTCGGGGTTGTGGCGGGTCGACAATCCCTCATTGCGAAAACTGCGGTTGATTTCAAACACGCGCTCAAAGCCACCGACAACCAGCCTCTTCAGGTACAGCTCCGGCGCAATTCTCAGGTACATATCGAGGTCGAGCGCATTGTGGTGAGTCACGAATGGCTTCGCCGCTGCCCCACCGGGAATACTCTGCATCATCGGCGTCTCCACTTCCATGAAGTCCAGCCCCGACATATAGTCGCGAATAAACTCAATGATTCTGGACCGTGTGCGAAATACCTGTCGCGCCTGGGGATTGACGATCAGGTCGACGTAGCGCTGCCGGTAGCGCAACTCCTGGTCGGCCAGACCGTGATATTTGTCCGGCAGCGGACGCAGCGCCTTGGTCAACAGGCGTGCCTCCTCCATATTGATGTAGAGATCGCCCTTGCCTGACTTGTGCAGAGGGCCGCTGGCGCCAACGATATCACCGAGGTCCCAGCCCTTGATCTGTGCCAGGGTCTCCTCCGCCAGCCCCTTTCGATTGACGTACAGCTGTATCTGGTCGGAGCCATCCTGCAGCAACAGGAAGGCGCCGCGATTGCGAACCAGACGCCCCGCCACCGCGAACACGCGATTGTCTTCTTCCAGTTGCTCCTTGGAACACTCGCCGTAGTCACGCTGTAAATCAGCTGCCAACGCCGTGCGACGAAAGTCATTGGGAAAGGGATTACCCTGCTCGCGCAGTGTCGACAATTTCCCGCGACGCTCTGCCACCAGTTTATTCTCTTCAGACGCTTCCCCTGCTTCTGCGCCCGCCTTGTGCTGCTGCTCCTGCTCACTCATAAGTCTCTCACAGGCCGCTTTTCAGCGACGCCTCTATAAATCGGTCGATATCACCGTCTAGCACCGCCTGGGTATTGCTCGTCTCCACGCCGGTACGCAAATCCTTGATACGGGAATCATCCAGCACGTAGGAGCGGATCTGGCTGCCCCAGCCGATATCCGCCTT
>TARA_R110002073_G_scaffold107036_1_pt1 | contig 10328 bp, 9 predicted proteins | sample TARA_R110002073 | Tara Oceans TARA_R110002073 (sample SAMEA4397174) | marine metagenome | biome: Polar Biome; feature: [DCM] deep chlorophyll maximum layer (ENVO:01000326); material: water (ENVO:00002006), including particulate matter (ENVO:01000060) such as... | depth 40 m
GTTCATCACGGAATTTAGTTTGGATCTGGTAAAAGTTAACCGGAAGTTGTTTATAACTGCTTAACTCATTGCGCGCTAAATCGGTAATCACTTCTTCATGGGTTGGGCCAAGGCAGAAATCTCGGTTATGTCGATCATGGATACGTAAAAGCTCCCCACCATATTGCTGCCAACGGCCTGATTCTTCCCAAAGCTCTGCAGGTTGAACAATGGGCATCAATAATTCCTGGGCGCCCGCGTTATTCATTTCTTCACGCACAATATTTTCAACTTTACGCAGTACTCTTAAGCCCATGGGCATCCAATTGTATAACCCCGATGCTAATTTGCGAATTAAACCGGCACGAAGCATTAACTGGTGGCTAATAACTTCTGCATCGGCTGGCGTTTCTTTTTGAGTAGCAATTAAGCATTGGCTTGCACGCATGGTGTCGATATATCCTTTGGTGGCTATCTATGAACGTTAAGTCTGGCTATTTTAAATAGCATAGACGGTAACGTATAGTCTGTTCTTAGTTTAATTTGCTGGATGTTGTTAATTAAGTAATGAGTAGTTGGTCCTTAAAAGAGTTCAAGCTATTGATTATTAAAGAAAACTACATGAAAGCGGAGAAGAGCACTGAAAGTGCGTGCAAATAGCTCTGTAGATATCCCTTAAGCTGGTTTTTTCTATATCCTCAGTCGGCTCGATTATGACGATCCATTATTGACCTTATGAGGAGAGGTCAGGTCCCTATCTATATTTCAATGCAACATCCTTAGTTTACTTTTCTAATATGTAAACATTAGAAATTAGTCAGATATAAAGGATGTCCTATGGGATATCTTTTGCCGTTTTTAAAAAAAATCACTTTTTCATATCTATCTGATTTATATGAATAAAAAATAATTTATTTGATTGGCATCACAATTGCTTTATCAATACATATAGTAACGATGCCCAACAGAAACGTTCATTTTTTATTGGTACTGAGATCGTTTGGAGAACATATGACAATTTCATTTAGTAAAGCCTTAGGTATTCATGAGCAAGCGCTAGAGCTTCGGACCAAGCGTGCTGAAGTACTTGCAAACAATATTGCTAATGCAGATACCCCTGGATTTAAAGCGAGAGATATTGATTTTCGTGCTTTATTAAACGAACAAAAGCAGGGTATGAGCAATTCTCAGTCTTTGAAGATGGCAACGACGAACGGTAAACATTTGCCTACAAATAGTTTTGATGCATCTTCAGAGCTGCTTTACAGAATACCGTCACAGCCTTCAATCGATGGTAATACGGTAGATACACAAACTGAAAAAGTAGAGTTTATGAAAAACACTCTGCAATATCAGTCAAGTTTTCAGTTTTTGAATGGTCGATTCAAAGGCATGACCAATGCGATCAGGGGTGAATAAATATGTCGCTTAATCAGATTTTTGATATTGCTGGATCAGGTATGTCCGCTCAGTCTATTCGATTAAATACAACCGCCTCTAATATTGCCAATGCAGAAACGGCAAGTAGTAGTACGGGGGATGTTTATCGAGCGCGTAAACCGGTTTTTGCCGCAGTGCAACAAGATGCCATGAGGCAGGCTATGGGTAGTGATTTTCTAGCCGAAACGCCAGAGTCAAAGGGTGTGACGGTAAAAGGAATCGTAGAGAGTGATGCGCCTCTGCAAATGCGTTATCAGCCAGATCATCCTCAAGCTGATGAGCGTGGTTATGTCTATTACCCTAACGTCAATGTCGTTGAGGAAATGTCAGATATGATGTCTGCTTCACGCGGCTTCCAGACCAATGTCGAAATCATGGATGCCGCTAAAACCATGATGCAACGCTTATTAACGCTGGGCCAATAGGAGAATAATTATGTCTGATATTAACACCCAGTCGGCAAGTGATGCGCTAAGTGATTATCGTTATGAGCCCAAAAGTAAAGCAGCGGGTTCAAACGAGCTTGGTAAAAATGAATTTATGAAGCTCATGATTGCTCAGCTGGAAAATCAGAATCCCTTAGAACCTCAGGATAATGGTGCATTTATTTCGCAGTTAGCGGAATTTAGCTCCCTCGAAGAGATGCAAAAAATATCCAGTTCAGTCAATAATTTTTCCAGCCAGTTTCAATCAAGCCAAGCTTTGCAGGCGTCGGCGATGGTTGGCCGAACGGTATTGGTGCCGGCGGCTGAATCGCCCTTGAGTCCGGCTGGTACGATTAGCGGCATTGTTGACCTTGAAAGCAGTACCAGTGCTTTGGATATCAGTATTTACAATGCTTCTGGTGAATTGGTTAATCAATTTGACTTGGGGCCGCAAGCAGCTGGCACCGTTCCGTTTATGTGGGATGGCTCGAATAGTGCGGGCGAGCAAATGCCCTTTGATAATTACACCATCGAAGCTCAGACTGCTCAATCCGGTGGCGCTGAGCAGGCTACGACTTTGTTATCGGCAAACGTAAATAGTGTTTCGATATCGCAAGGGGGAGGGATCTCTCTCAATCTTTCTGGAATGGGGACCATTCCGCTCGATCAAGTCCGTGAGATTAACTAAAGCAATCTTATGAAAATTAATCAGTAAAATAGAGGTGTACTATGCCGTTTAGTATTGCATTAGGTGGGTTAAGGGCATCCTCCGTCGATTTGGAGGTAACCGCTAATAATATCGCAAACGCCAGTACCGTCGGTTTTAAACGATCGCGGGCAGAGTTTGGTGATGTCTATTCAAACAGTTTTTTTGGGGGGGGCGATACCGCAACGGGTGATGGGGTTGGTGTTCAGAAAGTGCGCCAAATGTTCAGTCAGGGTAATGTCAGTTTTACCGATAGTAATCTTGATTTGGCGATTACCGGTAGCGGCTTCTTTGTGCTCAGTGATCAGGGGGAGGCGAAGTATTCACGAGCAGGTCAGTTTAGTGTCGATAAGGATGGTTTCATGGTCAATAACACAGGGATGAAAGTGCAAGGCTTTCAGGCAAATGAGAGTGGTGCAGTCTCTGGTGTATTAGGTGACTTAGTGGTAGATGCGAGTGAATTACCGCCTGTTAGAACGACAAATGTGACAGCCGCTTTTAATTTGAATTCGGCTGAAGATGTATTAACCCAAAGTGGAACAACAGTTGATTCCGACGGTTCTAGTATAGGTGTTGCTCAGGCTGGTACACAAAATGGTTATCCATCTCAAATAATAAATGTAAATTCAGCAAATGGAACGACCACTCAAGTAGTGACGGCTGCCAATGCAACGGCAGGTGCGATTGCTTCGCAGTTCAGCTTGCTTGACGGTGTGATCGCAACGTCATCGACATCAGCCTCCATTTCGGCGGCTTCATATGCTAATAACTCTGGTTCTATGAGCCTTAGTGTTAATGGTATTCGTTTTCAGCCAACGGGATCAACACCCGCACTTCAGCTAGCTGATTTGGGTACTAAAATTAATGCATCAGCTCTAGTCGGTATTACGGCAGTAACTGATACAAATGGAGATCTGCGAATCATCCAGGATCAAGGTGCTGATCTTATTTTTGGTTTTGCAGGGGGGGCAACAGATACATTTGAAGTGCTTGGCTCTGAAGTGATTCCGACAACTATTCCACTGAATAATACGCAAACGCAGGCAACGGTAGGCGGTACTGTCAGTATTGTCTTGGATGAAGGGGGTTCGATAACAAATGGTAGTGCAGCAACACCCTTGATATCAACGTTTACGGGCCAGCCTTTTATTAACAATAGCTTTAACCCAACAGACCCGAATTCATATAATCACGCGACATCAACCAAAATCTTCGATAGTTTGGGTAACCCTCATGTCATGACGTCATATTTTGTGAAACAGCAGCCTTCTGTTGCAGGTACAAATACGTGGCAAATGCATGTTCAAATAGATAATGAGGATGTAGGTGACCCTTTAATCGGAACGGAGCCATCACGTGCAACCTTTAATTTAGTTTTCAATGAAGATGGTTCTTTGAATGATGTTTTGTCAGACGATGTGTTGATTTCAAATTGGGATCCACTAGATTCAGCGGGTGTGCCGAATGGTGCAGCAAGGCCGCTAAATGTGGTGGATGGCGGGACCTTGCCAATTCCTAATCCGCCAGAGAGTTCAAATTTTGAAATGGATATTTCAGCTTTGACCCAATTTGGCAGTCCATTCGCGGTGAATGATTTAAGTCAGAATGGTTTTACCACAGGTAGGTTGGTAGGGTTGGATATTGATGGGTCAGGTGTCTTGTTGTCTAGGTTCTCGAATGGCCAGTCTCTTATTTTAGGTCAAGTCGCTCTGGCTAACTTTAATGATGCCGGAGGCTTGTCGCCAGATGGTGATACCTCTTGGGTACAGTCATTTGCCTCTGGCGATCCGATTGTCGGTGCACCCGGTACCGCATCATTAGGTTTGTTAACGGCTTCAGCCGTTGAGGCCTCTAACGTTGATTTATCGAATGAATTGGTGAATTTAATCATTGCTCAGCGTAACTATCAGGCTAATTCTAAGACGATAGAAACAGCCAATACTGTTCAGCAAGCTATTTTGAATATCTAAGGAGCGCTTGGTTGGTAGGTCTGAGAATTTTCTCAGGCTAAATAGGGATGCTGGCATGATTTAAGCTTTAATGTTTTTAGCATAAGGTTTTTTTGACAGTATTCGGGGTGAAGCAGGATGGATAAAGCAATATTTATTGCCATGAGTGGTGCCAAGCAGACCATGCTTGCGCAGCAAGCTCATGCAAATAATTTAGCCAATGTTAAGACTACCGGCTTTAAAGAAGACTTTACGCAAGCGCGAAGTATGCCTGTGTACGGTGAGTATTATCCTACGCGAGCCTACGCCATGACTGAACGGCCGGGCACTAATTTTGACTCTGGCCCCTTGATTCAAACAGGTAATAATCTAGATGTCGCTATAAAAGGAGATGGCTGGATTGCAGTGCAAGCTGAAGATGGTTCTGAAGCCTACACCCGGGCAGGTGACTTCAATATAGATATTAATGGTCAACTTAGAACAGGCAAAGGTTTGCCTGTTCTCGGTGATGGTGGCCCCATTGTTTTGCCACCTTCCGCAAAAATTGAGATAGGTGCTGATGGCACTATTTCTGTTTTACCGTTGGGGGCTCAGGTAGTCGGACTTGCTATAGTTGATAGAATTCGCTTGGTTAATCCGGATGCTGCTGATTTAGAAAAAAGCGAAGACGGATTGGTTCATCTTAAAGAAGGGGTAGCACCACCCATTCCGGATGGCGCTATCCAGGTAGCACCGGGTTTTCTAGAAGGTTCTAATGTGAATGCCGTGTCGGCACTGACCGACATCCTTTCTTTATCTCGTCAATACGAGCTTCAAGTGAAATTAATGAGCCAGGCTGATGAAATGTCTCAATCAACGGCACGCTTGTTGCAGTTCTCTTAGTGTGACCTTAAAAATATCATAAAACCGGCAGTTATCCGTCGCTTTAAGATATTTTTTAACTCTCTGTTTGTTTTTGCAAACAGCCATCTCGTTTAACGAAATGGTTTTGAATCGGGTCACACAGACTTGATGTCAGAATTTTAATTCGGGAGACGCGTTATGCATCCAGCTCTTTATGTCAGTAAGACGGGCTTAAGTGCTCAAGATATGGCTTTGACCACGATATCTAACAACCTGGCGAACGTCAGTACCATTGGTTTTAAACGTGATGAAGCGGTATTTCAAGACTTGCTCTATCAAGTAAAGCGCGAACCGGGTGGTTTGAATTCTCAAAATTCTCAGCTTCCTTCAGGCTTGCAATTAGGTACGGGTGTGCGTATTGAAGGCACCACCAAACAGTTTACCCAAGGCTCCCTGGAAGTGACGGATCAGGCCCTGGATATTGCCGTCAATGGTCGAGGCTTTTTCCAGGTTTTATTGCCCGATGGCACAACAACCTATACCCGTGATGGCCAATTTCAAATTAACTCCGATGGAGATATGGTCACCGCAGGCGGTAACTTGCTGGAACCGGCTATCACGATTCCTGATAATGCCTCTTCGGTCACCATCGGTGAAGACGGTATTGTCAGCGTGTCTTTACGCGATGACACCGGGGTCACCCAGGTTGGGGAAATTACCACCGTCGATTTTGTCAACCCTCAGGGCTTGAAAGCCATCGGGAACAACTTATATAGAGAAACCGAAGCCAGTGGTAATCCCTTAATTGGCACGCCGGGTATTGGTGGTTACGGTGAGATAAATCAAGGTATGTTGGAACAATCTAATGTTGATACCGTCAAAGAACTGGTTGATATGATCACTGTTCAGCGTGCTTATGAAATGAACTCAAAAGTGGTATCAACCGCCGATCAGATGTTGCAATACATTGGTCAGAATTTATAAGAATTAGATTAGTACTAAAAGGCTCTTGCTTAAGCCAAATATTCACAAATATGACGTTCGTTGAGCCTGTCGAAACGTCTCTGATGAAACTCAGAGTTTAATTTAGAAAACCCTTCGACCCTTCGGCGGGCTCAGGGCAGGCAACTCAGGGAGCGGTAATTTCTGTTTAACTAAGCACCATTCAGATCAGAATGCGTTAGTCATTGTAAGAGTTATTAGAGGTGTGCATATGTTTTTTCAGCATCAAAGTCTCAAGGTAAAAAGTTATCAAAGCATGGAACGCGCCATTAAGTTGTCGTTTGTTGCCTTGGTCGCCATTAGTTTGAGTGCCTGCAGTGCCATGACGCGTGAACGACCGGTGCCTGATGACCCCGCCTATGCACCGGTTTTACCGAGTAGCATGAGTTCAGGTGAAATGGCTACGGGGTCTATTTTTCAGGCATCGCGTAACTTTAGTTTCTATGGTGATCAGGTTGCATTAAATGTCGGTGATATTTTGACGGTGTTATTAGATGAAAATACCAGTTCCTCAAAGACTGCGGATACCACATACGAAAAAGATGATGAAGTTATTTTAAATGAGGCCAGTATATTAGGGAATAATATTGCGGCCCGTGGTCTGAGTTTATTAACAAACCCTTCCATGGAGCGAGCATTTGAAGCTGCTGCACAAAGCGACCAGAGCAATAGTTTACAGGGGAGTATTTCAGTGACCGTCTCTGAAGTGCTACCCAATGGTGTTTTACGAATCCAGGGTGAAAAGTGGTTAAAACTGAATCAAGGTGATGAGTATATTCGCATCACGGGCTTAGTCAGGCCGCAAGATATTGGCACCGATAATACGGTTTTATCGTCTAAAGTGGCCGATGCCCGTATTGCTTATGGCGGCACAGGTGCATTTGATGATGTGAATAAACAGGGATGGTTGTCACGTTTCTTCTATGGTGACTGGTGGTTCATGTGAGGTTTCTGATGAAGAAAGTTATTGTGTTGTCATGTTGTCTACTGACCTTAAATTCATTAGCTATGGCAGATCGATTGAAAGATATGGCCAGTGTCCAAGGTGTGCGTACCAACCAGCTGGTGGGCTACGGCTTAATCGTGGGTTTAAGTGGCACCGGGGATAATAAGACCCCATTTACCAACCAGACCTTCCGGAACTTAATGAATAAATTTGGCATTGCTGTGCCTAAAGGCGTTGACCCCAAAACCAAAAACATAGCGGCGGTATCGCTTCACGCTGATTTACCCGCCTTTGCTAAACCGGGCCAGAAAATTGATATTACGGTCTCTTCTTTAGGTAATGCCAAAAGCTTACGAGGTGGCAGCTTGCTGATGGCACCGTTGAAGGGGGCCGATGGTCAAATTTATGCTATGGCACAAGGTAGTTTAGTGGTCGGTGGTTTTGGTGCGGAAGGTGCAGATGGTTCATCTATTCAAGTGAATGTACCGAGTGTCGGGCGGATTCCCAATGGAGCAACTGTCGAACGCTCTATTCCCAGCGCCTTTCATCGAGGTGATATTCTGACCTTCGACCTGCATCAAGCTGATTTTACGACGGCAATGAATGTCGCCGAAAAGATTAATGATCTTTTTGGTCCAGATACTGCGCATGCCAGTGATGCCTCTTCCATCTCAGTGAAAGCGCCTCGCGATTCCTCCCAGCGTGTGAGTTTTTTATCGATGCTTGAAAATATGAATATCGAACCCGGTGAAGCGCCGGCGCGAGTGATCATTAATTCCCGCACGGGTACGATAGTCGTGGGTCAGAATGTCAAAGTTTTACCGGCAGCGGTTACCCATGGCAGTTTAATGGTGACTATTTCAGAAGCCGCTGATGTGAGTCAGCCCAGCCCTTTCGGTCAAGGACAGACCGCTGTAGTACCGCGTTCAGATGTGAATATCTCGAATGAACCCAGCAGGATGTTTCAGTTTGGCCCGGCAGCAACCTTGAGCCAGATTGTTCAGGCAGTCAATCAAGTGGGGGCGGCACCAGGCGACATCATGGCGATTTTAGAAGCCCTTAAACAAGCGGGCGCACTCAAAGCCGACTTGATCGTGATTTAGGTGAACTATGAATAATTCAGCTTTATTACCAACAGCGCAAGCCATCAAACTGGATACGAACCGTTATACCTCCCAGTATGATCGTTTAGATAACTATAATGATCTGAATGCCCTGCAATCGTTAAAGTATAAATCAGAATCAGATCGTGAAGGCGCCTTGGATTCTGCTGCCAAACATTTTGAATCGATTTTTGTATCGATGATGGTGAAAAGTATGCGAGATGCTAACAAAGTGTTTTCAGAAGGTAATATGCTGCAAAGCTCACAGACCGAGTTTTATCAGCAAATGTTCGATAGTCAATTAGCCGTTAGTTTATCTACAGGGCGTGGAATTGGTTTAGCCGAGGTGATTAAACGCCAGATGTCTAAAGATACGGCTATACCTACCATCGATATTCCTCAACAAGGTTTGCCGCTTAAAGGGCGGCGTCAGCTCGATTCAGAGGGTGTTGATAGAAAATCCTTTAGTTTGGAAAATTATGCACGTTTACCTTTTGTCAGTGAGCAAAAAATAACGCAATTAGAAAAAGCCGTGGTATCGATTGACGACCTGATTGCGCAGCTGCCGGCAGATGTACGTGGCGAGCAGTCTAAACAAATCACGCTAGAAGCCCCTGTTAACAGCGCACAGACTATCTTGCCAGAAAAATTCAGTGGCCCGCAGGATTTTATTGCTTCTTTATATCCTTTTGCTAAAGAAGTTGAGCGTGAAACGGGAATTGATGCGCGTCTAATGTTAGCCCAGTCCGCTTTGGAAACTGGCTGGGGTCAGTATCCTATCCTTAAGCAAGATGGCTCGCCAAGTTTTAACTTATTCGGTATTAAAGCGAATGCCACTTGGCAAGGTGATGCAGCCAACATTACCACTACCGAGTTTCGGGGTGGTGTGTCAATGAAAGAGCAGGCAAACTTTCGTGCTTATCGTTCTTATGCAGAAAGCTTTGATGATTATGCCCAGTTCCTACAATCGAATGGCCGTTATCAAGAAGCGTTGGCCGTTAGTGATCAGCCAAAAGCATTCGCCAAAGAACTACAAGAAGCAGGTTACGCAACAGATCCTGACTATGCAGAAAAAATTGGCAGTATTGTGGATCGGTATTTTGAAGGCTTGGGTTCATCGAATCAGAGCGAGACTAGTCGCTCATCATTGAATAAGTCTATCCCAGGGGCGGAGGGTTAGTAAGTGGGCGATTTAATTGGAATAGGTTTATCAGGCTTAAGAGTCAATCAAACGGCCTTATCGGTAACCGGTAATAATGTTTCGAATACCAATACCCCAGGTTATAGTCGTCAAGAGGCTATTTTCGTTGATAACCCATCGCTTTTGACGGGGGCTGGTTATTTAGGACAGGGGGTCAATTTAGCGACGATAAGAAGAAATGCCGAAGATTTTATTAATGCGCAATTGCGCTCGGATACGACTGTTTACAACGAACGTGATGTTTTTCTTAGTCAGGCGGAAAGTGTTGATAACCTGTTAGCCAGTACCTCTACAGGCTTAACGCCCGCTATGAGTAACTTCTTTAAGGCTTTTCAAGGCGGTGCCGATGACCCAACATCGGTTCCTCAAAGACAGCTATTATTGACTCAGTCTGAAGGCCTGGTATCGCGTTTTAAGTCACTCGATACGCGTTTAAACGCACAAATGCGCACTATCGATTTTGAACTTGAAGCGGCTGTTTCAGAAATAAACAGCCTCTCTCAAAGCCTTGCACAATTAAATCAATCTATCGCTGTTGCGGTAGGCGCAGGTCAAGGTGATCAACCCAATGCGCTTTTAGATGAACGTGACGAATCGCTTAGAAAACTATCTGAATTAGTCACGGTCTCTGTTTTCCCTGAAGGTCAATCAGGTCAGTTAAATGTGTTTGTTGGTAATGGTCAGCCACTGGTATTAGGCAACTCGGCAGCGCAAATGCAAGCAGTTGAAAGCCC
>TARA_R110002073_G_scaffold30649_1_pt1 | contig 10328 bp, 21 predicted proteins | sample TARA_R110002073 | Tara Oceans TARA_R110002073 (sample SAMEA4397174) | marine metagenome | biome: Polar Biome; feature: [DCM] deep chlorophyll maximum layer (ENVO:01000326); material: water (ENVO:00002006), including particulate matter (ENVO:01000060) such as... | depth 40 m
GATGTCTTATTTTATATAATCTTCGTCTTTCGTCTGCATACTTTTTACCTTTCGTTTGGGTGTAAGTAGGATAATCAGAATAACCAATAGCACCAACTGATGCAACTTTTTTATCGTTTTTAAAAACATCTATTTTTTTGCCTTTTAGTTTTGATGGCTTTACAACCACCCCTAACTTCTTTGCTTGGGTATATGTATGTCTTTTAATCTTGTATGCCATTATAGTAGGTCATTATCTTGCGTGTATGATTTTTTGATAGTAGAACTATTTACTGCACCATTTGCAGTTGTAGAGCCACTCTTTTTACGCATAAATGCTTTTAATCGAGCCAATCCCCAAGCTACTCTCGAATTAGGTCTGCCACCTGATATAGTTGGTCTATACGAACTAGAGTAAGCACCCATACCTCTACGAACAACTGCTTTAGCTGTTGGCAGACTTATCTTTTTAGTATTCTTAGAGTTATACTTTTTAACAGAATTTTTAATCTTAGTTGTAGTTGTTTCTGTAAATGTAATTTTAGAAGCAGAGCTTTTACTCTTAGCAGAACCCTTTTTATTTTTTACACTACCCTTTATCCTATCTTTCTTAGGAGCTTTGGTTTGTGCTGCTGATTTTCTTCCTGCTCTTTTCATTTCCAAAATAATTGAATTAAGACTAAAGATATAGCTAATAAAATACTAACCAATGTTTTATAATTAAGACCTTCTCCCATTATAGAGTATGTCATAATAGCAAAGCTAATTGTACCTAATGCAAAACCTAATAGTCTTGTAGACCATAAAGAACCATCAAATGCTTCATAACCATACTTAGTAGCATAAATATATCCGTAACTAATAGGAATACCTATAAGCGAAACTAAAAAAGTGTTATTCTTATACCAAGAACTTATAAATTGTCCGTTAGTTTGAAACCAAACAACAAATTGAGTAGCTATAAAAATTAAAATACAATATATTAATGCCTTGTTCACTATACTATATTTACTAATAAGTTAGACACATCTATTGTATCTCTACTACCACCTTGATAATTAGGGTCATTCCAAATTCCTATATATACTTGCCTAACTCTTTGACTGCCACTATTAACTACAAAACTTTTATTTCCATCAGAACTACCTATTGCTTCCCCACCTATAATATCCGTACTACCAAAATCAGTAGTTGTAGATATAGCACAAACCCAACCATTTTCTCTTAAACCACTAATACCAAATACAAACTCATATTCAGTATTAACTGCATTAAAAGCATAAGGAAAGAAAACCCTTGCGTTAATTCCATAAACCCTAAAACTTGCAGAATTTCTAAGTTGTGTAAAAGTAGCAGCACCATCTTCGGACAAAGTTTTAAATAGACTTTGTTGTCTTTGTTCTCCACTTACATCCCAAATATTAGCTTTAGCTACACCATTTTTAGTACCTACACTTGCAATAGGAACTCCACTCATATTTGCTATTCCTCTTGATACTGCCATATTAAGCTAATGTTACCCAATCTTGCGATGGATTAAAAAATATTTGACCATCTGAACTATCTAAACAATAACCCATTACTCTGTTTGTATCTCCACTTGACGTACTCGGTGCACTATCAAAGTTTCCACTTCTTTGTAAATAAACAACACCTCCAACAGTACCTACATCGGTTGCCATCGTAACCATACCACGAATACACATACCTACGCTACTTGCAGTACCATCTCCCATAGCTACAGCAAAGAAACCTATTGAAGTTCCTACTGCTCTTTGGTCTGTATTAGCCCAAGCACCTGCTGCTGTATAATAATAACAAAGACCTTTAGAGACAGTTCCACTACCAAAATTAACAACATCTCCATCTTTTACGTTACCATCTGTAGTAGAAGATATTGCAAAATTCCTATGTGTTAAATTAGTACCTCTTGCAGGGTCATTTGTTGTTATAACTAATTTACCTGAAGCAGTATTAGTAATGCTACAATTTCCATCATTAAAATCAACTGCACCACTACTACCTAAAAACAAATTAGACCATTTTAACGAAGTTGTACCTAAAGCACATCCCCCATTAGATACAGGACTTAAATTATTTGCAGATAACTCTACTTCATTAACATTATTTACTCTTAAAATTATTTTGTTATCAGTAGTTGCAAAATCAATTAAGTTTTGTGTGTCTCTACCCATTTTAAGAGCAGCATTAGTTATTGTAGTAACTGTTGTTAGTGCTGCGTCTAAATCAAACTCTAATGTATTAAGAGTAATGCCATCACCTGCTGTATATTGTGTATTAGTGTCAGCACTTGCTATTGTAATTGCACCTGCTGCGTTGGTTATAGTGACATTTGTTCCTGCTGTTAGAGTTGATTTAGCTAACGTATTACCTGTTGTATTACCAATTAGTATTTGACCATTAGTATAGGATGTTTGACCTGTACCTCCTTTATCAACACCAATAGCTGTACCACTCCAAGTTCCTGCTGAAATAGTACCACTATCTGCAATTCCACCACTAAATGTCATTGCACCACCTGCCATTGTTAAAGCGTTTGATGAATGAGTTAGCGTTACATCTCCATTGTTGAAGTTAATAACCGAAGCAGAAGCTAAAAACAAATCAGACCACATTAAAGAACCACTACCTATAGCAGCACCATCAGAAGTCACAGGTGCAAATAAATTTTCAGCTACTTTAACTTCATTTACGTTATTGGCTCTAAATATTATCTCATTATCTGTAGTAGCAAAATCAATTAAATTCTGAGTATCTCTACCCATCTTTAAAGCAGCGTTTGTTATTGTGGTAACAGTTGTTAAAGCAGCATCAAGGTCGAACTCCAATGTATTTAAAGTAATACCGTCACCTGCTGTATAACTATTAACATCACTTGTTAAGGCAATAGTTCCTGTTGCGTCAGGCATAGTTAAAGTTCTATTTGCTGCCAAAGCACCACAAGTTAATTTAACATAGTTAGTACCATTATCTGAATCTTCAAATATTCTAAAATCGGGTGCTTGATTACCCGACTTAAAAATAATTGTTTCACTATTTAGTTCAAATTCTTGTGAAGCAGTACCTTGCCCTATATAAAATGATTGAGCAGCATCAATTTGCAACTCGTTACCATCCATATCTAATGTTCTGTTATTGTCAGCAGTTAGATTGGTATTAGCTATGTTGGTATTTGTGTCGGTATCAATTACGTTTGTTGTTTGAAAACCGAAAGTATTAGGATTCTGTGCCATAACTATTTTCTTTTAATTTGATTAGAAGCTAATAACAACTCTATGTGTTGAAGCCTTGAAAGAACATCTGCTAACATTGCTTTAAGTTCATTATCATTTGTTTCTAAATAATGTACTCTTGACTTTACTTTTGTTAATTCGTTTTGCATCTTAACCCATAAAGCTATTGCACCACCTAAAACAGATAGTGAAGCTATTATTATATAAACTGCCGATAATGTTATAGTCATAATTAATATTTTGTTCCTACATAAAAAGCAATACCCAATATAATTAAATAAAAGGTATTTTTATCTTTTGCTTTTTTGTTTTCTGTTTTTAATTCTTGATTTATATTTTCATATTTGATTTGCATTTTTTGAATCAAATATATAGTATCGTCTGTTAGTTCAGTATAATTTTCTGAACTCAAACTACCACCTAAATTTCGATATTTTTCATCTCTAAATACGCTCATCTATAAATTCTTCTTTAAAGTCTAACAATGTATAATGTGTATCACCTCTATTATCTATATAGAAACTAATAGCACTTAATGCAGCTACTTGAAGTAGCTTAGATTCAAATGAAGCAGAAGAATGTGTAATACTATAACTAGCATACACAAACCCTGCTGTGAGAACCCAAAAAGGTAAATCTCTTTCTTTCATTTGAAATTTTTATTACTTCTTTTTTCTTTTACTTGGAACAGGTAATTCACAATCTTTACTACCCTTTCCACAAGAGCACCATTTGCAGCTAAACTTCAAAGCACAACAAATTTTACTAAATAAAATGAACAAAACTCCCCACTTAAAGGTTAATTCAGAAAATCCAAATGCAGCAAGTGCAATTAAAACCCAACCGATAAACTCTAATCCTAATAATCTTTTTAAAACTTCCATAATCTTTTTTTTAATAATTAATAATTAACAATCCTTAATTCTTTTTGGCAAACTTTTGAACTCCACTTATACCAAAACAACCTAATACAATAAATAAAAGAGTTTCGTAAACTAATTCACTAACATCAAGACTGTCTCCACCAACGGTAAATACAACATCTATAAATAAAATAACTAATAGAACCATAAAAGCAACAAAACCAATTATTGATTTTTCATTCCAATCGTTATTGTCTTTAAAAATTTCTTTCCAATCCTTCATCTCTTTGTTTCTTTACTTTAATTTTCTTGCTTTGAACCTTTTTTCTGTTTGGTTTGATTTTTAAATTTACATCTTTGTAATCAAAATCTTCTAATTCCCAATGTTTATGACCCACAGTTCTCACAGTCTTCGTCATTTATGTTACACAATTCAGGTTGCTCCTTACTTTCTAAATCTTCAATCCAATTATCAAATCTATGATTTTTAGACTCTTCTGCTTTTTTAATAGCTTCTTTTTGCCAATCTTTTAATTGTTCTTTCATTTTCTATTATTCAGGTTGTGCTGATGAGTGATGCGTTTGTATTCTTATTACTCCGTCAGTATCTCTTTTTAAAACATATGTAAATCTAGCATATACTTCTGATTCTCCTTCATCTATTTCAAATAAACTAAAAGTATAATTACCATTAGCTACAACTACATCTCCAAAATTCTGAACACTTATACTGTTTAATGTGCCTTGAGGTTCACTAGATAAAAAGTTTTTAAAATAACCTTTTATTTCAGGTCTTCCTGAATAAATAACATCACCTACGGTACTAACTAAAACAGCATTAACACAGTATAAGTCTGCTACTGCACTTGTTGATGTATTAATTTCCTCTTCACTAAGGGGTGCAACTCCATTACCTATAAGATTATTTGCATTAACAGTTTTTATCCACTTGTTAACGAAATCTTTAGTTTCTGTGTCTGAAATATTGCCTTTAGCACTAAACAACATATTACTTGCGTAACCTGCTGCAACACCACCTAATAGATATAAATATTCTTTTTTCATTAGGAAATTATTTTTTCTTTATTAATTACATACTTATCTAATAAGTAATATCCTACAACTCCAAGACCAACCTTAGTTCCTAAACCTTTTTTCTTTTTGTTTAAAAAGTAAACACCAACTCCTAACATAACTACAGCACCTATAAAAAGTCCTGAATATGGGTCGTTACTACAACCAAAAAGTGAGCAATTATCATTTTCTTCTTCTTCCATTATAAATCTGTTTTTATTATTGCGAAATGTTTGCCTGTTAATTTACCTTCGCTATCCAAGTCGTAAGATACTTCTTTAACTGTATTACTCAAGTTTCCACCTATAGCATCTACAGAAAACCAACCCACCTCTGTAATAATATCACAATGTAAAGGGTCTCCAACTACAACATCTTCATATGAAGCGTTTCCACCTGCTCTATTCTGACAAACAATATCTCCTACTTCAGGAACAACTTCGTTTGTTTTATATGCCTTAAATGGCTCGTCAGGGTAGTTTAACCTGTTATCTCTTGCATAAATAAGATATGCTGCGTGTGAAGCTGAGTAGTCAAAGCTATCACCTGCTCCTGAATCTTTCATTACTGAAGAAACAAAAGCAGCAGACCAAGGGTTACTATCGTGAAATGAACTAGAGTTGTATTCAGCATCAGTATAATAATAACCTACCGATTCCCAATACCTTAATAAATCTTCTTTAACTTCTAAATCATTTTCTACATACCCATCCCAAGCTAAAAGTTCTTTATTAGCATTTGAAACAACCTCTTTTCGGAATTTTGATATTTTACTTTTTTTATTTCTAAAAATAAAATAAGCACCGATACCAACAACACCTAAAGTAATTAAACCATATGTAGTTTTCTTATTCACTATTTAAACAAGCCTTTTAAGATTAAGTATGAAGCACCTATAACAGCTATACTTTTAAGTGTGTTTGTATCTTTTGATTTAGCAGGTACATAACCAAATTTTAATAACATTTCTTCAAAAACACTTGTAGGTGGAACATATTCAATTTCATTACCATTACAAATGGTAGTATAGTCTATAAACATTTGTTCATAATTAGGAGCTATTATATAAGATATGCCTAATGAATTTTGATAATCTATATACTCTTCATATGTAGCACCACAATCTAATCCACCACCAAATATTGAAGAAAAATCAAAAGAATTTGAAATCTCTTGAGCTTCCTCTTGGCTATAGACATCTGAACTTAAATTAGTAGGGTCTAATACTATTACATCTTCATCTTCCATAACTTATATTTTAAGACCAATTTACAGTAAACGCATCTCCTGAATTATATAAATAATATCCTACACCATATTGCATAGTTAGTGTGCTAAATACATCAGGAACACAGAATTGACCTGCTTGATTTTTAATTATAGATATTTGAGATACATTACCACCTGATATTGCGTTTTCTAATGCTATTTGTGCATCAATTCCTGAAGTACCTGTATATCCAATCATATTATGACCTGATAATACCGTAATTGGTATTGAAGAAGTTTCTTGAGGTGGAACTCCGTTTGTTTCAATTTGAGATAATGCTACCACTTGTTGTGAAAGCATATCTAATTGTTCAAATATTCTTCTCATTTCCCCATCTCTTTCTAAAGATTCAATTTTTATAGGGTTTTTGTCATCGTACTTTGCCATTTTTTCTAATTTTAATTAATAATTAAACCTAAGACTAAGCCTAAGCCTAACCAAACTTTCTTGTCTTCTAATAAAGTTTTATCCTTTTCTATTACTACGTTTGATACATCAGTAGTAATAACATAAGGATTGCTGTGTTTTAATTCAACTATTGCTAAGTCAGGCTTAAATAAACCTTGACCTTTAAAACCAACACTAACAGTAGTTTTATTTTTCAACTTTAAGCTGTTTAATTGTAAACCTTCAACGTCTACTATTGCTTTAAGTTCTAAAAACTCACTACTAATATTATAGTCTTTAGGTAGCTTTAAATAAGCATCACCTTCAATATACTGAATTACTGTATCTGTATTAGTTATCAATATAGTATCTATAACTGTATTGGTAACTATATTAACTTGACTTTTAACTTTCTTTAAACCTTCAATATCTAAAAGATTATGCTGTATAGCATCTTTCTGAGATAAAATGATTTGTTCTTGGCTAATAATTTTTACACCATTTTCGCTAACTTCTTCTTCAAACTTTAAGTTTTCAAATTTCAGTTTGCTTACTGAACTCTTATACTTATTTATATTGGATTGTTTACCATATAAAATATAAGAGAATAGAAGCACTAAAAGTATAATAGCACCAATAAGAACTTTATTGTCAATTTTCAACATTACTTTTTAATAAGTATGTAACCAATTAAACCTGCAACTAATAACATAAGCATTTTATTATTGCTTTCAGGTTCATCTTTTATAACCACATCAGGGTCATCAACAACTACAGTTCTACCCATAGGAGTAATGTAATCACCTAAAAGAATTAATAAATCCTCTTCAGTAACACCCATATAAGGCTCACCATTAGTAGGTAATATCGAACCGTCCTCTAAGACATACCCTGCATCAGAAGGTGTAATTAAACCTGTTACTATGCTATCATAGAACACATCTAATCCACCTTCTAATCCATTGGGCAGCGTAACTAAATAGTTTTGCAAAGCCATATTATACTGTAGCTTCGTCTTTACTACCTGCTTTCCAAGCCATTGATGCTACATACACAGAAATAGCTAAACCTGCTAAACCTAAAACGTAAGTACCTAAATTCATATTTTTCATAACAAAAAATTTAATGATTAATAATTATTTAAAATGGTGATATATTGCTCCAAACGGAAGGAAGTATCACCTCTCCACCCTCAACAGGGCTACTACCCTGTCTTGCTCTGTCAATTCTAACTATATTTTTATTTACAACAAGTGTAACCGTAGCTTCACCGTCATAATCATAGGTTGCATTTTCTTCTAAATTTTGTTTTAGATAAAATGAATCTCCTAATTCTAATTCGTGTGGTTCAGGAAATAATAAATGTACTGCTCCTGTATCATTACCCTGACTTCTTAGCTCTCCATCTTTGATTCCTTTATTGTCAATGTATCCTTGAATACTACCGAAATCCTCTAATATATTACTACATTCGTCATCATTACACCAAATATTATCGTAATAACTTTTAGTAGGTTTTCTAAATAATAGATATGCACCTAATCCTGCTAGGGAAACCCCTCCAAGAAGTAACATTTGTTTTTTAGATAATGCCATAATTTAATTTTTAATCTTCAAAGTCTAAGTTCATTACATTCCCACCGAATCCTGCAAATTGAGGTTCTTCAATAGGTTCAGGTGTAGCCTCAGTTGGGTCTTCAATACCTTCTTCTATTTCTTCAGTAAGTGCTTGACCTGTTGCTTCAACACCTGTTTCAATGTCTAACCACGCTTCGTTTAAATACTCACCTAAAGCTCCATCGTCATAAATATCTGCAATACTACTACCTGTAGATTTAACCTCATCTACAATGCTTGTTGCTGACTTACCTACTGTTCTTACGATTCTTTCACTTCCTTCAATTATTTCGTCAAAAGTTTGAGATAGTAAACCTGTAGGCTTTCTTTTAATCATTTTGTAACCTACATATACTGCTCCGAGTATAAATATAGGACTTGATAGTAATTTATTCATAATTTTAAAATTGATTGTTAATAATTGCTTCTAGTCTTTAACTACAACATCTTCAGTTGTTGTTGCTAAGTTTGATTCTGCTTCTTCGTTTTTTATTTGTAAAACAAATGATGTAGTAGAAGGTGCAACAGGTGGACTTGGCATTTGGTCTTGTATTCCATAACCAACCATAGAATTAAACTCACCTGTTTCCATCCAATTATTATACTCATCTACCCAATCTTGCCAACTATAGTTATATGTAGCTGCTTGTCCATTTGGACTAACTAACATAAAGCTACCTCCAAAACCTACGCATACTACATCAGTAGATGTTGAATTAGGATGTATATAGCAACCTTCATTAGAAGTCCATTCTAAAGGCTGTTCACTTAAAGGTATTGTTGGTATAAATATAGAACTCCAATCTGTAAAGTCATCGTCTAATAAGTCATCTATAGCATTAGAACCTCCTGATAATGTTAAATAATCAATGAAACTACATTGACCACCATAATTAGGAACATTAGTATCGTAACTATTATAAAGACCTATGTTGCTTCCGTTACAATCATTAATTCCAAGTCCTTGTGCAATAGCTGTAAAGTCATAAAAAGGAGCTAAATACATTAGTGCTTCAAACCAACCCCAAGACGCAGCATCTACTTCATTATCACCACTATTTTCGTATGATTGTATAAGTACATCTACTATATAGTTAATAACAGCTTCTTCTTCTGATGGAACTGCTATTATACAAGAACCATCTTCTTCGGTTGCAGCAGAGTCAAAATTCTCAGCAATAGGATTAGTACAACCTAACTTAAAGTAAATACAACCTCCTATATCTTCAGTTGCATTTGGGTTATAATTTGTTGCAGTTGGGTCAGTACAACCATCTATTTCGTCTTCATCACATACACCGTCTAAATCCATATCATCACATATGTAAGTACACGAACCATCGTCTTGAGTTGCGTTAGGATTGTAATTGTCTGATTCTACATCAGTACAACCATAAACCTCAATAGGCTCTTCAATTACTACAGGGTCTATTACTTCATCAGAACCGTCCTCGATTTCTTCTAATTCATCGCTATAATCACAGTCTGAAACATCTATGTTTTGTTCACCCTCAGCTACAACTTCACCTGTTGTGTTAATAAGTATTTCAATGTACGAATCACCATTTGTCGTAAAGAAACTTGCATTTGTACTTTCTTCATAAATTTCAACGAAAGATTCTTCACCTGCTAAATCAATCGGAAATGATGCAGTATAATCTGCAACACCATCAGTTCTTTTAAAATAAAATCTTCCTAATAAATTATTAAGACCGTATTGAATACCTAGTTCTTGTAGTCCGTCTATAACTAATGATAAGTCATTGCAAGTGCTATCAGTACGATTATAATTTAATTCCATAACATTTACAGCGTCAACAGGGTCAACAGGGTCTATAGGGTCTATAGGGTCTATAGGGTCTATAGGGTCTATAGGGTCTATTG
>TARA_R110002073_G_scaffold94954_1_pt1 | contig 10322 bp, 14 predicted proteins | sample TARA_R110002073 | Tara Oceans TARA_R110002073 (sample SAMEA4397174) | marine metagenome | biome: Polar Biome; feature: [DCM] deep chlorophyll maximum layer (ENVO:01000326); material: water (ENVO:00002006), including particulate matter (ENVO:01000060) such as... | depth 40 m
TCCTCTGGCTTCGTCAACATATAGTCGGCCAACGCAGATTCAATGGTAGTCACTGCATCATCCCATGACAATCCTATAAATTCCACTACATTCTCTGTTTCTTTACTCATAATTCTCTCCAAAAACTTTAATTATTAATTCAAACCCGCCGTCATCATCAGCAATCCAATCGGTATCGAACCCACCTCCATAATGCAAGGTAAGCAACTCCCCAAGCTCCTGATTGAAGTCGTCGGTATACAGGGGGCATTGCGGCTCGTCCGGATCTAATAATGAATCGTGCATCAGGCTTTCTCCTCGTCCCAAATATCCATCTCCTTTTTACAGTAATAGTCCTCATTTTCTTTAAAGCCATAATATTCCACGAAAGTGCTAAACTCTCCGCGCCACATCTCGCACCACCCGCCCGCATGTGTCCGAAAAGACACGGTGAAGGTGTTGTCGTCAAACATTTGATATTTGTTCTCACATTCGTCGTGCTCTTCGTAGCCTTTGGCGGGTTGTTTTTTATACGGACATGCACTTTGGTGCTGATTGGAAAAAAGCGGGGGCTGCGCCTCTTTTTTGAAGTATTTTTGAATTAGTTTCTCGCGAGTAGACGAGTTGTATATCCTGCCGCCTACCTCATACGTAGGCCATACGTAACCATAGCCGATGCACGATTCTCCGCTATGCAATGGGCGGATAAATTCCCCTACCACACGTATCGCGCATTTGTATGGATTATTATGTGAGAGTTTCTGGTACGCATACACGGTAGGTTCACCCTTAAAATGAAACTCATACATGTTGTGTGATCTTCTTTTTTCCAATTCGTTCATTTTTCATCCCCCGCTAAAATAAGTTTGGCTTTAGACAACACTTCTTTTTCTATTTCGTCAGCATGAGGGTCATCACTAAAAGTATCATTGTGTTCTACGATCCAAGAAAGGTGTTTACGACTAACCTCTAGCTTTTGGTAGGGCACACCAAGACTTCTAAGGAGTCGTATGGATTCAGCAGATTCGATTATCATCCATTGACGACGACAAACCGATTCTTCCTGAAGATCAACCAGATCCTCCTCGACCTCACGAGACAGATAATGAAAATTATCTAAAACAGTTTGAAGAAGCCCCAGAAGTCTAGCTATATCGTCGGCAGTTTGTTCTTGCCCAGATTCTCTTACATCCGAAATCAATGTGTCTTTTACAAAGCTTAAAAATTTTTTATCGTTCATTTGTCTTACACCTTTTGTTTAATGAGGTATGGGACTTTATAGAACACCGCACCTCAAGTCAAGGTCTCAAACAAAATATTCCAATCATCCCCGCGTGGGTTCTTCAAAAGCACCACGGGCGTGGTTCGTAGGCCGTGAGCCGAGACATCCATAGCTTGACCCCCTGCAAACGAATAGATATGCGTGTCTTTGCCTTTAGATAAGCGTATCCAGATCCAAACACTAGCGGCGCGATGCTTCATCATAAAAGATATTTGGTGCGGGGAAAGTCGAACGGTATTGCCGGAGCATTGTTTGAGTTCAATAAGATGAAACCCGTGTTCATTGCAAAGCATAACATCGGGCAAGCCTAACGATGCCGTCGACTCAAGTCTCGTCGGGTACCACTTCGGGTGGCTCTTCGACAATCTCTGCCTCAATAGGCTCCAAAATTGGCTCTCCCTCTTCTTCGGAGGCAACGTCGATGGCACCATAATTTTCCTTGATTGTTTCCAATTCCTTCAGGACTTGTTCTTTCGACATGGAATCAATTGAACCATAGCGCACTTCCGACTTACTGACATACAGCCCTGCTGCTTGCCCTCGGAGCTTTTCAGCCTGTACAGCAGCACTGTAAGCACCGTTAGAGAGCGATTCTTCTTTTAACTTAGACAAATCCTTTAGGTGTCGATTAAAGGTCACCGCATACTTTTGATTCAGCTCTTCTCGATATTGTTGAATTGCTCGAACAATGTGCGGATTCTTCTCGGGATTCATCATTTCAGAGGCGCGTGTCCGTGCGGATTTTGTCGGGAAACCTGCATTGATTGCGGCCTCCGTTTGCGTGATAAAACCGTCTTGAGAGACTAATTCTTGAACAAACAATTCTTGTCGTCGATTTAGTTTTTTTAGTGCAGGGTCTGACTTAGGCTTTGGAGCAACCCTTCTGCGTAATTTTCTGCGCTCCGATGAGGGCAGCACGTATCTATCTTTCAAAGGCATTCTTCAATTTCCTCCAGAGTAGCGGGACGTAAAAACAACGGGGTGCCTTTTCCCATATAGCTGCCGCAAACATTAAATTCCATGTGCTCGTAAGCTTCGATGTAAGCATCTTCTTCGTCATACTCCGCTTCTTCCATGTCCTCTTTTATGTTGGCAACTAAAATGTCCACACACTTATCGTAATCATAAACTAAAATGTCTTCTTCGCCACAACGAGAGCCAAAGCCAAGTACCGCGTCATCAAAACCGTCTGCTTTTAACATCAGCTACACATATCCCTTCCGCGTTTTGCCCCCTCATACACGCGTCTTTTGTTTTCTATCTGGCAAGCATCAGAGCAAAATTTCTGTCTTTTTTTCCGCAGCACATTCGTGCAGATGCAGCATTGTTTTCTCTCTAAAACTTTTCCAGAACGGTCTAGTTTAGGCTTTTTAGACGCTTCTTTCGACAGATAAATTTCAAGAAAGGTTTTTAGGTTCGTCACGTCATCTACTGAAGCCTCTCCCTTGCACTTCAATTGTTGACCCACGTCCCGAGCAAGATGCTCGAAGTCTTCCATAAAATCTGTCATGCCACTTCTTGTGCCTTGTTTCTAGCGTGAACTTCCTCCGCCAAAAACTTCTGGTCGGTGTCACTTAAATTTTCACGTTTCCACGACTCAAAAACAAGCCTCAATTGACCACTGATCGTTCTTCCCTCAATTCTTGAGATGGTAACGATTTCTTCGTAGATTGGTTTTGGAACTAAAATGGATTTCCATTTGTTAGTGTCCATCAAATTACTCCTTTGATTTTATACGATTATATCTTGTTTTCTAAGATAGTTTCAAGAGGCACCGCCTCTCCCCAACTTGGCCCCAAATCAATGTCACATTGGCTTGGAACACTCAGTTTTATTGCGTTTTTCATCACTTCAGCATAGCCCAAAGCTTGCTCGGAAGAGGTCACTGAAAAAGCCAGTTCGTCATGCACTTGAAGCAACGGAACAACCCCCTGCTCATACAGTAAAACGATGGCTTGCTTAGTCATATCGGCGGCGGACGCTTGAATCAGACGGTTAAGACTTTTGTAGGTATATGCTCGCTTCAATCGGGTAGTATTGCCGTGAAGCGCGAGGGCTTCATCACGAGGCATGGCCTTGTGCATTTTGAATGAATCAGGCTCCCACAAGTCAAACCGACACTTTCGCCCTTTTAAGCTGCGAATAGCACCACTTGAGCGCGGGTCGTCCAACCTATTCTGCACCCCCTGCATCAATTGTTTTACGAACGGAACCCTTGCATGGTATTGCTTCGTGAGGATCTTAGCTTCTTCCAAAGAAATGTCTAATTGCTCAGATAACTTGGTGACACCCATTCCGTACATCATAGCTAGGTTTACCACTTTGGCTTGCTTGCGCGGTATTCCCGCCATCTCCGCCACCATGCTGTGAAAGTCTGTAGTCGGGTCGTTGCTGTATGCCTCGACAAACTCATCGACACCGCCGAGAGATAGGTTCTTACTGTCACCGTAGACCTTGGCGTAATGCACCAAGATCCGTGGTTCCTGCTGCGAGTAATCTATGGCACTCCACTGCTCCCCTTCTTCTGGCAGAAATAAGCTGCGTATCATCGGCCCCAACTCTGGGTCGCGAGCCGGTATCTGCTGTAAATTAGGGTTGTTCATTGAAAAACGTCCCGACACCGTACCACCACTGTCCGAGCGCACTTGGTTAATATGGCTGTGAATGCGGTTGTCCTTGGTAACGTGCTTCATAATGTTGGTGATAAAAGTAGAATGAGTTTTATTTAATTCCCGTGCTTGCACTACAAGCCGTGGCAGTTCGTGTGGGTTCTCCGATAAGAAGGCTTTGGTGAATGACGGTGCGCCTTTCTCTGTTTTAGGGTAGGGAACCCCCACCGAGTCAAAGGCCTTTGCCAGAGACTGTGCTGCCCAAATTTCCACACCACTTCCCACCAAAGTTTTAATTCTTTTGTGCGTCTCTTTCTCTCGCTTGATTAACTCTTGCTTGGTGCGCTCTGCCCTGTCCATGTCTACCCGAATGCCATTCCACGTCATGTCTACCAAACACGGTAAAAGGGCGGTTTCCATGTCAAAAACATCCCAAAGGTCTTCCTCATTCAGCTTTTGCTTGAAGGCCGTCCAGAGTTCTAACGTCAACTCAGCATCGGTTTCGGCATAGGGGCCGACAAACTGTGAAGGTAGCTTATACATTTCAGCTTTTGGATCAATACCAAACGACTGTGCGGCCTCGACCAAACCCTTCTCTGATTTTATTTTGTTGAGGTAATCATAGGCCACTGCGTTAAGACTAAAACTAAACCTATTTTCATCCAGTAAACTGGCGGTCATCATTGTGTCGATGATTCGACCATTGACGGCTAAACCCTCTCGTTTCAACCACCCGTAATCGTACTGAGCGTTGTGCATTATTTTGTCACAAGGCAAAGAAAGCACCTTTTTTAGCCACTTTTTGACCAAACGGTCGTCTAAATTGCCCCCTCCTACGTGTTTCGTGGGCAAATAGCCCTTCCAGAATGACGTTGCGACAGCGTAGCCGACCACTTCACCTCTTCCAGTAGGCCAACCCGCACCCTGAGTCTTCAAATAAGGGTCTTTTGTCTCAAGATCGATGGCTATTTCAGTCGCTTGACTTAAATCAGGTAGCTCGGAAGGGGGTACCCACTCAGATTTTGGGGTAAACATAGCCATTTGTAATGGTTTAATCATATTAAATAACTCTCACAATAATCGTGTCCCTCAATCAAAAACAATTTCTCTCTTGTTCTTGTGACGGCAACGTAAAAAACGCGATGAATGTCGCTCCCCTGTTGGTTTGCGGCAGCAGGGGTTAGATCGGTGAAAAGAAGCACATTGTCTGCTTCTCCACCCTTTGATGCGTGGATCGTGGACAATTTAATGCGAGGCTTGCCATTGAAGGGTTCGCCACGTCTCAATAAAGCGGTCATATAAGCGCGGTCTGCGGCAGGCAGCTTGTCCATAGCTTCGTGCCATATTTCATCTTTGGTTGCCAACAAGCCATAATCATCTTGCAGCCTCTTTAAACTAAAAAACTCATCTTCCGGAGCATTGATGGTCTTGTGCCCCCGTGCTATTTTCTTTCCGTTGCCACTCATGTACGAGTATACGGTCTGCGCTGCGTGAAGCGAGACTTCTCGACCCTTTCGCAACTGCTCCCATCCATTGACCGCTTCAGACAAACGCTCAGAAATAGAACGACCGTGTGATCTCTCAAACAAGAAGCCCATGCTGCGTAAATTCTCGGCTATATCTTCTAAAAAGTAGTTTGCTTGAGCCAAAACAAGCCATGTACCCTCGCTCATGTCCAGTTCGTCCATAGAATAGACACGCTGCACCAAGCCCTCAGCATCTTTTGGTAGATACGACTTAGGAAAGCGGTCGGTAATTCTATCGGCAATGCGCTCGGCAACTTCGTGAACCTTGCGTGGAATTCTATAAGACTGTTCAAGCACCTGAGAACCACTGTCTAACGAAATTAGGTGCTGCACATCGGCTCCCGCCCAACGGTAAATCGCCTGATCATCATCCCCCGCCACATACATCTTCTCTGACATATCATCCAGAGAATGGGCTATGTCCCACTGAATAGGGCTTAGATCCTGAGCTTCATCTAAAAAGCACAATTTAAAGCGCGGGGTGCAGTTCTTTATCTGACGTGAGTACAGGACAAGCATATCCGTATAATCTAACAATCCATTGGTGGTTTTATAATCTCGGTACGAAGTGTCGATGTAGCTAACTTTCGTCCAATCATGGTAAAAGTCCGTGCGGTCATACTCTTCGCGTAAGCTCACCTTCTTGATTGCAGCTAAGTTAATTAAACTTAGGACAGGGTGGTCGGTAACGGCCATTTTCCCATTCTCAAACTCTGCGTCACCTTTTATAGTGGTCAGGCGTATTCCTGTATGAGCAGCAAGCTCTTTATAGTTTTCAGTTTTCATCAATTGACTGTCCTGCAACCCAAGCATTCGATACGCAAGTGAGTGCAAAGTCCTGAAAAAGAACAGGTCGGCTTCTGGATCTAAGTTAAATCGTTCTGCCGCACGTTCTTTGGCTTCGTTTGCCGCCTTCCGTGTGAAGGCAAAAAACGCTATTTCATTAGGTGCCAAGCCTTCAGTTAGGGCTTTGTCCACCATATTCAACAGTGTGGTGGTCTTTCCTGTGCCCGGGGGTCCGAATATTCTAAACATTTACAATTACCCCAATGTAGATAGTTTCCACCAAGTCAACCCTTTATCTCAAAACTATCCGAAGCAGATGAGCGTGGGAAGGCAGGCAACATTTCTGAGTCGTAATTGGTATAGCCAGAAAAGTCACTAAAAGAATAAGGCTTTGCGTATGTGGCTTTTTTACGCGGCTCTTTCTCAAAAATTTCTTGTATGCTGCACTCCCATAAGTAATCTATTACTTTCTCTTTTAACGGTGTGTCCATAGTGTGCGATGCCCACGAAGGATCCCAACGGTTCGTCTTTATTTTTTGATTTATCCACCAAGGCAAGTAATGTAAGTTTTCTGGAACATGTAGCCCGCTAACTGTTTTTCCGGCTGTAGGAATAATGTGGTCAACATCATAACCTTCTGGGCAGTTTTCATATATTTTAGCTATAGCTGTTTTATCCGCCCACATAGGCATTCTTTTATTTTTTTTATTGAGGTAGTTTTTGTCTGTAGCGTTCACTTTAGCCCTGTTATTAGTTTTCCATTGCGCTGCATTGGCTTTATATTTTTCTGGGTTAGCTTTGTAGCATGATTTTTGCTGTTGCTTGACCGCCTCTAAATTTTTTTCGCGGTATCTTTTCTTTCTTTGTTTTAATTTTTCTGGGTCTAAAGGCATCACATTTCTCCTCAAAACGGTGCTTCATTGGTGGCACCAAAGTCGGGTGTTTTAATATCAGACACCGCAGGGGAATGAGCCGGAATGGACCAAACACGAATAGCCTTTCCTTTAATCTTGATACTGGTAGCGTCCCCGTTAATATCGCGCAAACGTTGCGCCATTTTGTGTGTTTTGTACTCAAAGAACCTGTTTTTCTTCAGAAAAGCCTCAAAGTCGCGCAACCTAAAGAACGTCCGGTTTGCGTCCTCATCGGTCCAAGGTCGTCGAAGCAGTATCTCCTCTCTGTTCTTAGCGGACTGCATGGACACGCACCACTCTTCAAGGTAATCGTAGAACTGTCCCGCTATAGAAGCATCCTGAGACACTTCAATCACACTTCCCTCAGTTTGCTGCATACTGTCTAGTAAAGTATTGATTCTTCCCTCCCAAGAGGGTCTTGACATGCTTCTAGGCATATAAGAGAGTTGGTCTACGCAGGCTTTTTGAAACTGTAACTGGTTCATTAGCCCATCGGTATCTAGCTCTAAAGGCTCCCCGTTGACATCTAAAAACCAAACAGGGGGTTGTGAATTATATTTTCTTAAATTAGCAATAACCACCCCAGAAATTGCGGCATCAATCCCAAACTTTCGAGTTCGGCATAGGTCACTATTACAAAAGCTAGATATGGGCGTGTCCTTGCACATATAAGCGTATTCTTTCTTTAAAAGCTGCTTTGCCACAACATTAACTTCATTCAAGGGCAACGGAGGATCTAAGTACAGCATGTTGTAGTTCAATATTTCCGTTTCCCACGAATCAGGAAACGCTTTTCTCAGGTATACCCCTAAATTGAACAAACCATTGTTTCTTCCACCCTCACTTATCTTTTGTGAACACAGGTGCTGTAGGCAGGGCGGCCCGTCTTTCATGGGCTTCGCTTCGTCTTCGTCAATGACCAGTGAAGACAACTCCTCTGGTGTAAGAGCATACTTGTCATACACGTCGAAGAACTCAGAAAGCGTGGCGGCAGAACCGTCATCTAGTATCGCGTACCGCAACCCGTCTTCCGCATCATAGTAAGGCGTATTTAAAAAGTTTCCGGTATCGCCTCTATCCAACTCTAATTTTATCTGTTTCGGGAAAATCTCTGATCCCGCATAGGATAAGGCGGCTGCAATGTGCGTCAGAACCGACTGCATTTCTTTTGCAGATACCCAGTCTTTAGTAAACAAGAAGCAATGTGCCCCTCCTGATTTACTGCGACAAACCACCATCGGTATCTTTGCCGCTCTAATTTTGTCCACTAACTTCTTATGGTCCAGTGGGTAAGTATCTACGTCTATGCAACCCCATTTGCATGAATTGTTCTCGTTGATGGGAATAATCCCAATGGCCGTACCTTTTCCAGACAAATGTCCTTCCCAAAGCTCCGTGGTCCGTGGCTCCCGTACAATGGAGGCTTTCCCCGTGTTTTTACCGTTGCTTTGTTGTTTGTCTACTCGGTACGTCCCGTATGCTAGTTTCAAACCATCAAAGATGGCTGAAAATCTTTTCGCATCAGACATACTAAAACCTCAAAAAAAAGGCGGCTTTTTACAGCCGCCAAACAACTAGAACGGTACGTCGTTCGATGAAGAATCGGCACCCTCTACGCTGTGCTTCACTTCAACCTCACCCTTCATAATCGACTCTGAAAAAACCTTGGCTTGTTGGTACAAACCCGCTTCGCTGATGATACCGTCAAGAGAAACCTCCCAACCATGCCATGAACCTTTACTGTTTTCTTCAGAAGCCGTCTTAAAAGTGTAGGTATGACTAAACCGAGGCGGAGTAAACTGCCCGTTTTTTCCTTTCATCACACGACTTGCCACCATGCTGTTGAACTTACGCGACTTCTTCAGTTGCGTACTCTTCATAGCTATCAGCGCAGGGCAGGCCACACCTGTCTCAGGGTCAATCATCAACACAAAATGTTGGTGTGTTTCCTCAATATAGCTGCCCTCACCACCAACCACATAATCTCGGTTGTCCTCAGAACTGCGTTCGACTTTTGGCCGCTCGTCAGCCGGAGTGTAGATGTTTTTGGGAGCACCAGAACCGCTTCCGCGAGGCATCCACTCAAGAAAACGACGTTGGTAAGCACAAGGAACAACTTTAATGCCCTCACCACCTTTGTACCATTCTCCTGTGACGGTGTTATATATGTCTCCGGCCTTGGCATCTATCGTGTCAAGCGTTGGGTCTTGACGAGACAGCACCTTCAAAAAAGGTAACGCCAAATCATCTTGGCTCATATTTTCAAGACCTGCGCCTTGATCCTGCTCAAAAAGACTCTCATCAAAAGTCACAATCCCTTGTTCTTTAGTCTTAGCCACTTTCTTTTCTTCGCTCATTTTTTTCTCCTAATTGTTGCTCGTTGTCCTACAAAAATACCAAAAAGTTCCATGGGAAGTTCCGCCCCAGACTCCACTTGCTCCTTCGCCCACGCTTTTAACGTAGAGGAATGAACCGCTGTTTTCTGTATGGGAACTAAGCCTTGTCCCGAAGCAAGCTCAACAAACTGTTGGGCTTCTTGGTGATCACCACGCCCAAAGTCACAACTGACGGTATTTTTAATTAACCCGTCATGCCCGTGAGCCTCAAGCCATGTGAAAGCTTCTTCTTTGTTTTCGTTTTTGATGTGCGCCCCGTAGGTGGACGTAACCTTTACTTTGCTTCCGTCCTCAAGCGTAAATTCCTTTACCCCTAATTCTTGAAGTGCTGAGGGTAGATCCTCGTCGGTCAGCTTTAACAAGCCGTTCTTCGCTTCTTTCAACTGATCTTCTATTGCTGAAACCGCCGCTTCCTTTTGGTTGATAGCTCGGGCTATCTCTGCGATAGACCTCAACCCTTCGGTACTGACGTTATCAAGCTGAGAAGTCGAGGAATCCTCTTCCATCTGCTCTAAAAAATTATCGCTCATATTTTCCTCCTATTCGTGAGCCGTTGTTAAAGTACCTTTCGATACTTGAATTTATAATAGTAATCGCATAATATCTAATAGTCAACAGTCAGGAACAAAAATGAATTACACGCCGAAAACAGCCTTCTACGACCACCAAAGAACCACGCTTGAACAGTGTGCAATGGAAAAATACTGGGGTTTGTTCTTAGAAATGGGCGTGGGCAAATCAAAAATTGCTATTGATAATTTCGCGCTTTTATCTGAGAAAAATCTAATAGATACCGTTTTGGTACTGGCTCCCAAAGGTGTTTACGATAA
>TARA_R110002073_G_scaffold152562_2_pt1 | contig 10318 bp, 6 predicted proteins | sample TARA_R110002073 | Tara Oceans TARA_R110002073 (sample SAMEA4397174) | marine metagenome | biome: Polar Biome; feature: [DCM] deep chlorophyll maximum layer (ENVO:01000326); material: water (ENVO:00002006), including particulate matter (ENVO:01000060) such as... | depth 40 m
GCCGCAACGCACCATGATCTATTTCATGGGTCAGGAGCGGGATTTTTCCCTGGCCGGCATGCAGGCCTACAACAATTTCATTTCTGATTTCTGCGCGCACTGCCCGGAACGTCTCGGCGCCATCTGGCAGATGCCCGCCACGACAATCGACGACGCGGTAGAGGAACTCAAACGCGCGCACGCCGCAGGCGCAAAAGGCGTTGGCCTGGCCACCTGGCCGAGCGGCGATTCGGTGCTGTCGGAAGCCGATGAGCCTTTCTGGCAAAGCGCGGAAGAACTGGGCATGCCGATTCACATTCACATCGGCCTCACACCGCCCACGGTAAAAACCCAACGCGTGGCGCAAAAAGGCGGCGTGCCGCAGCTCGTCCAGTTTTCCACCACCATGAGCCGCATGCCGATCCTGTTTGCCGAGTTTATTTTCAATGGCGTGTTCGAGCGCTACCCGGGCCTCACCATCGTCGGCGGTGAAGTGGGTGCCGGCTGGGTGCCCTTTTTCAAGCAGGAACTGGACGACCGCTACCGGCGCAACCGCTACTGGACAGGCGTGAAACTGTCGATGCTGCCTTCGGAATACTACCTGCGCAATTGCAAGGTAGGCGTTGTGTCCGACCAGTTCGGCATCCAGCACTGCGATGCCGTGGGCGTAAATACCATGATGTGGTGTTCAGACTTTCCGCACCACATTACCGACTGGCCCAATTCACAGCACCTGATCAATGCCATGGCCCAGGGCGTGGACGAGGGCAAGCGCCGGCGCATCTTCTGCGAGAACGCGGGCAAACTCTACGGATTTATCGCGCAATAGTGCACCGCGCGATCAATGGGGTCAGAGTAAATTGATTTGGAATCAATTTACTCTGACCCCATTGATCCCGACCCGTTTGATCCCAAATATCCAGCGTCAGAAATTGTAGCTCGCCGTAACCCCCAGCGTACGCGGATTAAGCTGGCGACGCACCCAGACCAGGCCAGTCTCCACACTGCCGCCATTCTCGAAATCCGGCACTGCGCTACGGCGTTCCGTCTTCAGTTCGGCAGTTTCGTCAAACGCGTTTTTCAGCCAGATACTGGCATCCCAGTTGCCCGCTGCTGCGCGCAGGCCCACGAACACATCCACCGAGGCGTAGCTGTCGAGATCGCTGCGCTCACTGGCGGAATAGTACTCGCTCTCGGCGTTCAGCAGCCCCCGCACGTACCATTCGCTAGCGAAGTTCGACAGGTTGCGGGAGTACTCCGTGGCGAGATTCCCCGACCATTCCGGCAATTGCCCAGCCCGTTCGCCCTCGAGATCGCAGGTGTTGAAATCCCACAGGCCGTTGCCCGGCGGCGTGTCCGTGGAACAGGGCGTGTTGTCGGCATCGGTCAGCTCTGCCGTGTTGTAGCTCAAGCCTGCGCTCATGCGCCAGTTCTGCATCAGCCGCACGGTGATGTCGGTGTCCAGCCCATAGGATACCGCCTCCTTCACATTCACCACCGGCGATGCCAGCATGACAGCGCCGTCCGGATCGCGGAACTCCACCGAATCCGCCTGATACTGGAAGTCGGTATACACCTGGTAATAGGCCGCCACGTTCAACAGCCCGCGGCCACCGAGAATGTCCCACTTCACACCGAGTTCGAAATTATCGCTCTCTTCCGCATCAAAACCGCCGAACACGGGGGGATTGGGTTGGCCGGAGACGTTGGCGGCGCCGCGGCGCCAGCCGCGGTCATAGCTGCCATAGGCCATGACATCGTTGTTGAACCGGTGCTGGTATTTCAGCGTGCCGGTGACGGCGTCTACGTTGCGTTCCTGATCCTCCGGCAGTATGCCGACAAACTCAAACTCGGCCAGCGGGCTGAGGCCGCCGTCTTCACCCACCCTGAACAGTCGGTTGCTAAACACCTGCGAAGCCTGGCTGTCCTCGTTGTTATAACGCAGGCCAACCGTCAACGTATCGCGCTCGGAGAGATAGATGGTGTTGTGGGTGAACACCGCGTAGTCCTCACCCGAGATAACGGCAGGGCCGGTGGTTTTCGCCAGCAATGTAAAGCCCGGGCCGAGCGCGCGGAAGGTTTCGGCGAACACCGGCGTCTCCGAGTCGGAATCCTGGTAGAACACGCCCACGGTCCAATCCCAGAAATCATTAGCCTGGGAAGCGAGTCGAAACTCGTAGTTGCTGAGCCCGGTGACCTTGGAGATCACGGTCTGCTCGCTGCCCCTCACCGGCGAAGCGTCGTCATCCCACAGCCGGGAGATGGTGTTGTCCTGGGAGGTGGCAACCAGCGTGGCCGTCCAGTCGTTGGCAAAGGTGTAGTTCAGTTCGGCAATGGTGTAATCGCTTTTGTTGGTCATGTTCGAAGCGAAGTTCGCCAGCGCAATGCGCTCATCGAAATCAACGCCGGGCCCTTTCACCACCGGGTCGATATCGATGTCGTCTTCGATATCGTGGTAAGACAGGCGCAGGTTGAAGCGATCGCTGGGTTCCCACAACGCCACGATGCGATAGGCCGTGGTTTCATTCTCGTTGGTGTAGCCGAGGGTGACGTTCTCGACATCGTTGTTCTGGTTGTTGTCGTACAGGCCGGAAACGCGCACCGCGAGCTGGTTTTCAATCAGCGGTAGCGAGGCACCGAATTGCGTGTTGCTGCCGTCGTATTCGGTAAAACTCTGCTGAATGAAGCCGTCAATCTCCTGCACATTCGGGTCGCGCGAGCGGATGGTGATCGCCCCGGCCGGCGAAGAACGACCGTACAGCGTACCCTGCGGGCCGCGCAGCAATTCCACCTGGGCGAGATCGTACAGGCCGCTGAAAATTCCCCGTTGCTGGTCGATATAGGCGCCGTCGACATAGGTGGTGACGCGTGGCGAAATGGGCGCATTGAGGTCTGTACCAAGGCCGCGGGTGGCGATATCCGTGTCGAAGTTGAGCCCGGAGATAGACAGGCCGGAAGTCAGGCTGCTGAGATCCTCGAAGCTGAAGCCCGCGAAGTCCGCGAGTTGCTGGCCTGTCACCACGTTTACCGTCATCGGGGTGTCCGACAGCGTCTCCGAGCGCTTCTGCGCAGTGACAATAATTTCCTCCAGCATGAGTGACTGTCCGCTCTGGGCGAAGACCGGCAGGGCAATGCCGGCGCCAAGGACAAGTGTTGCGAACCCGCGATGATTCAACTGCATTCTGTCTGTTCCCCTTAAATTTATTATCGTTGCTGCCAACGCAAAATATTGTGCCAGCTATGTTATGGGCAGCGCAAGCAAAACCATCACAGGCGCCACCGGGGAACGGGAAGAGCCTGCGACAGAACAGTAAATATCAGCTATGCACTGGGGCTCTCAGGTGCGGCCGTCGTTGAGCGAGAAGAAGCGCCGCGTCCAGACCGACTGCAGCAGGGGGTCGACAATCCGATACAGGCGGCCGGATGAGTACACACGCTTGCCGCGCTCGACCGCGGCCAGCCCCTCGCGCACCACTGTCTCCGCGTTATACCAGAACCAGGCGGGCATACTGTTTTTCATATCCCCGAGGCCCGCACGCGCATGAAACTCCGTATGCGTAAAACCTGGACACAATGCACACACCTTCACGCCATCATCCGCCACGGTGAGCGAGAGCTCTTCCGAGAGCGCAATCACCCAGGCTTTACTCGGCCCGTAGTTGCAGTCTCCACCGCGCGGTATGCGCCCCGCGACAGAGGCAACATTGATCACCCTCCCCCAGCCCCGCTCCACCATCGGGGGAACAAACAGATGGCACAGATGCGCGATCGATAACATCATCAACTGGTAGAACGCCTGCTGCGCACCCCAGTCGCGATCGCGCAGCAAACCCGGGCCCGCGCTGCCTGCGTTGTTGACGAGATAATCCACCGCGACACCCTGCTCCTGGAGTACGGCAAAAATCTCAGCCGGCGCCTCCGCACGGGAGAGATCAGCGGGAACGACGATGCAAGCGGTGCCGTGCGCAGCCTCTAGCTCCGCCGCCAGCGCATCCAGTGGTGCCTGACTGCGCGACACCAGTACCAGCCGGTAACCAGCGGCCGCCAGTTGCCGGGAGAATTCTTTACCGAGGCCCGCCGAGGCGCCCGTCACCAATGCCGTTTTGCCCGCTTGCTGCATCACTGTTCTCCCTGTTTTTGGACACGTATAGCGTTGCGCAAGTATAGGGCAAGTCAGCCGGGACGTCCGTCAAAGCACAGGGGGTAGTGCGTGGCAAAGGATTCTTGTGCCGATGCGTGATCGATCCGCCTGCCCCAGTTCAACAGTGTCGCGCCGGAGCGTGCCACTGTATCCAGCGCGGGCATCTCACCCTGGAATATGCAGGTTCTGAATCCGTCTGCCAGTTCAACCTCCGCGCCACTGTGATGCCAGTGCCACAGCAAGTACGTTGGCTCAAACAGCAGTCGTTGCCGGTTCCACTCGCGCGGCACAGACTGCAATACTTTTCTGTCGATCAGCCTTGGAATGTGACAGACCGGATTGTGAGAAGGCATGGATAAACTCTCGAAAAACCCGAGCGTATCCCACAACCACACATGCCAGTTGGAAAGCTTTTTGTTCGGCCGCGTTCTGGCCAGATGCCGCACCCGCGGTGCGGAAAATTCCGCTGGCGGATCCGCCACCGGGCGCAAGAGCAACATATCATCGTGCCACCAGATCCAGCGCTCGAAATGCGCGGCGAAAATCTCCTGGTGTTCCCACAGACGCAACACCTTGTTGGCATTGTCGCTGTGCGCCCAGTCGGTAATGGTGTCCACATGCCAGGCCTCCAGCCAGGCGGGGGGCGGCAGGTGGCGGGCCTGTGTGAGCAGAACAATCGGCCAGTCGCCCAGGAATCGACGGATAGCGGCAACCACAACCGGCAGGTAGTCATTCGCCTTCGGACGGTAGCTGATGGCAATCGGTACAGTGGTCGGCAACGCGCTGCACTCCAACATTGTTTTTTCCTCTCGCGGCACAACCGCGCTGCTAACGGAAGCTCGCGGGCCAAAACTTGACGCCGCCCATATTTGGGATTATATTCCCAAATTATGGACATGTCTGTAAACTCAATCCTCGAAGCGGCAGTCATTAGAATACTGCGGCCCCTGGCCCAGGTGTTGATTCGTCACGGCATGGCGGAGGGCAGCTTCGCACAGCTCGCCCGTCAGGCATTCGTCGAAGCCGGCTTTGATCACATGGCGCGTGCGGGCGGCCGTCCAACCGTCTCGGGCGTGGCTGCGCTCACCGGTTTGAGCCGCAAAGAGGTGACGCGACTGGCCAACGCGGATCCGGATGGCGACCGCGACTCGCGCGAACGCTACAACCGGGCAGTACGGGTGATCAGCGGCTGGGTTAACGATGCGCGCTTTCAAAAAAACGGTGCCCCGGCGCCACTCAACACTGACAGCCGGGAACCGAGCTTCGCCACGCTGGTACGGGAGTACAGTGGCGATGTTCCTCCGGCGGCCATGCTCTCGGTACTCCAGGAGGGTGGCAATGTCGTGGTGAAAGAGGACGTCGCGCAGCTGGTGCAACGGGCCTACATTCCCATGCACACCGCGCCCGATCGCCTCAACATCCTCGGCACCGATGTCGCCGAATTAATACTCACGATTGCTCACAATATCAGCGCAGAACCGGCGGACCGGTTGTTCCAGCGCAAGGTATCCAGCACTGCCCTGCGCGCGGACGCGGTCCAGGCCTTTCGGGAGTATTCGAACGCACGTTCGCAGGAACTGCTGGAAGAGTACGACGCGTGGCTCTCGGCGCGCGAGGTAGCCAAGGATGAACAGTCGACAGAAGCATCTGCCTACGTGGCGGTGGGCATCTATTACAGCGAGAACGATGATCAACAGGAGAAGTGACCATGCAAAATTTTCGGCGTAAGGCGCTGGCGGCAGCCATCATCGCAACCACCGTTTCCGCTTGTGGCGGCGGTGGGGGCGGCGGAATCGCAGACATCAGCAGCCCGCCGCAGGAGGGTATCGGCGGCAGTGGCGGCGTCAGCTCGGGCACTATCGACGGCTTCGGCAGCATCTTCGTCAATGGCATTGAGTACGAGACCGATAACGCGGAGATTATCGTCAATGGCCAGCCGGCCAGCGAGAGCGCCCTGAGCCTCGGCATGGTGGTGAATGTCAGCGGCGATGTAAACGACGACGGCGCTACAGGCAACGCACAGCGCGTTGTGTTCGACAACGAGTTGAAGGGTCCGATCAGCGCCATTGAGATTACCGCAGACGCTGATGCCAAGCTGCTCACCGTGCTTGGCGTGGTGGTGATTGTAGAGCGCACCGGCACTGTGTTCGACGACGTCAGTTTCGATGGCCTGAGTGTGGGCGACGTGATTGAGGTATCCGGCTTCAGGGAAACCGAGAGCCGGCTGCGCGCGACACGCCTGGAAAAGCAATCCGATTTCATACCCGGCCAGAGTGAAGTGGAAATCAAGGGCGTGATCAGCAACCTGAGCGGCCAGCAGTTCAACATCGGCGGCCTGCTGATCGATTTCAGCAACGCCAGTATCGACAACATCCCGGGCGGCACCCTGAGCAACGGCCTGCGGGTGGAGGTGAAGGGCATCGCCGAGGCGGACGCGGTACGTGCAACACGCATCGAGCGCGCATCCGGCGCGACCGACCTGATCGAGACCGACGACGACTTCCGCGTGCAGGGCCCCATCAGCAACCTCAGTGGCAACCGGTTGCAGATCAATGGCGTCAGTGTCGATATTTCCGGCGCTACGTTATTCCCCGCGGGACTTACACTGGCGAACGGCAGCTTCGTGGAGGCCGAGGGCACCTGGAACGGCGAGCTGCTCCGCGCCACCCGAATCGGGGCCCGCCGCGGACGTATCGAGATAGAAGCCACCGTGGACGCCGTGGATGGCAACAGCATTCGCCTGCGCCTGTTCAACGGTACGCTCAGCGTGCTCACCGACAGCAAGACCCTGCTGGATGATGACACTGGCGACAACGACAGATTGCGCGTGAGCGACCTGCGCGCGGGCGATTTCCTCGAGGTTGAAGCGGTACAGAGTGGCGAACAGCTCATTGCCACCCGCATCGACCGCGACGACCGCGACGACGACGTGATTCAGGCCCCGGTCGGCAGCTTCACGCCCGGCGTGAGCATCACCCTGCTGGGCATCACCTACAGCACAGCCGGGGCGGAGTTCGAAGACCGGGATGACGACGATATTTCATCTGACGCGTTCTACGGGCAGTTGCTGGTCGGCGACCTGGTGAAAGTGAAAGACGAACTGACCACCGACGGTATCGCCGACGAGGTGGAGTTCGAAGACAAGGACGTGCAGGACGGCGGCATCCGTTTTGACGACGACTCTGACGACGATGACGATGATTCCGATGACGATGATTCCGATGACGACGACTCTGACGACGATGACTCTGACGACGATGACGATGACTCCGATGACGACGATTCTGACGACGATGACGATGACTCCGACGACGATGACTCCGACGACGATTCCGATGACGACGATTCCGATGACGACGATTCAGATGACGACGACGATTCCGATGACGATTGAGGCGAACAACGGTCGGACTGCAGCCGGCTAGCCGCTGCGCTCCCGCAGGCTGCTTTTCTTTGATGGCGCCGGGGCTTCACACCCTACAGTGAAGCAACGGCGCCTTTTTTTGCGTTACACTGCCGCACTCAGCTTCGGTCGCCAGGATCGGGCGCAGCCCCGGGAACCCCAGGAACGTGTCAATAAACGATTTAATGCTGCTCAGCCTCATCGGCCTGCTTGGTTTTGCCTGTCAGTGGCTGGCGTGGCGCGTGCGGCTTCCAGCCATCCTGTTCCTGCTGTTGACCGGCATCGCAATGGGGCCGGTACTGGGTGTGCTGAACCCGGACGCACTCTTTGGCGATCTGCTGACATCCATCGTCTCCCTCTCGGTCGCGATCATTCTGTTTGAGGGTTCACTCACCCTTAAGCGCAGTGAACTGGGCGAAATTGGCACAGTCGTTCGCCGTCTGGTCACCTGGGGGGCGATCGTCAACGCGGTTATCACTACCGTCGCGGCACACTATCTCACCGGCCTGAGCTGGTCGCTGTCTGCACTGTTCGGCGCGATCATGGTAGTTACCGGGCCCACGGTGATCGCGCCGATGTTGCGCACAGTGCGCCCGAATATCCAGATTGCCAGAACACTGCGCTGGGAAGGCATTGTCATTGATCCGCTGGGCGCGCTGTTTGCGGTACTGGTATTTGAGTGGATTGTGGCGCAGCAGGGCAGCCCCGAACTGAGCCCGGTGCTACTGGCCTTCGCGCGCACACTCCTCACCGGGCTGGGGCTTGGCGTTCTCGGCGGTTACCTGTATGGGCTGCTGCTCAGGCACCGCCAGATTCCGCCCTTTTTGCAGAACTTTTCCGCCATCGCGGTGGTCACCGCCATCTTTGCCCTTGCCGATATGCTGATGCATGAATCCGGCCTGCTGGCGGTGACAGTCATGGGCATCTGGCTCGCCAATATGCCGGGCGTGCACACACGGGACATCCTCAACTTCAAGGAAAGTCTCACGCTTATTCTGGTGTCGTCGCTGTTCATCATTCTGTCGTCACGCATCGACTTCAGCAGCGTCGCAACCCTGGGCTGGTCAGCGCTCGGTGTGCTGCTCGTCATGCAGTTTGTAGCGCGACCCGCGAAAATATTCCTCGCCACCATTGGCTCGCCAATGAAGCGCAATGAACGGCTCGCGCTCGCCTGGATAGGACCGCGCGGGATTGTCGCCGCCGCAATCAGCGCCGTCTTTGCGCTGAAGCTGGAGTTCCTCAATTACGAGAACGCCGAGCTGCTGGTACCGCTGGCATTCTCGGTAATCATCGGCACCGTGGTGATCCAGAGCGCCAGCGCGCGCGCACTGGTGCGCAAGCTCGGCGTGGGTGAGCCCGACAACAAGGGCTTTCTCATTATCGGCGCCAATCCGGTGGCGCGCGAAATCGGCACCGCGCTCAATTCGGCGGATGTGCGCACGGTGCTGTGCGACAATCTGTGGAGCAATATCAGCGCCGCGCGCATGCAGAACCTGGAAACCTACTACGGCAACCCGATCTCTTCGCACGCAGACGTACATCTGGATCTCACGCGTCTCGGCGGCATGCTCGGGCTGTCGCGCAATCAGGCGGAGAACACTTCCGCGGCCATGCGCTTTCGCGAGGATTTTGGCGTGCGCAAGGTGTTTGTGCTGGGCACCGGGGAACCTGAAAAGCAGGGCGACAAAACCACGGCCAGCGAGGCCTATACCGGGCGCATACTGTTCGCCGAGGAGTACGACTACTGGCGCCTGCATCGGCTTATCGTGCACGAAGGCGCACAGATCAAGAGCACACAGCTCAGCGAGAACTACACGTTCGAAACATGGCAGGCGGACACCCAGGATCGTCTGGCACTGCCGCTTTTTACGCTGGACGCGGAGAAAGAGTTGGCCATCGTCTCGAAAGACACACCGCTGAAACCAAAGGCCGGCTGGAAAATCTACTGGCTGACGAAATCCGAGGCCGGGGAAGCCAACGGCAACAACGCTAAACCAGCGCCCCGTAGTCTGCCTGAAGCTGATCAAAGCTGAGACTGGAAATAAAGCGCGAAAAGCTCATCCAGCTCGCGAGCCCTTTCAGGTCCTTGAAGTGCGGCGGCACGAACACCGGCGGCGTGATCACTCCATCCTCAAGCAGTAGCCGATAGATGGGCAGATCCTCGAGAATAATCTTGCCGCAGAACAGCAGCGGCAGGCTGTCCAGCCTGCCCTCGCTCATCGCCAGGCGCAGGAAATTATAGGTCTGCACAAAGCCGCGCATATAGGCCAGGTCCTTGGTGAAGGGCTTGCCATCGCCGGTGCTGCCGCGAAATATGCGTACCGTAATAGAGTAGCTTTCGTCTTCCGACAGGTTATGTTCACGCAGGTAGTGGAACACCTGGATAAAGTCGGCGCCCTCCTCCGCCAGCGTCACCGCGCGCACGCGATTGATCAAGCGGTACAGGCGCGAGGGGCTGGAGCGCAATGTGAGAATCTCGGTGAGCACCGCCAGCCCCTCCTGCGTGGTGGTGGAGGACGGTGGGCCCTTGCTGAGAAAGGTGCAATAGGGTTGCGCCATGCCGTTGAGCGTGGTGCCAAGATGCACCCACCCCTCGTGCACTTCCAGAACATCGATATCCAGGGCGTTAAACAGTGCGTCACTGCGAATCTTCAGGTAATCCGAACCCGCGGCTGCATCCGCCGTCATCTGGTCATTCAGCATCACCCGGATACCGGCCTTTGGAAACACACTGAGCAGGCGTTCGTTGAGCATCTGCACCGCGTGCTCCGCGCTAATCGTCTTTGGTTCTTCCG
>TARA_R110002073_G_scaffold45299_5_pt1 | contig 10318 bp, 9 predicted proteins | sample TARA_R110002073 | Tara Oceans TARA_R110002073 (sample SAMEA4397174) | marine metagenome | biome: Polar Biome; feature: [DCM] deep chlorophyll maximum layer (ENVO:01000326); material: water (ENVO:00002006), including particulate matter (ENVO:01000060) such as... | depth 40 m
CTGGCCGCAATCGGTACATTTCTTGGCGGTTACCTTACTGAAAAGCTTACGCCCCGTTCCCAGACAGCCGTGGCCTGGGTTCCTGCCATCGGCCTATTGATCGCAGTCCCAGCTTATATCGCCGCATTTTTTGCCGAGAGTCTGACAACTGTGTTTATCCTGTGGGGTATCGCCGCCGTTTGTCACTACGCTTATTTAGGTGCCCAGTACAATATCGGTCAGGGTGTTGTCAGCGCTCGTTCCCGGGCCACTGCAATTGCGACTCTGCTAATCCTCGTTTCAATCATAGGTAACGGCATCGGACCATATTTTGTCGGATTTATGAGCGACACATTTATGAGTATGCAACTTGCGGACAGTCATTTTGCTGGCCAGCTCACACCCGCAATCTGTGGCGCAACAGACTCCACGCTAAATGAAGCACAACGGGTAGTATGTGATACGGCAAATTCAACGGGACTAAAAAATGCAGTCTCCGTGACAGTCCTGTGGTTTATCGTTGCAGCGGGCTGCTTTTTGATGTCCGCACGCACATTAAAACGCGACTTTGTTGCACCGTTAGAAACTGCTTAAAAATAGAAGCCAGAGGATGTTCAAACAGATTGCCGCCTTCAAGTGTCAATGAACAAGAGCGCATTAGTCCATGCCATTATTAACGATCTAAAGTCCGCCATAGATACAGCACTAGCTGCGGCGGACGAAGCCCGTGAAACCGCAACCAATAAGGAAAATGCCGCGGAGAATCGATACGACACACTAGGGCTTGAAGCTGCCTATCTCGCCCACGGCCAGTCAGAAAGAGTGTTGCAACTCACCACGGCCCTCGAGGCGTTTCAACCTCTTGCCACCTCTACCGACATTCATCTTAAAGCGACAACCGGCTCGCTTGTGTCACTGGAAGACGATTCGGGGAACCCGCGAGTTGTATTTATAGGTCCATCTGCTGGCGGGCTGGTTCTAAATTTTGAAGGCACCCGAATCACCGTCGTGACTCAGCAATCGCCGTTAGGCCAGGCACTAGTCGGAGCAACCTGCGACGACGAGATTTCGGCTGCAATAGATGGGAAATTGGTCATCTACACCATTACAACGTTGAGCTGATCTGGATAAAAATAGAAAGAAAAAATAAAGCACTTCCATGTCCTCATTTTCCCCCAGCAAGCCTTCTGGTATATCCTGAGTCGTTCAGCATTCGGGTTTTGACCATTATGTGTAAAAACAAATATCGCTCTGGCATACAGTGCCTCCTGCTGTTGAGTGCAGTGTCAATTTTTACACCGAACACCCTTGCGGAATCCCAGGGACATCCCGTTCGGGTTACCGCGGTTGAACTACGACCGGTTGTCCGGCAGGTCAGCACCTATGGCGTGTTAGCGCCCAAAATCGAAGACCTCTCTTTTAGGATTAATGGTCGCATCAAACAATTTAATGCTGTTGAAGGAGAAAGCGTTACCAAAGGCCAGATATTAGCAACCCTGGAAACCCGTGATGCCAAGGACAAATTGGATCAAGCGCGAGTTCAACGGGACCAGGCAGCACGAAAGCTGGAGCGTTTCGAGAAGCTTGCGGAAGAACGAATGGTCCAGACTTCCGAACTCGAGAATTCAAGGGACGAATTAGAAACCGCCCGAATTAACTTCGAGCAGGCAAAACTAGAGCTCGAACGTTGCACTCTTATTGCCCCTGCAGATGGCGTAATCTTAAAAGAGCACGAAGATTCACGAACAACCATCACCGCAGGCACACCCATCTACTCTTTCCGTGACATCTCAAAATCCTGGGTAACAGAAGTTGAACTCACCGATCAAAATGCATTTGCATTTGGTGTTGGCACCATCGCCCGCGCAAGATTTGCACCCTACCCAGGTGAAATATTTAACGGTACCCTCACCAAACAAGCTGGCGTTGCCGACCGCCGCGACGGTTTGTACACAGTAGAGGTCACCATTGACGACGAAGGTCGAGAGCTTAGACCAGGCATGGTGGTAGAAATTGATCTCATTCATGAAACACAAGAGAGCTACACAATGGTGCCGCTCGACGCCCTGGTTGACCTCAGAGCTAACCAGGGCTCAATCTACGTTCTAGATGAATCACAAACGCGAGTCAGTGAATTCCCCGTACATATTGTCACGATTAGTGCCGGATGGGTCGCCCTGGTTGAGCCTGTAGCTGAAGGAAGTAAGGTTGTGATCAGAGGCCAGCAAAGTCTGCGCCACAACAGTAACGTCAGAGTGCTATAACAAATATGCGAAGCGTTATTGAATTTGTTGTTACAAATCGGCTATTTACCATTTTGTTTGTATTTGTTGTGGTTCTGGCTGCGTTGACCAATCTTCCCAATCTACGCATTTCTCAACTGCCCACGGTTGAGATGCCAACACTCTTACTCAATGTCAGCTTGCCCGGGGCATCATCCCGTGAAATTGAACAACGCGTAATCAATCCGCTAGAAGAGCGTTTAGAGACCACAAGAAACCTCAATCGATTCGAATCCTCAATATCTAATAGCCAGGCCACCATTTTAATGGAATACGATCACGGCGTAGATATTGACGATGAGTATGTTGATATCAATTCAAAAATTAACAATCTAAAACCGGACTTGCCTGACGATGCCGAGGTCACGGTGGCAAAACAAAGCCCAATTGATGTCATTGTTTCTTTTGTGATTGCCGTGGTGTCCAACACCGCGACGGATGCTGAGCGAGTCCAGATTGCAGAAAAACTGAAACGGGACCTACGTAACGTACCTAACCTTGCTGAGGTTGAGGTCTTAAAGCCGCAACAGGAAATTCGTATTGATTTGGATCTAGCCCGCCTCCATCGTTACGGCATAGATGTCGGCCAGGTCCACAGCGCAATCCAGGGCAATAACCGATTCCTGCCAACCGGCACGTTTGAGATGGGTGACAAAGCCATCTCAGTACTCGCATTTAGCGGCGGCTATAAATCCCTCGACGCTATCAGCAATACCATGCTGATCACCAACTCTGGCAGCGCCCTGGCCCTTCGGGATGTTGCCACCGTACGTAAAACCATCGACAAAAACGCATTGCGTACCAGGGTAGATGGCGCGGCTGCCACGTTCCTAACGATGAAGATGGCGGCAGATGCCAATGTGTTTACGGTCAAGGCAGATATCGATCAGGTGGTTGAGGCTTCCAACGCAGACCTGCCTGAAGACGTCAGCGTCGATTGGCTTTTTGATGTTGCTGATGGCGTCGATTTTAAGCTGCGGCAACTGATCACCAATATTCTGCAGGGTATTGTCATTTTGACCCTGGTGCTACTTTTTTCAGTCGGCTGGCGCTCCGGGCTTGTGATCGCCATGATGTTGCCGATTTCGCTTCTGTTGTCGGTTGTGGGTTTATCCGCAACAGACTATGGCATTCAAGAAATCTCCCTGGCCGGCTTTGTCATTTCCCTCGGTCTAATTGTCGACAACGGAATCGTGGTTGGTGAAAACGTTTACAAGAATGAAGCTTATCGAGGCATGAACTCCATGGATGCCGCGATTGATGGTGCATCCTCGGTTATGTCACCACTGCTATCGGCAACGGCAACGACGGCCCTCGCGTTTGCCCCGCTGTTTCTGCTCACATCACCCACCGGCTTGTTTTTACACTCTATGGTTGCCACGATCTGGCTTTGCCTGGCGGCCTCGCTGATTTCAGCAATTCTTTTCTCGACTCTACTGATGTCGCGTATCGGCACACGAAAAACCATTGGAAGACTCCCGAATCCACCGAGTTTTCTAGGCTATATCGCGCCTATCCGCGATGGTCTCTATATCCGTTCACTCAGGCACTTAATCCTCCACCCGTGGCAGCTGTTAGGAGGCGTTTTACTGTTGTTGGCATTCACCGGATTCCTGGCGGCCCGATTAGAAGTAATAGTCTTCCCCGACAGCGAAGATCCATTTTTTACCGTCACAATTGAAGCACCAAGTGATCGCAGCAGAGATTTTGTGGACAACCTGGCAACGGACGTCAGAGAGATTGTCGCCAGTGAGCCGACAGTAAAACATTGCGGCACTGTTATCGGCGGCGGCTTCCCGTTTGTAAACACCGGCATTCAGAATTCACAAAATGGGCGCAACAACGCGACACTGTTCTGCACCGTCAACTTCCGCGATAGCGATCAAATTAATGAACTGACAAGCCGCATCAACACAAAACTTGCCGATCGAGTTGCAGACGCTAACATTCGCGCGACGCCGATGGTATTGGGCGGAGAGCCAGGCTTTTCTGATGTAGAGATACACTTAACAGGCCCGCGTATTGAACTTGCCCGTGAAGAGGCCAGAAAATTTGATAGCTATTTTCAAGAAGCCGAGATTGAAGGCATCCAGCATGTTGATAATCCCGCGAGCGATCGCTGGTACGCTGTGGACATTGCCTTCAAAGAGCGAACCGCCAACGCCGTCGGGGTGAGTCGCGCCCAGGTGGATCAAATGCTGGTCCTGCTCACTTTCGGCGCTGAAGTCGACACCTACCGGGACGACCAGGGTGATGACTTTCCGATTATGCTGCGCGCCAGCACCGATCTTGCTGACCCCTTCAGTGTGTTCGACCGAGTTTTTGTGACTTCTGTGACAGGCCAACAGATCCCACTTAGCCAGGTTGTGTCCTATGGCTTCGCTGAAGACGAATACGATATTCGCCACGACATGTTTCAACCTGACCTCAAGATTGGCATCACCGCTGAACCCTACTACCCGATCCCGAAGCTGACCCAGAACATCGAAAAATTGGTCGCAGAATATCCGTTACCCGACGGCTACGGCATTGAGATCAAGGGCGAGGTGGCAAACACCGAAAAAGCATTCTCTGGTGCCGGTCGTAATCTTGGCCTTGTGTCATTGGTTGTACTCGCGATTTTTGTACTGCAATTTAAATCATTACTACAACCGGCCATTATTCTTGTTGCCATACCTCTAAGTTTTATTGGCGCGTTTATCATGCTTTGGGTTGCCGGACAGCCTATCTCCTTCCTCGCGTTTATTGGGCTCACTAGCCTGATGGGAATTGTGATTAACAACAGTATTCTATTGGTGGATGAGGGCAATCAACTGCGTGGACTAAAGCCCGAACTCAGCCTGGTTGATGTTGCCGTTCAAGCCGGTGTAAATCGCTTTATGCCGATAGTATTAACCTCCATCACGAGTATTTTTGGATTACTACCACTGGCTGTCGGCAACTCGATGTTTAAGGGTTTGGCGGTTGTAGTGATCGGTGGCTTGACCACCTCAACCTTCCTGACATTGTTGTGTGTGCCAGTGCTGTATTCATTGCTGACTAAATCAAAAGAGGTGATCCCGGTCACCCAGGGTTGGTCCGGTCGATCAGAGCTTGGGGAAAACCAGGAGTAAGGGAAAAAATAGGCGAGTTGGTGCAGATGTTTTACTGGACGGTTGGGTAACAGTAGCAGTATAAGTGCTGCACACCACCATAGGGACCAAAGCTATGTTTAAGAAAATTGTATTGGTACTAATATTAGCACTATCACCCTTGTATGCCTCGGCTTCTGACGCAACCAGCAAGATCGCGAGCATTCTCCTGACTCTGAATCACTTTCCTTCCGATGCTGACAAGGTTGTATTAAATGGCATCCAGGAAAGCGATAGCGCGTCTTATAACGAAAAGATGCTCGCCCGGATTGTCTCTGAGATTCAGCACAAGATCTCTGAAACCGACAGGGAAGACCTTGAAGAAATGCTCGACGATGAAGATATCAAACCGCCTGTTCGTGTGATTGCCACGGCGCTACTTGGCATCAACCACAAAGTGTCCGGTAGCGACACAACAGCATTGAAGGCGCTAGAGTAGCACCACGATACTAAATAGGGGTAGGTGCAATTGATCCGAGCCCTACCCCTACTTCTACCCCTACAATTATGCCGACTACCATCCTAATTCAAAGGATGTAAAACAACCTGTAGCTTCGAGTAGCCTTTCACAAAATTTGATGTCACTCGCTCTGGTTCACCTACTACTTCCACTTTGTGAAATCGTTTGCTGATCTCTTCCCACAAAACCCGAAGCTGCATTTCAGCCAGTCGGTTACCCATACAGCGATGAATTCCGAAGCCAAACGACACGTGCTGGCGGGCATTTTTTCGATCAATAATAAGTTTGTCAGGGTTCTCGAAAACGGCGGCGTCACGGTTTCCGGATACGTACCACATAAGAACCTTATCGCCTTTCTTAATAGTCTTGCCTTGTATCTCAACATCTTCCAATGCAGTTCTGCGCATGTGCGCCAACGGAGTCTGCCAGCGGATGATTTCAGCAACCATGTTGGGAATAAGATCCAGATTACTTCGGAGTTTGTCGTATTGATCAGGGAACTGATTTAGCGCCAGAACGCCACCTGTAATTGAGTTTCGAGTGGTGTCGTTACCCCCCACAATCAGCAGCATGATATTACCTAAAAACTCTCCAGGTGGCATATCGCGGGTCTCTGGATTCCCGGCCAGCATGGACAGCAAATCGAAACCGTCATGGTCAGGGTCTAGCCGCTCTTGATACAATTTTTGGAAATACTTTAGGCAACCCTGCAGTTCCGTCATGGCTTCTTGCCAACTGGAGACATAACCGGATTTTGGCCCCATAACACCAATGTCAGACCAGTAGGTTAATTTGCTCCGGTCCTCAAACGGGAAATCAAACAGCGTCGCGAGCATTCGCGTGGTGAGCTCAATCGAGACACGCTCGACCCAGTTGAATTCTTGTCCAACGGGTAAGCCCTCCAAAATCTCAATGACCCGCTCACGAATTAGGGTTTCCATTTTTGCGAGATTCGGAGGTGCCACTACCGGGGCAACCGTTGCTCGCTGAGCATCATGCTTCGGTGAATCCATGGCAATAAAAGATGAAGATTCAGCACCAGGACTGTCTACAATACCGATGCCAGAGGCGCTGGAAAATCGGTGGTGGTCGGAATCAATCAGCTTAATGGCTTCATGGCTGGTAATGGACCAATAGGGTCCATAGCGACTCTCGGCATGATAGTGAATCGGATCTTCTTTTCGCAGACGCTCAAACAAAGGCCAGTGCGCATCCTGCTGGAACAAGAAGTGATTTGAGACATCAAGCTGATTAAGGTCAGCCTCTCGCGCAAACTCCTGCGCACCTGCCAGGGTAGCATTTCTATAGTCGAACATATCCGGCGTCATCCGCTGCAAAAAAGAATACCCTAGCCACAACCGGCGAATCTCTCAAGTGTTGCCACCATTCAGGTAATTTATCATCCCGGCTCATTAGACATAATGATCGTGCCGCTGGCCGCAAACATGCCTCCAACGCCATGACACACGGTTGTTTTTGCACCCTCAATCTGGGCGGGTGCAGTACCACGCATTTGCCGAACACTTTCTTGTAACGCGTACATACCGTACATACCGGAGTGCATATAGCTTAAGCCACCACCGTTAGTGTTTAACGGTAGACTACCACCCGGCGCCGTGTGCCCCTCTTCGATAAATGCACCCGCCTCGCCTCGGCCACAAAATCCCAGGTCTTCAAGACCATAAAATGGCAGGTGAGCAAACGCGTCATAGATCATCAAATGATCAACATCTTTATGGCTAATGCCCGATTCTTTGAACGCCTTGGCACCGCTCACCTCAAACGCTCTCGATACGGTCATATCCTGCATCTGGCTGATCATCGGTGTTTCAACACTTTCACCGGTACCGACAATGTAGACAGGCCTGGTTGGAAAATCTTTTGCACGCTCGGCGGAAGTCATGATCAATGCGCCACCACCATCGGTGACAAGACAACACTCAAGTTTGGTAAAAGGATACGCAATCATGCGTGCATTCATCACATCTTCAACGGTCAGAGGATCCTTTTGCGAAGCCCGGGGATTCATTGCTGCCCACTGCCGTTGAATCACTGCAACTGAAGCTAACTGCTCTAAGGTGGTGCCTGTTTCTTTCATGTAGCGCAAAAAAGGAATCGTAAAAATACTCGGTGGCCCCATAGGTCCATAGGGTGATTCGAACTGCCCCTGTAGCGATGCCGGTGAACCACGATACCCACCACGGCCCACCCCAGACCGACCGCTCTCACCGTGGGTGATCAGCACGGTACTGCATAAACCTTCATTAATTGCTGCAGCGGCGTGACGAACATGCAACATAAAGGAACAGCCACCGACCATGGTACCGTCCGCCCATTCAGGCACGATACCCAGATAGTGCGCCATCGCTGTGGGTGACTCACCCGCACAGGCAATACCATCTATATCCGACGGCTTAAGTCCTGCGTCCGCCATCGTGTTTAACGCTGCATCGGCGTGCAGCTGAATTTGACTCATACCAGGAATTTTACCCAGCTCCGTTGTTTCCGCCGCGCCGACAATTGCTACTGAACGAGGTTTCATGATGCCGCTCCTGTTGGCCGAAAATAGGGCAGAGTAATGTCTTCCGAGAGCGCTTCGAATGTCACCTCAAGTGGCATATCTAGAACAAGTGCTTCAGGCGTTTGTTCAACACCAACAATGTTGGTCATCATTCTTGGTCCTTCCTTAAGTTCAACAACGGCAATGGCATAGGGGCCGTCAAAGGCAGGATGTGGAAGATGATTAATCACATAGCTGTAAAGTGTGGCCTCCCCCGATGCGGTGAATACCTCAACTTCTCTTGAAGCACAGGTCGGGCAAAATGGCCGTGGCGGGAAATACGTGGCGTCACAGGACTGACAGCGCTGGAGACGCAGTTCGTTCTGTTTTGTCCCTTCCCAATAATGAGCTGTTTCAGGTGTTGGCACCGGTACCGGCAGCCTGGATTTATCGGCCATGTTCTTGTCCACTTCAACTTGAGAGCAGAGCGTACCGAAATCTACCAACGACGTCATCCTTCTCGGACAACGCCAACTATTACTAGCCCTATCCAGCAAAGCTGATTATCGTGTTGGTTTTTAACGAATCACAGGAACCTAGCAAATGGAACTGAATGGAAAAGTTGCCGTCATTACCGGCGGAAGTGGCGGTATTGGCAAAGCAATGGGTAAGGCATTTCTGGCACAGGGCGCCAGAGCCGTTGTACTCGCCGACCTAAACGAAGCTCCTGTTAAAGCCGCAGCGGCAGAACTTGGCTGCGATGGGGACGTGTGCAATGTGACAAAAGAATCCGACATTCAGGGTCTTGTAAATCGCACCATCGCCAAATACGGTCAAATTGATCTCTTCTGTTCTAATGCAGGCGCTGGCGGTGCTGGCCTTATTCTCGATGCGGATACCGAGACCTGGCAACAGCAGTGGGAACTGCATGTCATGGCCCATGTCTTTGCCGCCAAAGCTGCATTGCCAGGAATGATTGAACGAGGAGACGGCTACTTTCTCAATACGGCTTCTGCCGCAGGTCTGCTAGCCGCAATCGGCACTGGCCCATACACCGTCAGTAAAGCCGCCGCCGTCAAGTTTGCTGAGTTCCTCTCCATTACCCACGGAGACGATGGCATTAAAGTATCAGTACTTTGCCCCCAGGGCGTCAACACCGCGATGGCACCTAGAAGCCTGGGTGATGGCCAAACGGACGGGATCATCGAAGCTGACGAGCTCGCTCAAACCGTTATTGATACCCTGCGTGAAGAACGCTTTTATGTGCTGCCCCATCCCGAGGTTGAAGACTACGTTCGACGTAAAGGTGATGACATTGATCGCTGGTTACATGGCATGCGCCGCTTAAAGAAAAAGGCTAGCGAGTCTTAATCAAACCCCCATCGGCGAATTCGCCCGTGACTGCCATTACGGGCGAACACCAACCCATATTTAGATCTAACGAAGTTAAACTAAAACCATGTTCACACTAAAAAACCTTCGCCTCACCGGCTACGTTGAGGGCACCTCAATGTTGTTACTTATCGGCATCGCTATGCCCGTCAAATACATGCTGGGAGAGCCTGCACTCGTGCGAGTTATCGGCATGGCCCACGGTCTTCTATTTTTATGGTACATCGTGCTGCTCGCCCTCACGGTCAGTCGCAACCCGCTGCCCTGGTGGACCTTTCCTACGGGCTTCGTCGGCGCTGTCATTCCCTTTGGGCCCTTCTTGTTTGAGTATCTGTTGGCAAGAAGCCAACGACAAATAGTAAAGCCAGGGAATAACCAGAAGATAGTCTGAAGTGTTAAAATACTTCAATTCCTGAAGAGGAATAAAGATCGATATGTGTAAGGCCACACAGACCTGATCACCCATGATGATAAAAAGCAGATAAATTAGCTCAAACCATTGCCGTTTGTTGGAGGAATACGAACATCATGTCATACGCGAACCCAAACTACCTGATACCCACAGATGACCTTG
>TARA_R110002073_G_scaffold3954_2_pt1 | contig 10315 bp, 7 predicted proteins | sample TARA_R110002073 | Tara Oceans TARA_R110002073 (sample SAMEA4397174) | marine metagenome | biome: Polar Biome; feature: [DCM] deep chlorophyll maximum layer (ENVO:01000326); material: water (ENVO:00002006), including particulate matter (ENVO:01000060) such as... | depth 40 m
CCACCAGCGTTACAAGGGTAGTGATTGCCGCCACCAGTGTTCGCTTGGCACTCATTGCTCCTTGATGCCATCCGATGCCGACCAAACTAAAGGAGAGCACGACGTCACGGCGAATCGCGAATCCCGCGTAGATCACTGCTTGCAGTGACCATCCCATGATCCAAACGACGATACCCAGCAGCGACGCGATCGCGAGGTCTCGGTTTCCCGGGCCGCTTCCGACAATCGAGATCACGCCGGCGACGGCGGCGGTGGCAAACAGCACCCAATACGACAAAGCCAAGCGACGCCCCAACACCTTTCCAATGGGCACCGACGCAGGGGGCAACTCGGTCGCCACCGGTTCCGTATCGCCGTTCGGGTAGGGGGCCATCTTAGGCATCAGTAAATAATTGCACTCATGATTTACGTCGATTTAAACGAACGAGCTGGTTTTAGACAACGAGTTGCCTTTGGCTTACCTATGACGTTTTCGGACCCAATCACTTCGTTTCAATTCCCCATTGGGTTCGCGATACGAATCACTTCGCCTAGTCGCCAGTTTTGGTCGTGGGCGGTTCACTGACTTCTTGCCCAATGGCATAAGCCAAGCGACCGATCATGGCAAAATAAACAAACGCCATTCCTACGGTCAAAAAGATGCCTCCCACTGCTGCAACCGGAGAGGGCATCGTCGAGGAAACGGCATAAGTCAAGAATAAGGCAAAAAACATAATCGCGGCAGTGAAATAAAGTCCTCCCCAGGCCTCTTGGGCGCGAGTCACACTGCGAGCCACTTCGGCTGAAAACGGCGTCAAAGGACTATTACTATCCAGCATCGACAGCAAAACAAAGGGAAAGAAAATGTACAGCGACAGCATGGTTAGCGCCGCGGTGAGCAGCGATTGCCCAAACACAAATTGAGCGATCCCGTAGACGGGAATGATGGCAAAGCCGGCAGCAGAAAACACCTCGATCAAATTCTCGAGCCACCCCATCGGGTCAAACACAGGCCATTCGCTGACCTTCTCTTCTCCGTTGGCAATCGACTGCAGAATCGCGAAGCCACAACTGACCACGACGAGCCCGAACACGATTCCGGCGGGGACCAAGGCAATCTGTAAAACGCGAACTTCCGATGCCAAGACCACGATCGCGGGCACCGATGCAATTAGCGACAATGCGACCCAGTGTGCGAGCACTCCAAGGTCGCGAAAAATGCCAAAGATGCCGGCCAACCATCCGCTGATGCTGGGGATGTCGTCATCGTGTCTTTGTACGGTTTCTTCGACTCGCGATGCCTCGTCGAGTAATTGCTGGGCTGATTTACGGTAGGGATCCGAGCGGCGATCGGACGACGAGACTTGCGATGCCTCGAAGGCAAACGTGGCGGCGTTATCCATGTCGATCACGACTTTTTTGGGCACGCGTGGAGGCTGGCGGACCCGAATGGGGGAATGGCAATCGTTGCACTTGATCGTCTTTCCCGCTTGGCTGGCTTGAACGATCCGCTGTGAACCGCACGTCATACACTGCACGCGATATTCGGTGGCGTACTCGACTGGCGTCTTTTTTGTTCCCAACTCGGCTGCGAGGTCCATCTCGTCATCAACGATGTTCTCGTCACCAAGTTCGATCACGTCGTCGTCGCCACCGGGGGTCCCCGATGTTGGGATCACCGGCGTGGGGATCACGGGTGCGGAGCGAGGCGTTCCGACGGGTGGCTTTGATAGCGCCGGGCGAAGGACAAACGGATCATCCCCGTCCCCGTCCCCATGTGCTGCGTCCCCGCTTGCGGAGGCTTTCGGTTTGGGGACCGATTCGATGGTGGAGGTAAACTCGTCCAGCTCGGCAGCGAATTCTCCGAGCAAAGTGTCTTCGTCGGGACTGACCGATCGAGGCGGCTTCGGTTTTCCGCTGGGGTTAGCCGAGGCTGTAGCGGGCGAAGACGGACGCGGATTGACCTTCGCGGTTTCGAGGGTTGACGGTTTGTTCGCTGGAACGGGATCGGTATCCAGAGTCAACCAATCATCGGCATCATCGCTGGTCGTCGCACTCAATCCGGGAGCCAGAAACGCGGCAGCACAGTGAGGGCACGAGACCCGCAACCCTGCCGAACTATCGGGAATCGAGACCGACTTGCTACAGCGAGGACAGATCAGAGATAAGGGCATGGAACACACGGGGCGTTTGGCCGAGGTTGTAGAGGAGGCGTGGAGAGGACGTTTCGCAAAACAGCCCATCCTCTCATTCTATCCTGCCCGGCGGCTCGCTTCGCGTGGGTGGTCACGATTTTCACCCGATCGGCGGCGGCACCGCTGGCTCCACTTACCGCCGCGGTTCGGACAGCCCGCCGATGCCCTCGACTTTGGTCGCGTTCGCGGCACCAGCCGTCCTGCTGCAGCGAAAAAACGTTTGCATCGGACCGGGCGGCTCCTCGCCGCACCGTTCAAAAAATCGACAAAAACTGTGAGCATTCGCTACACAGCGCGGCGATGCTAGCTGTCGAGTACTTCGGACTCGCGACTTTTTGCGAGCTCGGCGGCTTGCGCTTCGAATTTTTTGGTCAATTCTTGGACCTCTTCCTTCATGCGATCACGATCGTCCTCGGAGATCTCTTTGGCCTTTTCCGAGTTATCGATGGCCTTGTTGGCATCACGACGAATGTTGCGAATCGAGACCTTAGCTTCTTCGGACAATTCCTTGATCCGCGAAACCATTTTCTTTCGCACTTCGGTGGAAAGCGGCGGCACGTTCAGGCGAATGATGCGTCCGTCGTTTTGCGGGTTCAGCCCCAAATCGCCGGCAACGATCGCCTTTTCGATTTCTTTGATCGTGGCCGCATCGTAGGGACGAATCACGATCTGCTGGGGTTCGGGCGTTCCGATCGAAGCAAGTTGCTTAAGCGGAGTCGCTGAACCGTAGACTTCAACTTTCAACGAGTCCACCAAGCCTGGGTTCGCACGTCCTGTGCGGATTCCGGACAAGTTATGGCTGAGAACGGAGATTGCTTTATCCATACGTTCTTCGGCATCGAGAAGCACATCATCGCTGGACATCTTGCATCCTTGGGAATGGAGTAACAGGGGGAAGACTAGAGTTAATACAGTGTATCGGTTGCGGCTGTTATTGTTTCTTTTCAGCGCCGATCCAAGTTCCGACGTTTTCGCCGGAGATAGCGCGAACGATGTTTCCGTTCTTCTTAAAGTTAAAGACTACAATCGGCTTTTTGTGTTCGCTGCACAGTGCGATCGCGGTTGCGTCCATCACTCGCAAGTTCTTTTCCATGACGTCGCTATAAGTCAGCGACTCGTACAGCACGGCGTGCGGATTCTTTTCCGGGTCGTCGCTGTAAACGCCATCGACACGCGTGGCTTTGAGCACCACATCAGCTTCGATCTCAAGTGCTCGCTGGGCCGCCGCAGTGTCGGTGGTGACAAAGGGGTTACCGATGCCGGCGGCAAGAATCACCACTCGGCCGCGTGTCAAATGACGCAGTGCTCGGCGGCGAATAAAGGTTTCGGCAATCTTGTCGGTCGGGATCGCCGACATCACACGCGTTTGCAATCCGTGAGCTTCCAGCGCGTCTTGCATGGCAAGCGAGTTGATGATCGTCGCGAGCATTCCCATGTAATGGGCTGTTGCTTCGTGGACCATCGAGTTGCTGCCGGAAAATTGGGCGCCGCGAAGGATATTGCCGCCGCCGATCACGATCGCAATTTGACAGCCGGTGTCGTGCGCTAACTTGATCTGGCGAGCGATTTCGCCCGACTCTTCACCGCTGATTCCACGTCCGCCTGAATCAGCGAGACTTTCGCCGCTAAGTTTTAAGACGACGCGTTTGTAATGCAGGGGAGCGTTGACGTCGGAGCCATCCGACTGGGGAGCGTCAGACATGGTGTTGAAGACTTTCGCGTTTGGAAAAGCGGAGAGGGTTGGAAACCAGGGCGTGATTGTTAAGGGTGGATCGCAGAAATCACTGAAATTGCGATTTGCCGCCAGTGCTAAGCATAACGGAAAGTATACGAAAAAACCTCGCCGGTCCGATGGGGGACAAGCGAGGTTATCGCGGTTTGCAGTCGCCACCGCAGCGGTGGCAATCGAGCCTAGGTTACGCGTCGACTTTTTCGCCGATAACCCAGTGCCAGTAATTCTTTACGGTCATGCCGTTGGCTTTGGCGTATTCGCCCACCGATTGCTTGTCGTCTTTGACAAACGGTTGCTCAAGCAAGCAGCGTTCGGCATAGAACTTCTGCATCCGGCCATCGACCATTTTTTCGGCGATGTTTTGTGGCTTGCCTTCCGCGATAGCGGCTTCCAACAAAACTTCACGCTCGCTGGCGACCACGGCAGGATCGATCGAGTCTTTGCTCAAGCTTTCCGGACGCATCGCAGCGATGTGCATCGAAACGTCTTTGGCTGCATCGTCGTTGCCGCCTTCGATTTCGACCAAAACGCCTGCGGTGGTTCCGGCGTGGTGCATGTAACCGCCACAGGTGCTTTCGACGCGGATCATACGACCGACTTTGAAGACTTCGCGGATGCGATTGAACATGTCTTCTTTTTGCGTTGCCAAGGTGGTGCCGGGTTGTGACGGCGAGTCTTGGGAAAGCAATTCTTCAGCGTTCGCAGCACCAGGGCCGGTCGCGTACTGCTGAGCCAAGTCCGCAGCCAATTGAATGAACTGCTCGTTGGTGGTCACAGGGGCGCTTTCGCACAGCAACTCAACCATCGCGCCGACCTTTTTGTCGGTACCGATGTAAAGCCCGAAGCGACCAAACGCGGTTTCGCGGTCGCTACGCTTGTCGGCGAGAGCTTGGCCCTTCTTGCGAAGTAGCTCAACCGCCTTTTCTTCGTCGCCACCCGCTTCGGTCAACGCTTTTTTGCAGTCCATCATCGGCAATCCCGTACGCTCACGGAACGCCTTCACCGCGGCCGCAGTGATATCAGCCATCTCTTCATCTCCAACGTATAAAAAACAGTTTGTATTGGTGCTTGCGATCCTTGCGAGAGTCGAATCGCTCTCCTTCACCGACAAGCTTTAGGCACATGCCATTTTTGATCAAGCGACTTGGGGCTCTTGTCGCGATTATCGCCATTTCTTAATCGCCCCCACTCGAAACCGTGCGGACAGGATCGCGGATATCGGTGCCGCGAAAATGACGGGGACCGAAGCGTTTGCGACCAAGCCGCGAACCACACAACGCTCGATTGCCATGAAGCCGCTTCGTCCATTGCGAATCGGGGCGGCTACCATGCCAAGCGGTGGAAGGGGCCCAGAAATGTGAGCCCGCATAATCGGGGGACCCAAAACCGGATCCCCCCAAAAAATCGTCCTGAGAAAACTAGCCTTCGGTCTGAGGCGATTGAGCCGCTTCCGATTGGGTTGCCGCAGCAACCATTTCAGCTTCCGTGCCAGTTGGCTTGGTTTGCTGAGGTTGGGGGCTGCTTTCGGTCGCCGATTGTCCCTTGCCCGCGATCACCGCGTCAGCAAGTTGCTTCATGATCAATTCGATGCTGCGGATACCATCGTCGTTACCGGGAATCGGCAAGTCGACTTGGGTTGGATCGCTATCGGTATCGATCAACGCGACAGTGGTGATACCAAGGCGTTTTGCTTCGCGGATCGCGTTACGCTCTTTGCCTGGGTCAACGATGAACAAGCACTCGGGCAAGCGATTCATGGTTCGCAAGCCGTTCAAGTTACGGTACATCTTGCGATGCTCGCGATTCAGTGCCGACTGCATCTTCTTGCTGTAGTTGTCCATGGCGCCGGTTTGACGCATGTTTTCCAATTCTTCCAAACGGCCAAGGCGGCTGCGGATGGTACGGAAGTTGGTCAACGTTCCACCCAACCAACGCTCGCTGACGAAGGGCATTCCACAGCGGAGCGATTGCTCTTCGAGGGCTTCGCCCGCTTGACGCTTGGTTCCCACGAACAGGATCAAGCTGCCGCCTGCGGCAACTTGGCTGAGATACTTTTTAGCTCGCAACAGACCGCGAAGGGTTTCGCGGATGTCCATGATGTGAATCTGGTTTTTGCGGCCGAAGATGTACGGAGCCATCTTCGGATTCCACAGGCTGGTGCGGTGACCAAAATGGACACCGGCTTCGATCATTTCTTGAACGATTGGACTTGATGGAGTGGACATCGAGCGAAATTTTTCCTTTTCAGAAAGCGGACCGTCTGCGGGCTACGAGAATCGCTAGCAAAAACGTTCACTAGCGAATTCCAGGGCATTCGAGGCTGCCGATACAGTGGCAACCACACACGCCCTTCGTCCCATCTTGCAAGCGGCAAAACAAGTTTAGAAAGCTACGGAGAGACAGTCGCCGCAGCTAAGCGAAGTGCGGAGGTTAGCGGAATCGAGAGATTTGAGCAAGGGAGTAGGTTTTATCGTCTGGGGTAGCGAAAAATATTGCGGTCATTCCGCAACTTGATGGCGACAAAATGTCGCTGTTGAGAACCCGTTTTTTGCTTTTCTGTCTTATTTTCAGAGAAAGCGTCGAGGTGGACATTACGTTTCGATGCCCAAAATATAGAATTCGGATAAGTTTGCGAATCCGAATGATCGATACAAACACTATATCTTCACTCAATACATCCATTCCCAATGGAGGTGCGTTTCTACGCATCCAGCGAAGCTCATGACGGCCTCTCCGACCACTTTAAAAGACGTATCTACCGTTTCCGGCATTACCGTTCGCCTGGCAGGCGACTCTGGGGACGGGATGCAGCTACTCGGCACCCAATTGACCAACACCAGTGCGTTGGCGGGGAATGACGTGGCCACTTTCCCCGATTTTCCCGCGGAAATCCGCGCCCCACGGGGCACCCGGGCTGGGGTCAGCGGTTTCCAAGTCCGTTTCGCCAGCGAAGAAATTTTCACTCCGGGCGACTATCTTGACGCCTTGGTGGTCATGAATCCGGCTGCTATGGTCACCAATTTGGGTGACCTGCGCAAAGGCGGTATCCTGATCGCAAACGAGGATGGCTTTAACGAAAAAGAGTTCAAACTCGCCAAAGTCGAATCGAACCCGCTGGACGCCAGCGTGATCGAAGAGGTGTATCGCGTCATTAAAGTGCCGATGACCGCACTGACACGCGATGCCGTTGCGGCCCATGGTTTGAGCCAAAAAATCGCCGATCGCTGCAAAAACTTCTTTGCAATGGGATTGGTCTACTGGCTATTTGGCCGCTCGCTCGATCCCACCCTGCGTTTCATCCAAGACAAATTTGGCAAGAAACCCGATATCGCGGCAGCAAACGAAGCGGCCCTGCGAGCTGGCTGGGCTTACGGCGAAACGACCGAAGCGTTTGGCGAAAGCTATCAAGTCGAGGCGGCTGAACTCGAAAAAGGCACCTACCGCAACATGATGGGCAACCAAGCACTCGCTTGGGGACTGGTCGCTGCATCGAAGCTCAGCAGCAAAGACATGTTCTACGGAACCTATCCGATCACGCCTGCGAGTGACATTCTGCACGAATTGACTCGCTTTAAAAACTTTGGCGTACGAACATTCCAAGCCGAAGACGAAATTGCCGCGGTCTGTGCGACGATCGGAGCTGCCTTTGGTGGCACGATGGCAGTCACCGCCAGCAGCGGGCCAGGGATCGCACTGAAAGCCGAAGCGATGGGCCTCGGCATGATGCTTGAACTGCCGATGATCGTGATCAACGTTCAGCGGGGTGGCCCGAGCACAGGGTTGCCAACGAAGACCGAGCAGAGCGATTTGCTGCAATGCATGTTTGGCCGTAACGGCGAATCTCCGCTGCCAATCTTGGCACCGCGATCGCCCGGCGACTGCTTCGACATCGCAGTCGAAGCTTGGCGAATTGCGACCGAGTGCATGTGCCCGGTGGTGATTCTGTCGGATGGCTATATCGCCAACGGCAGCGAGCCATGGAAGATCCCCGACGTCGCAAAGCTTCCTAAGATCAAGATCACGCACCCCGAAGGTGCCGATCCGGACGAGCCATTCATGCCGTACGCACGCGATGAAAACCTGGCACGACCATGGGCAATCCCTGGCACCGAAGGGTTGATGCATCGTCTCGGTGGCTTGGAAAAAGAAGATGGAACTGGAAACGTCAGCTACGATCCGGCAAACCATCAACACATGACTGACACGCGAGCAGCGAAGGTCAGCCGGATCGCCGAGCGAATTCCCGACCAAGACGTGTACGGGGAAACCAGCGGCGATGTCCTGGTGATCTCGTGGGGCGGAACCTACGGTTCGTGCCATACGGCGGTTCGCACCTGCCGCAACGCAGGCCACTCGGTCAGCCACGCTCACTTGCGTTACATCAACCCCATGCCAAAGAACTTGGGCGAATTGATGAAGGGCTTCAACAAGGTCATCGTGCCCGAGTTGAACACAGGACAATTGCGAATGCTGCTGCGAGCGAAGCACTTGGTCGATTGCATCGGCGTCAACAAAATCCAAGGAAAACCATTCGCGGTTAGCGAGTTGGTCGAAGCGATCGAAGAGCATGTTTCGACCGCCAAAGGTGGCAAGTCCAAGGCTGACGTGCGAAGCAAAGCGGGTTAACGGACGCGAACCGTCCCCCACCCCACGTTCGTTCCCCCTCAGCAACACACTTACTTCGAATCTTTCTGAAATGAATCTTCCTGTTTTAAAAGCGGCCGACTTTGCTTCGGACCAAGACGTTCGTTGGTGCCCTGGATGTGGCGACTACTCGATCTTGGCGCAAATGAAAAAAGTGCTCCCCGAACTGGGTGTGCCTCGTGAAAAGACCGTGTTCATCAGCGGAATCGGCTGCAGCAGCCGATTTCCGTACTACATGAACACCTACGGAATGCACAGCATCCACGGTCGCGCCCCTACGTTCGCAACGGGGCTGAAATCGACGCGGCCTGACTTGATGGTCTGGGTGATCACGGGCGACGGCGATGCGCTGTCGATCGGCGGCAACCACTTTATCCATTGCCTTCGCCGTAACCTCGATATCAACATCGTGCTGTTCAACAACCGTATCTACGGTTTGACCAAGGGCCAATACAGCCCGACGAGCACCGAGGGACAAGTCACCAAGAGCACCCCGATGGGCTCGATCGACCATCCGCTGCATCCGCTGTCGGTCGCGCTTGCGGCCGAGGCAACCTTTGTCGCGCGAAGCATCGATGCGCACGTCAAACACCTCGGCGAAACGCTAAAGCGAGCAGCCGAGCACAAAGGGACGTCGCTGGTCGAGGTTTACCAAAACTGCAACGTGTTCAATGACGGCGCAATGGCTTACGCCCAAGAGCGCAAGCAACGGGCTGAAAACGTGGTCGAGCTCGAACACGGCAAGCCTCTGATCTTTGGCACCAACAGCGACAAAGCAGTGCGGTTGGTCGGCAATCATCTTGAAGTGGTCAACGTGGCCGACGTGCCCGCAGACGACTTGCTGATTCATGACGAAAAGGAAATGAATCCCTCGATCCAAATGATGCTGGCTCGGATGCGATACCCGGAAATGCCTGAACCGATCGGTGTGCTGCGAGCCGTCGAAGGGGTCGCCACTTACAACGACCAGATCAACGACCAAGTCACGCTTGCCAAACAGAAAAAGGGCGAGGGAGACCTGCAGGCCCTCTTCAACTCGGGTGACACCTGGGACGTCGCCTAGGGGCCGAGCCAAAGGTAAATTTAGGGGCAGCCAAACTCACGCGTGAGTTTCGTATCGCACAGAAGACAAACCAAAGTGCCGATAAAACGAAAGCCTTGACGACCTTCGCTGCGACTAACCCTAATTCTCATCCCTGACAAATTATCGGCTTGAGCGAATCGAAATGCTCAAGCAGATATGACCTCAGCCGATAACGCTGAGGGTGAGCGGGCGAGCGAACTGCGCCTTCTGCAGCTTGCTCGCGTGCTCGTTCTATCCGTTGCAACTCTTAATTTGGAAATTGATATGCCCCGCGGAAAAACTTATTCGGACGCTTCCAAGGCCATCGGCGATACCCCGATGATCCAAATCAATCGACTGGTCCCCGCGGATGGCGCGACAGTGTTCGCGAAATGCGAATTCTTTCAGCCGCTCAATAGCGTAAAAGACCGAATCGGCGTGGCGATGATCGAAGCGGGAGAACGCGACGGCAAGATCAACAAAGATACGCACATCATCGAACCGACCAGCGGAAACACGGGGATCGCGCTAGCGTTCGTTTGCGCCGCCAAAGGCTACAAGTTAACTCTGACCATGCCCGAATCGATGTCGGTCGAACGCCGTGCACTGCTTCGCGCGATGGGCGCCACATTGGTCCTGACTCCTGCAGCCGAAGGAATGAAGGGAGCGATCAACAAGGCGGGCGAATTGGTCAGCGAAAAC
>TARA_R110002073_G_scaffold49466_2_pt1 | contig 10312 bp, 6 predicted proteins | sample TARA_R110002073 | Tara Oceans TARA_R110002073 (sample SAMEA4397174) | marine metagenome | biome: Polar Biome; feature: [DCM] deep chlorophyll maximum layer (ENVO:01000326); material: water (ENVO:00002006), including particulate matter (ENVO:01000060) such as... | depth 40 m
GCCGCGCTACTGCTGTTCACTCCAACATGGCTTCGGGAAAGGCAAACTTTGCCCCCTGAAGTATTACCGCTAGAAGAAGCCGAGGATCACGACAGCGACCAGGCTGACTCAACTGTTTTGGAAAATTGACGCGCAAGCCGTAGACGCTGGATCGAGTGGGCAACTAAAATTTGCGAATCCGAAATCGGCGATTGATCCGGTTTCCTATCCCCACTTTTAGGCGAGTTCGCAGTCATGAAAAGACGCATGTTGAGTGTTTTAGTTTTGACTTTGGCTTTGGTCGTAACGGTATCCGCAGATGATGCCAAACCAAAAAAGAAAGGCGAGCGGGCAGGCGGAAAAAATGCAGGTGCAGCACAGTTGCTGAAACCGTTCGAAGCGGTTGACTTGACGGAAGAACAAACCGCCAAGATCAAAGCCTTGGGCAAGGCGATGAACGAAAAGAGCAACGCGATTCGCGAGGAAGCGGGCGTCACCCAAGAACTGATGAAGAAGCGAGCCGAAGCGATGAAGGCGGCTCGTGAATCCGGCAAGAAAGGAAAAGAGTTGGCTGCCGAAGTCGACGCCAAAGCAGGGCTTACCGATGCCCAAGCCAACGCGATGAAAAAGGTGGCCGAGCTTCGCCAAAAGTTCATGCAAGAGGCCGTCGCGGTACTGACGCCCGAGCAAAAAGAAAAGCTTCCCGCCCGTATGAAGGGTGCTGGAAAAGCAGAGGGCAAAGAAAAAGGCAAGGGTAAAGGCAAGAAAAAGAAAGAGGCAGAATAGGCCTAGCCAATCGGCCTGCTTAGGGCTTCCCCCCGACCGCGATTCAGCTTAAACGCTTGATAATACGAAGCTTCGATTCATGATTGGATCGAAGCTTTTTTTGTTATGATACGCTTTCCGGCGCGGACGCAGGGCGGTTACCTGAGTGCCGACCGGCTGCTCCATTCACTCCCACAAGGTAATCCACACGTGAGACTATTTAGTTCGGCGATCCTCGCTCTCGCTTTTTCAACTAGCACGCTTTTGACTGGCATCGCTGCGGCCGAAACCACCAAACTCGTCCTGGTTGCGGGCAAACCATCGCACCCGCCTCGGATGCACGAATTCAACGCCGGCGTGCAACTGTTGGCCAAGAGCTTGGCGTCGGTCGAAGACTTGGAAACCGAAGTGGTCTTAAACGGTTGGCCCGAAGACGAATCGATCTTTGAGGATGCCGACGCAGTCGTTTTCTATATGGATGGTGGTGGTCGGCACGAAGTGGTTCAAGAAGAGGGCCGTCGTTTGAAGCTAATCGACCAATGGGTCAAAAACGGAGTGGGCGTCGGATTCATGCACTTCGGAGTTGAAGTGATCGCGGATCAGGCGGGGGAAGAATTCAAAGACTGGATCGGCGGCCACTACGAACACATGTTCTCGTGCAACCCATTTTGGGAACCGATGTTTGTCACGCTGCCAGACCACCCTATCACCCGCGGGGTAAAACCGTTCCAAATCAAAGACGAGTGGTATTTCAACATGCGGTTTGTCGGCGACATGGCCGGAAATAAGCCAGCAGAAGTCGATGGACTAAAGTTTCAACCGATTTTGGTTGCCGTGCCTTCGGATGACGTCCGCAATGGCCCCTATGTGTACCCCAAAGGCCCATATAAACATATCCAAGCGAACCAGGGCCGCGCCGAAGCGATGATGTGGGTGGTCAATCGCGAAGATGGTGGACGGGGACTCGGATTCACCGGTGGCCATTTCCATGACAATTGGGGCAACGACGATTTCCGCAAAGTCGTGCTCAATGGCTTGCTATGGGTCGCCAAGCACGACGTGCCCGAGGGCGGCGTCGAATCGACGGTCACTCAAGCCGACCTGGACGCCAACCTCGACAAAAAGAACCGCCGTTAAAAACGATGCGGACTCGAAAGCGTTGGCAAAACGAAGGCAGGCAGCGAGTCATGTTGATTCGCTGCCTGCTGTTGCGTAGCAATTGAAAACGCGGTCAATTGAAAACACGGTCAATCGGGACGGGTGACGTCCTCGCCCTTCCGTTGATGAGCTTATCCAAGGACAAGTCCATGATTCACGATGACCGCAGTGCGTTACACGGATCGGCCCGTGCTAGCCGCTACTGATTATTCGCGTCGCCCATCGACATTTCTTCGTAGTTCTCGGGTTGAGCCGATTCATTTGTTGCTTCGATCACTTCAGGCTTCTTTTCGCCACAGCCAGAAACGACACAAGCGGTAAACGCGATCATGGGGATCAAAAGAACAAGTTTGCGGAGATTCATAAGGTCTTGCTTCAGGAGTAGAAAAGTAAACAGCCGTGTGGCAGTGATTTAACATCAATAACGAAGTTTACGCGATCCTGATAGAGATTGCCACACGAAGGAGCTAACCCGTTTCACTTTTTTCTGCAAGGAAACGGTACATCTCGCGGACGCCTCCCTCACCAGCGTTTCCAAACGGAATCCTCGTCCTCGATAATCAAAAAACGGCTATCAACCGACAACTGCTCGAACGTTTGACTTTCTCCACTTGGCCAGGTGATTTCCACTGCATCCACCTGCTGGTAATCGCCAAGACCGAAGCACAAGACATTTTCATTTCGAGACAGGTATCCATCACCGGTTTGCACCGTGGCGGCCCACGTTTGGTCATTGCAGCGGATGGTGACTTTGGCACCGATCGCGTCGCGTTCGGATCGGGATCCCACCAATTCCAGCTGCAGAAAATGGCTGGTTGAATCCGTTCGATTTTCCAAAAGAGCAACGTTCTTCTTCAGATCCGTGACCACCACGTCAACGCGTCCATCACGATTCCAATCACATCGGGCCATGCCACGGGAAAGATGACCGGTTTGCCAATAGTCGTCATCACCGTCAACGGTCGCTTCCCGAAATTGGCTGCCACTGCGAACGAGAAGCTGTGAACGCATTTCGAAATCAATTCCACGCTCACTAAAATCTTCGATATGCCCATTCCCGGTTACGAGATCCCAGGTCGAGTTGTTGTCGTAATCGATTGCCTGCGTTCCAAAACCCAACATGTTTCGTGTTAGCGCATCCAGCCCATATGGAACAACCAAATCGGAAAAAACGCCCGAGGCATTCTGCATCAGCAGGTTGGACCACTGGTTTTCGAAGTTAGTGATATGCAGGTCCATCAACAAATTGCCATCGAAATCGGCTGCCGCAATTCCCATGCAGGCCATTGGCATTCCGCCTTGACCATATGCGACTCCCTTGGCGACCGCGACGTCCGACCACTGCTGCTGCTTCGTGGCGGTGGACTCTCCCGTCGCAGCCGTCTCGCGATGCATCCACAACTGGTTCGCGCGCTGGTCATTGGCCACAAAAACATCGATCCCACCATCGCCGTCGATGTCACTGACCAGCAATCCGAGCCCTGAACTGGCTGTTTCGGAAGCTGAATTACCAAACGTTTTCGCCTTGAAACTTCCTGCGGGGGCGGTTTCAAAATAACGATCAAGCCCCGGCTGAAAATGCAACGGCCCGGGCAATCGAATTGGCTTTCCTGTCGCATCATATTCGATCGGTCGATAGATATCGGAATCGTCGATGTAGTTGACGGCGACTAAATCAGGCAAATGATCGCCAGTCACATCGGCAATCGCCAGCGAAGTGGTGTACTCGGGCTCGTCCCAGATGGGGTCAACGTCTTGCACCCGAAACGTCCCGTCACCTTGGTTGACCAACAAGCGGTTGGGGCCGAGGTTGGCCAGTGCGAGATCTGGAAAACCATCTTGATTCCAATCACCTGCGGTGACCCCCGTGGTGTAGTGCCGATCGTCCGCAGCGGAAGCCGAGATGACATTTTCAAATTTTGCTCCCCGGTTGCGAAACAAACCATTGGGCAGCTCCGACGTGCCCTCGGGCGGGTTGCAAGCAGCTTGTCCAAAATACAAATCAATCAAGCCATCGGCGTCAAAATCCAAGCAGGCGACGCCAGAACCATAAGCCTGGAAAATCTGAAAATGGCGAGCAACCGGAGGCGCCGCGTTCTGATACGCGAAGCGAAGGCCCACATCGGAGGCCACGTTCGCAAAAACGGGAGGAGCCGGTTTTGCCTTGACTATCGCATTGTCCAAGCCCCGCTGCATCGACGTCGTCGGTACCGTCAACGTTTGCTGCTCAAGCGATGCTAAAAAAGTCTCCACGACCGCTGGATTCACCGGCGCAAAACCGCACAGCAGCCGCGTCATGTCCAACCCATCAGGTCGTTGGGCTAACAATTTCGGCTTATACTCGGCCAATTCTCTAAGCTGGTCCGATCCCGGAGCCAGCTTCGTGAACATCAATTCTTGCCATAGCACGGATTCCAACGGACGTCCCATCGCCTGCATGATCGCAGACATTTCCGAATAGTCACGCGGATCAATTTGTTTTGAATTGATCATGCGGCGAATCAATTGTTGAACGTGCTGCACCATGCGGACTCGCTCTCGAAACGCCTCCGCCATTTCTTGGTCTCCCGCTAGTTGCAGCGACTGCACCATCGCGTTGTGTGCTTCCACGCTGTTGGGTTCCAAGCGGATCGCGGTCGCGAAACAGGCTGCTGCCGCGTCGGGCGATTCACGGATCGCGGCATGCCCCGCCGCCAACCAATACTCACTGTACGATTCCCATTGTTCACTGCGTCCACCAAGCCAACGATCCAGTCGGTCCTGTTGTTGAGAGTCGGCTAATGTCCAGCCGTACAGCGTTTCGACTGCGGCGTGCTGTTGCCAGAGCTCATCGCGGGAATCCAGCAGCTGCAAGCACTCTCGTATCTCGCCTTGGGAACGAAGTGCTCGAGCCGCATTCAACACGCCAAGAGACCGAAGCTGTTGGGCATCATGAATATCAGGCTTTTCGGCAATATCGACCCCCACGCGATGAGGGAAGCAAAGTGCCCTTAGTTCGGCAAGCTCAAGTGGTGCTTGGTTCGACAAGAGTCTTAATTGACGATTTGCCTCACTACGAAAGCCTCGCTGATTTAGCTGCTGAGCAAAGCGGCGTCGCGCATCGACAAAATCGGGGTGTTGCTGCAGCAAGGCGTCAAAACGTTGTATTGCTGCCAAGTCGCTGCCATTTTCGAACAGCAATTCCGCAGCCTGCACTCTCAGCAGCACCGCGTTGTCCGGGTGCGAAAGTGCCAGTTCGTTCAGGGCAACCACAGCTTCTTGCACCTGATTTCGCTCGCACAGCAGCAGCACCCTCAAGGTGCCAGCGGACAAATCGTTCGGATACTGAATTTGAAGTGGATTCAGGATCTTTTCAGCGTCGTCCAGACGTCCATTTCGAATCAGATTCGCAGTTTGAGCCAGCTGCTGCTGTTTTTTTGCTTCTCGGTTCGTCTCGGCATCAGCTGGCTGCAACTCCGCAGGCGAACTCGCCGGCGGGGGACCCTCGGACGGCTGACACCCGCATAACGCCAGCGAGAAAACGCACATCACGACAAAGTGTCGCGCACGCAACGCTACGAGTTGTTTTTTGTGACCAAACATTTCTTGTCTCGCACGATCCCACACAAATGGGTCAGCCGCCTTTTCGATTACCTGCTGAAATGGTTTCGAGTCAACCTATCGGAGTCGGCGTAGAGGTGCAATCGATTGGCGAAGGATGAATCATGACCGCCCCCCTTTTGGTGATCTAGTTTGTCGTCGTTTCGCATTTGGATGCCTGATCGATCTCCGACCAATGCCTGATCGATCTCCAACCGTCAACGGAAACGGAGAAAAAAAAACTAGCCATAAAAGTGCACATGCGAACTCGACCTTGTGTTTTTTTTTCGCCAATCCAGCTCCGCTGCAACGTTTTCAGGTTGACATAATTGTGGGTGGCCCAATAATCGCTACATCTTATTTCCGCCGACATAACGGTGGCTTATCCAACACTGCGAGCCGACTATTGACTTTACGGTCACATTACTGGTCAATCCGCTCGCAGTGCTAATCTGACAGACTGCTTATATTGTCTATTTTGTTGACTTTTGCGAGGGGACATCAAACCCCTCCAGTATCTTTTTTTACTCTTTTCGAAAAGGGGCTTTTCGATGGTTTTGCGTCATAAAACCAAGACCGGTTTTACACTGGTTGAACTACTTGTGGTCATTGCAATTATTGGGGTACTCGTGGGGCTGCTGCTGCCAGCGGTACAGGCCGCTCGCGAAGCAGCTCGGCGGATGAGTTGTAGCAACAACATGAAGCAAATCGGGTTGGCGTTGCACAATTACCACTCCGCCTACAAGCAGCTGCCGAAGCAATCTGGGGGCACCTACGACCTCGACAGCAATGGCGGTAACAATAACCGCTATCGCCTCAGTTGGCTGATTGGGATCACACCGTTTATTGAACAACAGGCGTTGTGGGAACAAATCAGCAACCCGATGGACAGAAACAATGATGGCACGATTGATTACTACTCCATGGGACCTTGGCCTTGGCAAACCAACTACGAGCCTTGGATGACAGAGCTGCCGGCATTCCGATGCCCGAGCGATCCTGGAACCGGAGCCCCGGCGATGGCTCGAACCAATTATGCGGCCTGCATCGGCGACAGCACTGACTGGGTCAACTGGGGGTACTGGCGATGGCAGGGTGGTTCATGGAACCAGGGCCACATCAACAGTGCAAACGCTTCGAATCGCGGTTTCTTCTACAATCGCAAGTCGATGAAATTCCGTGACATGCTGGACGGTTTGGCAAACACGGTCGCGGTCGGTGAAATCGCCACCGGACTAGGTGACCGCGATATTCGCACCGATCCCTACTTCGGTATCGGCTGGGGAACGATTCACGCGAACCCTTCGGCTTGTCTCGATGCGGGGCTGACGGATCCCGAGCGACCTCAGTTCTGGGAACCGTCGATCGGCAATTCGAATCCTGGACTGCGTAGTAATAGTTGGAAGCGTGGCTTTCGCTGGAGTGATTCAGTGCCAACCTACACCAGCTTTACGACCATGCTGCCGCCCAATCGCGAGGTTTGTATCGGTGGCGGTGGCGACTTCGATACTGGGGTTCTGCCACCAAGTAGCCGTCACCAAGGCGGTGTCCATATCTTGATGGGTGACGGAGCGGTGAAGTTCATTACCGACTCGATCGAAGCCGGAAATCCACGTTCGCCGGTGGTCAAGCAAGGCAGCCCCGGCGTCGCCCCTGGATCGAAAGGCCGTACGGTTTGTGGGGTGCTCTGGGTACCCGCGCGTCCAAAGAAACGATTGACGGCGAATTCTAAGCGTCTTTCGAAAACGATGACCGAATTCCGTTCGGTTCGCTTTCGCCGCTCTGCGAGTGGGCGAAAGCTAGTAGTCAACGAGAGTCAATTTTGAAACACCGGCACACCTGCTCCGGCAGAGCGTGCCGGTGTTTTTTTGTGTTCATCGAGCTGCTGTCAGGACGCATTCAAGGGACGGGGCAGTCTGCAAAACACCAAAGAGTTTGATGCGGATGCTGAGTAGTTCGTGCATTCCGAGGTCAGACGATCTCTTTGCGACTATCGCTCACCTGCAAGCCAACGAAGGCATTTCATTCGAGGTGATCGCGGAGAGATAATCTTGCAACGCAAATGCATCACTCGGACCTCTACGTTGGCGAACGTCTTCTACGTTGGCGAGCGCCCAATCCGTAAACGTGAGCTAGCACTTTTCTCCGTCGCCACGCGATGAACGATCGAAACTCTTGACGAGTTCCGCTACCCGGAAAACGGCGACGGCGACGGCGGGCTTAGACTTCGCCAAAATGCTTTTTGGCGACCATCTGAGCTCCCTTGATGTCAAGTTTGCCGGTGCCAAGCTGTGGGATCTCTTCGACCTCCAGAAAACTGTCCGACGAGGGAATGAACAGGTTTGGCAAACCAGCCGAGACCAATCCGGCCCGCACTTCGTCGTACGTTTTGGAGGTCCGCAAATGCAGCACGACCAATCGTTCGCCTTTTTTGGCATCGGGGACGGCGGTCACACAAACCGTTGGCCGCTCGATGTCGGATTCCTGTGCCGCTGCGTCCGCAGCCGCACTTGCGGCACCGCAGCCATACACTTTGGCGATTTCTTCTTCGACGCGAAGGTGTGGCACCATCTCGCCGCCGATCTTTGAAAATCGACTCAGCCGGCCGGTGATATGCAGGAAACCTTGATCGTCGACGTTGGCGATGTCCCCGGTCACGTACCAGCCGTCCCGGACGACTTTGCGAGTCAATTCGTCTTGATTGACATAACCTTTCATCACGTTCGGACCGGTTACCATTAGCATGCCGTCTTGGCCTGCCAACAGTTCGCTGCCATCCTCGGGCGAAACGATTCGCGCGCCGATTCCTGGCAGAGGGCGTCCCACACTGCCTTCGATGCGGTCGGCTTGATACTTCGCCGCCGAACGGCTGGGGGGAATGTTGACCGAAACCAACGGGCTGAGCTCGGTCGCTCCATAGCCTTCGACGGGACGGACGCCAAATCGTTCTTCAAAGGCATCAAACAGTTCGGCTGGCATTTTTTCGGCGCCGACCACGACGACATCCAATGTCGCGAATTGCTCTGGTTCGACGCGGCGCAGATAGCTTCGCAAAAAGGTGGGAGTTCCGAGCAGCACGGACGCCTTGAACTTGGCCGCCAGCTTACCAATTTGGCGAGCATCGAGCGGGTTGAAATGATAAACCCCGGTCGGTCCCAACGTCATCACTGCCCACAGCGTCACGCTGTAGCCAAACGAGTGAAAGAAGGGCAGCACGCCGATGACGACGTCTTGGTAATTAAGTTTGACGGCGCGTTCGATGGCGTCCACGTTATGGCTGATGTTCGCCTGAGTCAGCATCACTCCCTTGGGCATCCCGGTCGAACCGCTGGTGAAGATGATCGTCAGCAAGTCGTCTTTGTCGACTTTGTGTAGCCCCAGGACGCGGTCGAGCACCGCTGCGGGCAGCAACACCGCCTGGATGAACGCAACAGCCTTGTCCCATTTTGTGACTTTGTCTTTGAGCGATTCGAGCAGCACGACATCGGCGTCGAGTTGCAAATCCAATTTGCTGAGAAACTTTTCACTCGTCAGCACATGTTTGATTCCTGCATCGTGAATACAGTGGTTCATCACCGTGCTGGATACGGTGTAGTTCAGATTCGCGGTAACTCGGCGATCCATCGTCAACGCGATGTTGGTCGCGACACCTCCGACGCTCGGCGGCAACAAGATCGCCACCGTGGACTCATCACGATCGAGCACATCGCGGCGAAGCACACGCCGCAGCGCCAGCACTCGAATCAGCAGTTCGCGTCCAGTGACTTCGGTGCCCATCGAATCCGCACACTGGACCTTGCTTCCCTTTTTCCGCCAGACGCGGATCACGCGACGTGCGAGTGTGGGAAACTTGTCGCGTTGTTCGATGGTCGCCCGCGCCCCGAGCGATTGAACCTGCGATCGAACCAGCTCCAACGGCGCGTCTCCTTCGAGCGGCGGTCCGATATAGAGTGTCAGCGTGCGGCGGAACTGGGTCGGCCATTTGAAGAAGAACTTGCCACCCGAGAAACTAAAGATGCTGCCCCACATCCCTTCCAACCAAACCGGCATGATCGCGGCATTGGTGCCCTTCAATATTTTTTGGATCCCTGGCTTGAAGGCTTGCAGTTGCCCAGTCCGCGTGATCGTGCCTTCGGGAAAAATCCCGATCACATCGCCGTTGGACAAACCTTCGCGGGCCGTCTTCAGTGCGCGGCCGATCGACTTGGGGCCCGAGTACATCAGGATGGTGTCAAAGGCTCGGCCCAAGTAGCCACCGATTCGACTATTAAAGTTGGATCCGTCAACGACAAAGCGAATATTTTTGGGCAACATCCACAACAGCAAGATCCCATCGATCCAGGAAATATGGTTGCTGGCGATCACATAGCCACGATCGCGGGGCAGATTCTCGAGTCCCACGACTCGCTTGCGATAGAACGTAGCAAGAATCGGACGCATGAATCCGCGGACAAAGGTTCGTGGCGAGTAGATCGCCAGCAGCACGATCAGGACCGCCAACACGGCGATGACAAGCAGTCCAATTTGCAATCCGTTCACTTTGAAAATCTCTCGCAATAAATTCGTGGTCGTCGCAAAGCAGCCGAGCGATTCAGCCGGGCTGCGATGTTGTCATGATTTCGTGTTACCATAATGCAATCACGCGGGGGGCGAAATCAGCCTGACGGAGGTAGCCCCGTCTCGAGAAATCCCCCTAAAAAGGGTTCCTGCCGATTGTTTGGCCCCCCATAACAATCGTCCGCGCCACCTTTCCCTGACCAGTGCGAATGATACTGCCAGACTCTCTTACCTGAGCCCATCCTTTGGCTCGCGCTGCGCTGGAGATTGGCTC
>TARA_R110002073_G_scaffold271905_2_pt1 | contig 10300 bp, 11 predicted proteins | sample TARA_R110002073 | Tara Oceans TARA_R110002073 (sample SAMEA4397174) | marine metagenome | biome: Polar Biome; feature: [DCM] deep chlorophyll maximum layer (ENVO:01000326); material: water (ENVO:00002006), including particulate matter (ENVO:01000060) such as... | depth 40 m
AGAGGATTATATATGGCGATACCCAATAGCAAAGCAACACTTATTTCATATTGTAAAAGACAATTAGGAGCTCCTGTTGTAGAAATTAATGTTGATGATGATCAAACTGATGATATCATAGATGATGCATTACAGTTTTTTACTGAATATCATTATGATGGCACTATAAGAACATATCTCAAACATCAAATTACTCAAGCTGAAATAGACAATCAACAAACAAATTCAAATGTCACTTCTTCAACAAGTGGTGGGTCAGACAATGGTGCTACTACATGGTTAGAGGGTAACAATTACATAGAATTACCTGAATCTGTTATCTCAGTTGTTCGTGTACTTGATATTAGTTCTAGTACTAATAATATGTTTGATTTAAGATATCAACTAAGATTAAACGATCTATACGATTTAACATCTACATCTATACTACATTACGAAATGGTACAACAACATTTAGGTATGTTAGATGATATGTTAGTAGGATCAGCTTTCATGAGACATAGTAAACATGGAAACAGATTATATATTGATATGGATTGGCAAGCCAACATAAATCCTAATGAATACATTGTAATAGAATGTATTAGAAAACAAGACCCTACAACCTTTACAGATATTTTTAATGATGTTTGGTTAAAGAAATACACAACTGCTAAACTAAAAATGCAGTGGGGACAAAACTTAATTAAATTTGAAGGAATTCTGCTACCTGGTGGTGTGACTCTCAACGGTAGACAATTAGTAGACGACGCAAGAGAAGAAGTACAAAGACTAGAAGAGGAATTAAGATTGGGCTATGAATTACCTGTAATGGATATGATAGGATAATTTAAAATGGCTACAAATGTATTTTTCAGTCAAGCTGTTAAAACAGAACAAAATCTTATAGAGGATTTAGTAGTTGAGTCTTTACGAATGTATGGACATAACTGTTATTACTTGCCTAGAAAGATAGTCAATGAAGATACAATTCTTGGTGATGCTGCAGATTCAAAATTTGAAGATGCGTACGAAGTCGAAATGTATTTAGAAGGTGTTGAAGGATTCGAAGGTGAAGGAGATTTATATTCTAAGTTCGGAGTAGAAGTTAGAGATACGGCAACTTTTATTCTTTCTAGAAGAAGTTGGGAACGATTTGTTTCATTAGATGCTAATCTTGCTACAGGGTTAAGACCTAATGAAGGTGATCTAATTTATTTCCCGTTATCGAAAAGTGTATTTGAAATCAAGTTTGTAGAACATGAAAATCCATTTTATCAATTAGGAAAACTGTATGTTTTCAAACTAACCTGTGATCTATTTGAATACTCTGGTGAAGACTTTGACACTAATATTGAAGCACTAGATGTAGACTTAGAATTAGCACAAGGAACAGCTATTGAGTTAACACTAGCAGATACTCCAACACTAAGAGATTTTGTTATCGGTGAATCAGTTTCACAACAAATTTCAAACACAGTTGTTGTCTCTGGTACAGTTTCAGCATGGGACGAAGCGTCTAATAAACTTACTATATCTAGAATATCATCAACAGACACAACTGATACATTCCAGACTTTCCAACTTACAGACACTACAATAGGTAATATAACAGCAGAAGACTCATTAGACAATGATAAAATTATATTAAGTGGTACAGGTCAAGAAGGATACTATATTGACTTTGAATCAAACACAGCTACAATTACTTTACCAAGTTTCATTACAGATGGTACAACGGGTACAGACAACTTAACATTAGAAACACATACTCAAGGTTCAGGTATTTTATTAGAATCTGGGACTAGTATAGATTCAACAGAGTTTGATCATATTGTTCTAGAAGATAGTTTAGCTTCACGAAGAACAATTAATACAGTAGGTTCAGATCAACAACTTTCTACTGATGCTGGTGCTTTCAACTTAGACATAGAAACAGATGCTGATGGGATTATAGATTTCTCAGAAGGTAATCCGTTTGGAGACGCTACATAATGTTTGGAAATCATTTTTATCATTCAACCTTTAAACGAGCTGTTTCAGTATTTGGTACATTGTTTAATAATATTAGTATCAAAAGAGAATCTGGTGAAATTATTAAAGTACCTCTTGCTTACGGTCCAAGACAAAAATTTATTGCTAGACTACAACAAGACGCTGATTTAGGATTAGATGGTTCTACAAGAACAGCTATAAGTCTACCTAGAATGGGTTTCGAAATGTCATCTATAGCTTATGATTCTACTAGAAAATTGACAAAGAAAACTCAATACAGAAGACCTGATACAACGAATCCTTTAAAGATGCAATATCAGTACGCTCCTGCTCCTTATGATATAGGATTTAGTTTAAGTATTCTTGTAAAAAATACAGACGATGGATTACAGATTATAGAACAAATACTCCCTTATTTCACACCAGATTATACAGTAACTATTAATACAGTACCTGATATGGGTGAAAAGAGAGATATACCTATTATACTAGAAAGTGTTACACAAACAGACGAATATGAAGGAGATTTTCAAACAAGAAGAATATTAAGATATGATTTAGAGTTTATGATGAAAAACTACATATACGGTCCTATTACAGATTCAGAAATTATTAAAACAGCTAAAGTTAGAACTTACATGGAACCAGGTACAGATAAAATTACAAGTACTGATACTGCAGGTAAAGTAGTTGATCAAACAGTCACAACAAATCCACAAGATGCTGATTCAGACGATACATTCACCTATAATGAAGTGACACAATGGTTCGAACAACCTACTATAACATATTCAGACGATAAATCAAGCGATCCTAAATAGTTATAAATACATATTATGAGTAAAGTCGATCAAAAATTAGACGAGCTCCTTGACATACAGGGAGAAATTGTACAAGCTGAAAAAAGTTTACCTATCGTATCATCTAATGAACAAGACAAGAGTAATGACTACAAGTACTCCAGAGAAATCTTTTATGGTCTTGTAGAACGAGGACAAGACGCTATAGAAGGTATTTTAGACATAGCGAAGGAATCAGAACACCCTAGAGTATACGAAGTAGCTGGACAATTAATTAAGACAGTCGGTGAAACTACAGAAAAATTAATCGATTTACAATCAAAAATGAAAGAACTAGACAAAGACAACACGATGCCAGACAAAGTACAAAACAACCTCTTTGTTGGTTCATCAGCAGAACTACAAAAGTTATTAAAAAATAATGCACAAGAATGAAGGGTATCTAGGAAATATCAATGTCAAGAGAGCTGGTGTACAAGCTCAATGGACAGAAGAAGAAATCTTAGAATACAAAAAGTGTATGGAAAATCCCATATACTTTATAGAAAATTATATCAAAATCATATCACTAGATGAAGGTCTAGTCCCATTCAAATTATACGGATATCAAGACGAACTTATCACACACTTTGATGAGAGCCGTTTTAGTATTGTTCTAGCATGTAGACAGTCAGGTAAATCTATAACAGCTTGTGCCTACTTAGTTTGGTATCTTCTATTTCAACCTGAACAAACAATAGCAATTCTAGCAAATAAAGGTTCAACAGCTAGAGAGATGTTAGCTCGAATCACAACAATGTTAGAGCATGTACCATTCTTTCTACAACCTGGTACAAAAGTACTAAACAAAGGATCAATCGAATTTGAAAATGATAGTAGAATCATAGCATCTGCGACAGGTGCGAACTCTATTCGTGGTATGTCAGTAAATCTTCTATACTTAGATGAGTTTGCTTTCGTAGATAATGCAGAACAGTTCTATACATCTACATATCCTGTTGTTACATCTGGTGGTAAATCAAAAGTTATTATAACATCTACTGCTAACGGTATTGGTAATATGTATCATAAGTTATACGAAGGTGCTCAAAACAAGAAGAATGAATATATCCCATATACAGTTAATTGGTGGGATGTTCCTGGTAGAGATGAGAAATGGAAAGAGTCTACTATAGCAAATACTTCTGAATTACAATTCGAACAAGAATTTGGTAACTCATTCTTGGGTACAGGTAATACATTAATCAACGCGAATACACTTCTAGGATTACAGGGACACGACGCTTTATGGACTAGAGATAATGTATATCTATATCAAGAACCTAAAAAGGACAGTCAATACATTATGACAGTTGATGTCGCTAGAGGTCGAGGACAAGACTATTCTACATTTTCAATCATAGATGTGTCTGAAAAACCATTTAAACAAGTTGGGATATATAGAGATAATTTGATATCCCCTTTACTGTTTCCAGATATTATTGCTCGATATGCAAAGATGTACAATGAATGCATTGTCATAGTAGAAAATAACGATCAAGGACAAATAGTTTGTAACAACTTACATTACGATATAGAATATCCAAATATGTTTATGGAATCTTCTGTTAAATCATCAGGTATTGGTGTAACAATGACACGAAAGGTTAAACAGATCGGATGTTCTACTTTAAAAGAGTTGATGGAAGAAAACAAGTTGAGAGTAATAGATAAGTTTACAATTAGTGAATTGGTGACATTCGTAGGGAAGGGTGTATCATACGAAGCTGATGGTGGTAATCATGATGATTTAGTCATGAATCTGGTATTATTTTCATGGTTCGTAACAACACCGTACTTTCAAAGTCTTACAGACTTAGAATTGAAAAAATTACTATATGATGAACAACAACAAATGATAGATGATGATATGGTACCTTTCGGTATCATTGATGATGGGTCAGCTAAACCTCAAATTTATAAAGAGGGTGGTGATCTTTGGACAGTTGTTGAAGATGTGAACATTTACTAAATTATAAATACTAGTTGAATAAGGGAATACTTTCTTATTCGTTTAATAATAAATTTTTTATAGCTATAAAAAATCAATTAGGAGATAATAAACATGGCATTTCAAGTTTCGCCTGGTGTACAGGTTCAAGAAATAGATGCTACTAATGTTATTCCTGCAGTCTCAAGTTCTACAGGAGCATATTGTGGTCATTTCGGTTGGGGTCCAGCCGAAGATGTGGTTACAGTAAGTTCTGGTAAAGGTCTTGTTGACTCATTCGGGGAACCCGCTAATACAGATATTGCAGCTGAGTATTTTTACCCTGCAGCAATGTTCTTAGATTACGGGATTGACTTAAAAGTAGTTAGAATCGCTACTACCTCTATGGTAAATGCGACAACAACAAGTGGGCAGTCTTTGTTAATCAAAAACTTAACTCACTATCGCGATAATTACAACACAGGTGCAGCCTCTGTTGGAAATTATGGTGCTAGATATGCTGGAGCTTTAGGTAATTCACTTAAGATTTCAGTATGTGGTGGTGCGAATCCATACTCTCAAGCGAGTGTTACAACAACTAATGGTACTTCAACAGTTGGAGGAACTTCTATCGAAGTAACTCTAGGTGAGAAATTCATAGTAGGTGACATTCTTACATTGATTGGATCAGATACCACAAGATATAAAATATCTGCAATTACTTTTGACTCCGGTGCAACCGGAGCCGCAACAGTTACAATTGCACAAGAAGACGATTCTACTCAAGGATTAACCACAGCTGTTTCATCAGGTGTCGCGTTAAATCGTGAGTGGGAATTTGCTCAACAGTTTAACGGTGCTCCTGGTACATCAGCTTATGCAGCTGGTAGAGCAAGTGCAGGTGTTACTGATGAAATGCATGTCGTGGTTCTTGACGAAGACGGTGAAATTTCAGGTACTCCTGGAACTATCTTAGAAAAGTATGAAGACTTATCAAAAGCTTCAGACGCTAAGGACGAATTCGGTGCAAGTAACTACTATGTTACAGTTATTGAAAACAGAAGCGATTGGGTTTACTGGTTAGATCATAGTTCTACTATGGGATCAGCCGGATCCGCAGCTGCTGGAGTTACTTTTGGAACAGGTACTTTACCAGATTCACTTTCATTTACGAATGGAGCTGATGGTAATCAACCAACAACAGGTCAAAAAATAACAGCATGGAATACACATTTTGGTAGTGCAGATAATCAAGACATTAACTTGATCATCTCAGGTTCAGGTCAAGCAGACAATGGTAGTGGTACCGCTGTAACAACAAGAGCTGAAACAACAAGTTACTATAATCAATTAATGAACATAGCAGAAGACAGAAAAGATTGTATGGCATTCTTTTCACCAATCAAGTCAGATTGTGTTGACTCAGGTGTTTCTGGAGCTACTAATGTAAAGGCTACGGCAGATACATTAAACGGTTCTAGTTATTCTACAATGAGTTCAAATTGGTTATATATTTACGATAGGTACAATGACAGATATGTATATGTACCAGACAACGGAGCAGTCGCTGGATTATGTGCCAGAACTGATTACACGAATGATGCATGGTATTCACCAGCTGGATTCACCCGTGGTCAAATTTTTGGTGTAACTAAACTAGCGTTTAACCCAACACAAGCTGATAGAGACATTCTCTACAGATCAAGGGTCAATCCTGTAGTTACATTCCCAGGACAAGGAACATTATTATATGGAGATAAGACATTAGTATCTAATGACTCAAGTGCTTTCTCTAGAATCAATGTTCGTAGATTGTTCATAGTGTTAGAGAAATCAATCTCAACAGCAGCTAAGTTCCAACTATTTGAGTTTAACGATTCATTTACAAGAGCTAATTTCAGAGCAGCTATTGAACCGTTTCTTAGAACAGTCCAAGGTAGACGAGGAATCTATGATTTCCAGGTTATCTGTGACGAGACTAATAACACAGCCGGCGTAGTTGATGCGTCTCAATTTGTAGCTTCGATTTTCGTGAAGCCTGCAAGAGCAATCAACTTCATAACATTAACTTTTGTAGCATCTAGAAGTGGTGTAGATTTCGAAGAAGTCTATGGTACATCTGGTACTACTGAATCTAGCGTATAAGGAGGAGTAGAAAATGGCAACAATTAACCAATTCAAAGCCAACTTAGTAGGAGCTGGACCAAGGAACAATAGATTTGAGGTATTCATACCTCGAACAGGAAGTAAGATACAGTTTTTGTGTAAAACTGCAGCTTTACCTGGACAAGTTATTGAACCTATGGAAATCAAATACAAAGGTTTAACTGTTAAATTAGCAGGTGATAGAACATTTGAGAACTGGACTGTAGGAATCTACAATGATACAGAATTTTCAGCAAGAACAGCCGTAGAAGCGTGGATGCAAGATATTGTACCACTTGATTCTAGTGTTGGTCCCGTTGGATATGATTATATGGTCGATAAGGCTACCGTATCACAATTAGGTCGTGATGATTCAGTTATCGCAACATACGAGTTTTTCAATATGTGGCCAACTAACTTAGGTGCTATTGAATTAGATACCGAAGGTGGTGACGCTGTTGAAACTTTTGATGTTGAGTTCTGTTACTCACATTTTGAAAGAACTCTTTAAAAGGAGTGCTTTTAAAAAGGCATAAATATTAGTATGGAAGTATTTGGATTAGAAATAAAGAGGAAGAAGAGCGACGAAACTAAAGCACAGAGTTTCGTCCCACCTCAAAATGATGGGTCTGTTATTGAAATCAGTAAAGACCAAGGTATGGGTGGCTTTGCAGCCACAGGCGGAGTCATTGGGCAGTTCGTTGACATGGAAGGTGGAGTTAAAAACGAAGCTGACTTAGTTACACGATACAGAACAATGTCTCTGGTACCTGAATGTGACAGTGCAATTGAAGATATAGTCAACGAATCTATTTCTTCAAATGATTTAGATGCACCTGTAGCGATTAACCTAGATAGAGTTAATCACTTTTCAGATAGTACTAAAATAAAAATTCGTGAAAATTTTGATACAGTTCTAGAATTATTAGGGTTTAGAGAACTTTCACATGATATATACAGAAAATGGTATGTTGATGGGAGACTCTATTATCATAAAATGGTAGACTCACAGAATACTAAAGCAGGTATTCAAGGGTTGAGAGCTATTGATCCTCAAAAGATTCGTAAGATTCGTGAGGTTGATAAGAAAAAGGATGAGAAGACTGGTGTTGAAATAGTTAAGAAGGTGAATGAGTACTTTATGTTCAATGACCAAGGTTTTGATAAATCTGGTAATAACACAGGTCAGACAGTAAAAATTGCATCTGACGCTGTAACTCATGTAACTTCAGGTTTGATGGATTACAATCAGAAAGTTGTAGTTGGTTATTTACATAAGGCTATGAAGTCTGTAAACCAACTAAGAATGTTGGAAGACGCACTTGTTATTTACAGAATATCAAGAGCTCCTGAAAGGAGAATCTTCTACATTGATGTCGGTAACTTACCGAAAGCGAGAGCTGAACAGTACTTAAAAGAAGTACAGACTAGTTATCGTAACAAGTTAGTGTATAATGCTGACACAGGTGAAGTTAAAGACGATAGAAAGCATATGAACATGCTTGAAGATTTTTGGTTACCTCGTAGAGAAGGTGGCCGAGGAACCGAGATTAGTACACTACCAGGTGGACAAAATCTAGGTGAGATTGAAGATATTTTATATTTTCAAAAGAAATTGTACAAGTCTCTTAATGTACCAATTTCTAGATTAGAGACAGAAACTGCGTTCGCGATTGGTAGAGCGACAGAGATATCAAGAGATGAAGTGAAGTTTTCACGATTCATTGATAGACTTAGAGTTAAATTTGCTAGGTTGTTTGATGATATTTTAAAGACTCAACTGATACTTAAAAATGTAGTAACAGAAGAGGATTGGAAGAAATCAAAAGAGTATATAAGTTATGACTTTCAGAAAGATGGTCATTTCGTAGAACTCAAAGAAGCTGAAATATTGAGAGAAAGAATCAATACTTTAGAACAAATGGATCAATTCGTTGGGAAATACTATTCTGAACAATGGGTAAGAAAGAATATTCTTAGACAATCCGAAGCAGAGATAGCTGATATTGATAAACAAATAGCGGCCGATGGTGGTGGTGAAGACGAAGATGATGAAGAATTTTAATTTAGGAGATTATGAAAATGGTAGATAAAACTAGAACACTTGTAGATCAGATAGTAGACGGTAATAATGTTGAAGCTGGTGAAAACTTTAAAAGTGTAATGCAAGACAAACAACTAGATGCTATTGATTTGAAAAGAGTTGAAATGCAACTCGATTGGATGAACAATAACGAACAACAAGAAGGATAGTACAAATGAAATCGTGGACTAAACCAGCTCAAGGATATACTTTACAACCTCTCAACGAACTTAATGATGTTGAGTTGATGGATTTAGATAAAAAAGATTATGTAAAATTCAAAAAAGAATTTGAAAAAATAGTTAAAAAAAGTAAAGATTATTCATGGTTAAAACCAGAATTTCAGGATCCAGGTCGAAGTCAACCATATGGATCTGTATACATAGGTGGTATGTCTTCTGATATAAAAAAAGATGTAATTAAAGCTATCGAAGATACTATGAAAAAATTAAGAATCAGATCATTTGATTTGAGAAAAAACCCTTAATAGGAAGTAAGAAAATGAGTTGGACAAAACCAGGACAAGGATATCTAATAGAAGAAAAAATGGGATTGCCTACAGCAGCTATTAAATCTATAATGAAAGATATTGAAAAACTGATGAAAAAACACGATGCATATATTAGTAACAAAACTAAAGATGTTACAACAATTTCTTCACCGAAACCTATGAAAGGTGGGTTTACTAAAGATTTAGAAAAATTATTAAAAGTCAAAGGGGTGAATTTGATGAATTATCAAAAATGAAAACATTTGTACAATTAAGACAACAGTTAGATGAAGTCAACTTCAAACAAGATATGAAGAAGAATCATCTTTCTGCTACAAAAATTAAAAACACAGAAGTTCATTATCATTCTGAAAGAAAAGGTTCTAATAAAGTTCGTGTTTTTGTTAAACCAAAATCAGCTAAAGAATTTGAAGAACTAGGTGTATTCAAAGATATGAATACAGCTAAGAAGTCAGCTGAACAGTTTGTTAAACTCATGGGTGAAGACATAGACGAAGGTATTAGTCTTTGGAAAGAGTTTAGAGTTAAAGCTGAAGAATCGATTATCAAAGAAGATGATTCACTTCAGGAAGCTATGCTTACTTACAGAGTTAAGAAAATGCAGAAACCTGAAATTGATAGATTCAAACAGGGTGGTAGAATGATGAAATTGAAAGTCACATTCAATCATGGTAAAGATGATTCATTAATAGTAATGACAGGTAATAAAAAACAACTAAGAGATTTTGATGCAGTTGCTAGAGGAAAATCCTCATACGGTGACCCATCATTAGCAGTAAAACATTTTGACGAGAGATAAGAGGTAAATATGAAACTAA
>TARA_R110002073_G_scaffold31278_8_pt1 | contig 10298 bp, 12 predicted proteins | sample TARA_R110002073 | Tara Oceans TARA_R110002073 (sample SAMEA4397174) | marine metagenome | biome: Polar Biome; feature: [DCM] deep chlorophyll maximum layer (ENVO:01000326); material: water (ENVO:00002006), including particulate matter (ENVO:01000060) such as... | depth 40 m
CGTCCGAATGATCGGCCGACGCGATCACCGCCGGAATTTCGAAGGCACCGGGCACTTCTACGACCTCCACCTCGCAGCCAGGAAGCGCAGCTTTTGCTCCGGCAATGAGCATGTCCGCAATATCGCGATAGAATGTCCCGGCAACAATCAGGACGCGGGGTGAGTTGCTCATAAGGTGGCTCCGGTAATTTCCCGTACTTCGGTCACTGTCAGGCCGTAGCCATCCAGTCCGATAATGGTTTGCGGCGCAGTCGTGGCGAGGATCATGTCCTTGACCCCGAGGTCGAGCAGTATCTGCGCACCCACGCCATATTCACGCAGGCGGCGCGCTTCGCGTTCATCGGGTGCGTCGGTCGGCTTAGCCCCGAAACGCTCCATGATGGCATTGGGATTTGTCTCGCGAATGCAGACCATCACGGCAGGACCGTCATGATCCATGAGTGCGCGAAGGCCGGCCTCAACCAGCCCGCCTCGCGGGCCTTCGGCCATCAGCACGTCGTCGGCAAAGCTGACCTTATGCATTCGAACCAGGGTTGGGGTGTCTGACGAGGGCTGGCCCTTGACCAGGGCCACATGTTCTGCACCGTCGAGCGTGTTGCGAAACACCACCAGTTTGAGCGGTCCGCCCCACTGGCTATCAAATTCGGTATCGATGCGGCGCTCGATAAACCGGTCATTGCCCCGGCGGTAGGCGATCAGGTCGGCGATGGTACCGATCTTCAACACGTGGCGCTGGGCAAAGGCAACGAGGTCCGGCATCCGCGCCATCGTGCCGTCTTCATTCATGATCTCGCAGATCACACCGGCCGGGCGCAGCCCCGCGAGGCGCGAGACATCAATCGCCGCCTCGGTATGCCCGGCCCGCACCAGTACGCCCCCATCGCGCGCGACCAGCGGAAAGACATGGCCGGGCGTGACGATATCGTCCGCACCCTTCTCCGGATCCGTCGCGGCTGCGATGGTTCGCGCACGGTCGTGCGCGGAAATGCCGGTAGAGACCCCTTCCCGCGCTTCAATGGAGACCGTGAACGCGGTCTGGTGGCGTGTCTGGTTTTCCGAGGACATCAATTTCAGGCCAAGCGCGCCTGCACGCTCTGCGGTCAGGGAGAGACAGATAAGCCCCCGGCCATGTTTGGCCATGAAATTGACCGCGTCAGGCGTGGCGAACTGCGCCGGAATCACCAGATCGCCTTCATTCTCGCGGTCATCGGCGTCGACGAGGATGAACATCCGTCCGTTGCGGGCGTCCTCGATTATGTCTTCGACCGGAGAGATGGGAGAATTCATGAAGTGGGTGCTGCCTGTGACGGGCCGGTTTCGGCCAGACGCGCGGCGTAGCGCGCCATGAGATCGACCTCAAGGTTGACCGCCTGTCCCGGCTGCAATTGACCGAGCGTTGTGACCTCCGCTGTATGGGGAATGATCATGACAGTGAAACTGTGCCCCTCCACGCCATTCACCGTGAGGGAGACACCATCGACCGTGATCGATCCCTTGGTGGCAATGAAACGCGACAGTTCGACCGGCGCGGCAATCTGGAAAATCGTCCAGCCGTCCCTGTCCGTGCGGGCGAGCACCTCACCGAGTCCGTCGACATGGCCTGTGACGATGTGGCCGCCAAGCTCGTCACCGACCCGCAGTGAACGTTCCAGATTAACCCGTGAGCCGACCTTCAGATCACCAAGCGTGGTTTTGGAGAGGCTTTCCGGCGAGATTTCGACCGTACAGGCCGCGCCGCCCTCGATCGCCTTGATCCCGGTCACTGTCAGGCAGGCCCCGCCATGGGAGATCGAACACCCCAGCTCCAGACTGTCGGCCGCATAGGGCGATGAAATCGTCAAACGATGCACCGCACCGGGCTCCACCGCTTCGACACGTCCGATGGCGCTGACAAGCCCGGTGAACATTTTTCGCTAGCCCTCTTTCCGGACATAGGTTTCGTGTAAATCCGCACCGCATGGGGCGACGCGCTCACGTTCAAAGATGGGAGCTTCGTCCAGTCTTTCAAATCCCATTGTGTCAAAACAGGGTCGGCCATCGCCGCCGAGCACCGTCGGCGCGCGGAACCATTCAATGCGGGTCACCAGGCCGGAACGCAGCGCCGACCCTGCCAGACGGCTTCCCGCCTCAACCATCAATGCATTGAGATCCCGCTCACGAAGCGCTTCAACCACCGAACGAAAGGCGACAGAGGGGCCATCAAACCGGTTGAGACCGACAACCTCTGCGCCCGCTTCACGCAGCCGGTCCTGGCTGTAGGCAGGGACGTCGCCGCGACAAAACACCATGACCAGGCCGGCATCCCCCGTCAGCATGCGCGCGGTCTCCGGCATTCGCAGATGCGTATCAAGGACGACGCGAACTGGCTGGGACTGGCTTTCAACGCCGCCGGGTCGGGACGTCATTAGCGGATCGTCGGCCAGCACGGTTCCTATCCCTGTCAGGACCGCATCACTCGACGCCCGAAGCTGGTGGACGTGCTCGCGGGACTCTGTCCCGGTGATCCATTGCGATGCGCCATTGGCGAGCGCGATCCGGCCATCCAGCGAGGTGGCCAGTTTGAGGGTCAGGCTGAATTGCGTCATTCGCCGGAGGGCTTCAGGGGTTCGCCCTTCGGACCAAGCCGCTCGTCCTTGATGAACTCCCGGAAATCCTCGACTTCACGGAAGTCCTTGTAGACGGAGGCATAGCGAACATAGGCGACCTGATCGAGATTCTTGAGCGCATCCATGATCAATTCACCGATCTTGCCCGACTCGATATCCGCCTCCCCGCTGCTTTCAAGACGACGCACAATCCCGGAGATGGCCTGTTCAATCTTGTCGGGATCCATATTGCGCTTCTGGCAGGCCAGCATCACCGACCGGGTCAGCTTGTCGCGATCAAACGGTGCCCGCCGTCCATTCTTTTTCAGAACCGTGAGTTCGCGAAGCTGCACCCGTTCAAAGGTGGTGAACCGCGCCGCGCAGGCCGGGCACTGCCGACGGCGGCGGATGGCGGCACCATCTTCGGCCGGACGGGAATCCTTTACCTGTGTGTCGTCATGATTGCAGAAGGGGCAGCGCATGAAGCGGGTCCTATCTCAGTTCAGGATAGATCGGGAAGCGGCCGGTCAGCTCTTTCACCGCAGCGCCCACCCGTTTCTCGACAGAGGCATCTCCGGCCGGGTTGGCCGCCAAGGCGTCCAGCACCTCCGCCATCCAGACACCGACCTGGCGAAACTCGTCTTCACCGAATCCGCGTGTCGTGCCCGCAGGTGATCCGATGCGCAGCCCTGACGTGACCGTCGGCTTTTCGGGATCATTGGGAACACCATTCTTGTTGCAGGTCATGCCCGCACGTTCTAGTGCCTTCTCGGCAATGTCTCCCGTCAGCTTCTTCGGGCGCAGATCGACGAGCGCCAGATGGCTGTCCGTCCCACCGGAGACAATTGCGTATCCGGCATCCTCCAGCGCCTTTGCCATCGCCTTGCAATTGGCAATCACCGCTTTCGCATAGTCGCTGAATTCCGGGCGTTGGGCCTCACCAAAGGCCGCAGCCTTGCCGGCAATCACGTGCATCAGGGGGCCGCCCTGCATGCCCGGGAAGATGGCGGAATTGAATTTCTTGCCCAGATCCGCGTCACGCGAGAGGATCATCCCGCCCCGCGGCCCACGGAGAGTCTTGTGGGTTGTGGTGGTGACGACATCAGCGTGCGGCACAGGGTTCGGATAGGCACCGCCGGCTACCAGGCCCGCGAAATGCGCCATGTCTACCATCAGATAGGCCCCGCATTCGTCGGCGATCTTGCGAAAGCCTTCAAAATCGATTGTCCGCGGATAGGCAGAGCCGCCTGCGATGATCATCTTGGGTTTCAGCGCCATGGCCTGCGTCCGCAACGCATCCATGTCGATTTGCGCATCGCTGTCGCGGACACCGTAATGATGGGCGTCAAACCATTTGCCGGACATGTTCGGGCGCGCGCCATGGGTCAGGTGCCCACCGGCATCGAGGCTCAGGCCCAGGATGGAATCGCCGGGTTTCAGCAGCGCCAGGAAGACACCCTGATTGGCCTGGCTGCCCGAACTGGGCTGAACATTGGCGTACGCGGCCCCGAACAGGGCCTTTGCACGATCAATCGCCAGTTGCTCGGCGCGGTCCACATGCTCACAACCGCCATAGTAGCGCTTGCCGGGATAGCCTTCGGCATACTTATTCGTTAGCGGAGAGCCCTGCGCCTCCAGAACTGCGCGCGAGACTATGTTTTCCGATGCGATCAGCTCGATCTGGTCTTGCTGGCGATGGATCTCATCGCGAATGGCCAATGCCAGATCAGGGTCGCTTGCACCCAAACCGGTTGAGAAGAAATCCACGCGGGACTGTGCGGCGCTATCGGGCATCAACGACTCCATGCTGCGGTTGTGCGCCCTTGATAAGGCTGCTTGCCTGCGCTGACAACGAAACAAGCCTGTTGGGCGAATTACATTTGAGATTTGATATACACTGTATTTTTTTTGAATTGGCACCCGTCATCACTTGCAACAAAAGAATAGCGCGTGTACCCAACAACAGAATGCTTTCGCCTCCTCAATTAAAAACAACTTTCAGGTGCAACCATGAATGATGAGACCCTCCCCGCGATCGACAATGAAGAATTGCTGCGCATGACGACAGATATTGTCGCGTCTTTCCTCACGCACAATTCTATTCCCGCCGATTCGATCCCCGATCTGATCAAATCCGTCCACGCCACCATGAACGAAGTTGGCGGTGGTGCTGACAAGCCGGAGCCGCGTGCCAAGCCGGCTGTTTCGATCTCCAAGTCGGTAACCGACGATTACATCGTTTGTCTTGAAGACGGCAAGAAGCTGAAAATGCTGAAGCGCTATCTTCGCTCCCAGTACGACATGTCTCCCGACGATTATCGTCGCAAATGGGGCCTGCCGGCTGACTACCCGATGGTGGCACCAGCCTATTCGCGCCGCCGTTCGCAGTTTGCCAAGGATATCGGCCTCGGCAAGGGTGCCAATGCCGGACGCAAAAAGAAGAAATAGTCACGCCCGACTGGCGTCAGACCTTGATACCGCGGCCGGGCTTTTCGCCCGGCCGTTTCTTGTTGGTGCCAAGCCCGAGCTTTCGGGCCAGTTGGGCCAGCACGACCCGCTCCATTTCCGAGCGCGGCGAATGTTTTCCTGCCTGGATAACTGCCTCTTCGCCTGTCGCCGCATCAATGGCGGCCACGCGCACGGCATTCCCGACTTCAATAAATTCGATAATGATCTCGCGACCCGCAAGACCAGGCGGGGTCGGCGTCGAACTCACGCGGCCCTGACGGCCTTGAAACGCACCCAGACTTCCTCGAGCGCGTTGACCAACTCGTCCATCATCGCGTCATCATGCAATGGCGTTGGCGTGAACCGAAGGCGTTCGGTTCCGCGCGGCACGGTCGGATAGTTGATCGGCTGGACATAGATGCCGTGATCATCCAGCAGAGCGTCGGACAGACGCTTGCACATCACCGGATCACCCACCTTGATCGGCACGATATGGGTTTCGGTCTCGATCAGCGGCAGGCCTGCATCCCGGATGCGCGCCTTCAGTGCAGCGGCGCGCTCCTGGTGCTTTACGCGTAGCTCGTGCGCCGATTTGAGATATTCGACGCTGGCCCGGGCTCCGGCCGCAAGGGCGGGGGCCAACGAGGTCGTAAAGATGAAACCCGGGGCCCAGGAGCGAACGGCATCGACGATGACAGAGTCAGCAGCAATATAGCCGCCCATCACGCCAAACGCCTTGCCGAGCGTGCCCTCGATGATGTCGATACGGTCAGTCAGCCCATCGCGCTCGGCAATCCCGCCGCCACGCAAACCGTACAGCCCCACGGCATGCACTTCGTCGAGATAGGTCAGGGCACCATATTTTTCGGCGAGGTCGCAAACCGCTTCGATCGGGCCGATATCGCCATCCATCGAATAGACGGACTCAAACGCAATCAACTTCGGAGCCCCTGCAGGGGCCGCTTTGAGCAACTCTTCGAGATGGGCGACATCATTATGCCGCCAGACATGCTTTTCGCAGCGCGCACCCCGCACACCTTCAATCATCGAGGCATGATTGAGGGCGTCTGAATAGATGATCAGACCGGGCAGGATTTTGCCAAGCGTCGCAAGCGTCGCCTCATTGGCGATATAGCCGGACGTGAACAGAAGGGCCGCTTCCTTCTCGTGAAGATCGGCGAGCGAGCGCTCCAGTTCGACGTGATAGTGGGTTGTGCCTGAAATATTGCGGGTTCCGCCCGCCCCGGCACCAACATCATCAATGGCCAGCTTCATCGACTCGGTCACGCAGGCGCTTTGCCCCATGCCCAGATAATCGTTGGAACACCACACGGTGACGTCACGCAGATCGCCGTCCGGCGTCCGCCAGCGCGCACGCGGAAAACCACCCTTGCAGCGGCGCAGATTGGCGAAAACGCGATAGCGACCTTCTGCCCGGACACGGGAAACAGCGCTTTTGAAGGCTTCCTGATAGTCCATGTCCGTCTCCGCTCTCGCGGACTCCCTACCCGTCGCAATGAATCTCTCACCGGTCTTATAAACCGCGATCCATCGCAAAAGCGAGAAGGACGAACTGACGCAGGTGTGATCAGGCGTTGCCTAGAGGCGGAAGCGAATATGGTCCGTCCAGAAGCGTTCGATCCGTGACAGCGCGCTATTGGCACTGTCCATCTGCTCGGCGGTCAGTCCTCCTGACGGCTCGAGCGCCTCGGATTGACGGGCAAACAAATGCTCCAGCAAATCGCGAATGGCGAGACCCGACTCCGTCAGGCTGATCTGTACCGTCCGCCGGTCTTCATCGGACCGCTCCTGCTGGATATAGCCAAGATCGACCAGCTTTTTCAGGTTATAGGAGACATTGGAGCCCAGATAATGACCGCGCGTGCGCAGCTCGCCCGCGGTCAGGACGGTGTCACCAATGTTGAAAATCAGTAGCGCCTGAACGCTGGTCAGTTCGGCTGCACCCTTTCGGTCCAGCTCATCCTTGACGACATCCAGCAATTGCCGATGCAGGCGTTCCACCCGCTGCAGCATTTCAAGATAATCGGGACGCACCCCGGCTTGCGGATCGATTGCTTCTGCAAACGCCATGAGCCTCTAGCTCCTCACCACCCATTTATTTCTCGTCCGGCTTCTTACCGGTTGGAACGGGAGGCTAGGGCAAAGGCTCTAAAATCCGATTAATCGGACTGCCACGACCCATCGAGCAGCTTGTAGATGCCTGAAAAATCTTTCGCACGGCCGCCCAGATTATCAAATAGCGCATACATGGCCTCGGCCTGCGCGCCCATCGGCGTGGTCGCGCCAGCGGTCTGGGCCGCATCCATCGCCAATTTGAGATCTTTCAGCATCATTGCCGTGGCAAAGCCCGGCTGGTAGTCGCGATTGGCTGGTGACGCCGGCACGGGACCCGGCACAGGACAATAGGCTGTCATCGACCAGTTCTGGCCCGACGCCTTCGACGAGATATCGAAGAATTTCTGCTGATCGAGCCCCAGTTTCTCGGCCAGGGCGAACGCTTCGCACGTGCCGATCATGTGGATACCGAGCAGCATATTGTTGCAGATCTTGGCCGCCTGACCGGTTCCCGCATCCCCGGCATGGATGACCGCCTTGCCCATGATGTTGAGGAATTCCTCGGCGCGTTTAAATGCGGCTTCAGGTCCGCCCACCATGAAGGTCAGTGTTCCGGCATCCGCCGCCGCAACGCCGCCCGACACCGGCGCGTCAACAAAATCAAAGCCCTTGGCCGCCGCCGCCTCACCCACGGTGCGCGCGCTGTCCACGTCGATGGTGGAACAATCCATTATCAGACAGCCCTTCGGAGCATTGGGAAACACATCAGTCTCATAGACCGCGCGGACATGCTTTCCGGCGGGCAGCATCGAGACAATCGCGTCTGCGCCGGAAACCGCATCCTTTGCCGATGCAGCGCCCTTGGCCCCATGGCCTTCCGCGCGCTTGATCGCGTCGGCGGACAGGTCAAAGGCACGCACCTCGTGGCCGGCACCTGCGAGATTGGCCGCCATGCCGCCGCCCATATTGCCCAGTCCGATAAATGCGATAACGGCCATGTCAGTCTCCCAGAAAAGTGAGTTCTTTGTCGTCGGTCAGAGGCTCGAAATACGCCGCGATGCTGGCATCATCAACGCCGTCCAGTGTCGCAGGCGACCAGTTCGGGGCATTGTCCTTGTCGATGATCACGGCGCGCACGCCCTCATAGAAGTCATGCCCGTCAAGGCAACGCACCGAGAGGCGCAGCTCCTGCGCCATCACGTCCTTGTAGTCCATATCCGCACCCGAGCGCAGCGCGGCGCAGGTCAGTTTCAGCGCGGTCGGCGATTTGGTGGCGAGGATCTTGGCCTGCTTGACGGACCACGGATCACCGGCCGCTTCGATGCGGGCAACCATGGCGGCGACATCGTCGCCCTCGAAGGCTGCGTCGATCAGGCCTCGCGTGACAGCCAGATCGCTATCGCCCGGATCGCCGGAGAATTCCTCCAGAATGACTTCCAGATCGTCCTCGCCAGCAAAGTCGGCCTGCTCCAGCGCCGCAATCAGGCCCGGCAGATCGCCGGACGGTGTGTAATGGGTGGCTATACCGGCAGCCAGCGCGTCGGGCGCTTTCAGGCGCGCGCCGGTCAGGCCCATCCACATGCCGATCTCGCCGGCCAGGCGCGGCAGAAAATAAGTCCCGCCGACATCGGGGAAGAAACCGATCCCCGTTTCCGGCATGGCCAGCATGGTGCGGTCCCCGGCCACGCGGTGCGAACCATGGACCGAAATGCCGACCCCGCCGCCCATCGTGATGCCGTCGATGAGGGCGACATAGGGTTTGGGATAAAGCTTGATCAACGTGTTAAGCTGATATTCGTCATGCCAGAAACGCCACGCGTCTTCGCCGCCCGCCTTGCCGCTGTCGTGCAGCATGCGGATATCGCCGCCGGCGCAAAACCCCTTCTCGCCTTCACCGTCAACAACCACAGCCTTGACGCTGTCATCGTCCTTCCAGGCCAGCAGCGCCTTTGTCATGCCGTGGACCATGTCCATCGACAGCGCGTTGAGCGCCTTGGGGCGATTGAGCGTGATGCGGCCGACCTGGCCAATTTTGCGGGCGATAATTTCGTCGGTCATGTGTCCTCGAACCTCAGTGAGCGATGCAAATAATAGCGGAGACTGGCGAGATGAAGTCCCCAATGTGTCTGGAAGCCATGTTTGAATTCGAATTGCGCTGCGTCTTTCTGCTTGGCGTCAAAGAGCCCGATAATGCGCTTAAAATCATCGACGATTTCCGACAAATCCAGCCACGGATCGCCTCCATCGATGGACGGTTCGGCCACTAGGTCGGCAAAACGCCGTTGAATTATATCCAGAGCAGATGCGCTTGTATGGCTGGCAGCCGGTTCATTATCGAACTCCCCGCTCGGTATATCCAGAGAATGCGCGACAAGTGAAAGCTCGTCGCAAAGCCGATACAGAGCCTGTATCTCGTTGTGTTTTGCGACATCGGGTTTCTCAACAAGGGATACGAAGTTGCGGCATAATCCAATCGCTTCAGTCATTTTAAACGCCCCATTTCTGGGGTCATTTCATCACATCTTTGGCAATGATCACGCGCATGATCTCGTTGGTGCCTTCCAGGATCTGGTGGACCCGAAGATCGCGCAAAATGCGCTCAATCGGATAGTCCTTCAGATAGCCATAACCGCCATGCAGCTGCAGCGCCTCATTGGTCACATCAAAGCAGGCGTCTGTCGCAAAGCGCTTGGCCATGGCGCAGAATTTCGGTGCGGACGGATCATCATTGTCGATGGACTGCGCCGCGCGATAGAGCATCAGGCGCGCCGCTTCGAGATCGGTGGCCATGTCGGCCAGCTTGAACTGCGTGACCTGAAAACCCGCAATCGGCTTGCCGAATTGCTGGCGCGATTTGACGTAGTCGTTGGCGACATCAAAGGCTTCACTGGCACCACCGAGTGAACAGGCCCCGATATTCACGCGTCCGCCATTCAGCCCCTTCATCGCGATCTTGAAGCCAATGCCCTCCTCGCCGAGCCGGTTGGCCGCCGGAATGCGGCAGTCTTCAAAATTGACGACCGAAGTGGGCTGGGAATTCCAGCCCATCTTTTTCTCGTTCGCGCCAAAGCTGAGGCCCGGCGTGCCGTTTTCAACGACGAAGGTGGAAATGCCCGAAGGCCCCTCGCCGCCGGTGCGCGCCATTACGACATAAATGTCAGAGCGCCCGCCGCCGGAGATAAACGCCTT
>TARA_R110002073_G_scaffold34147_6_pt1 | contig 10292 bp, 8 predicted proteins | sample TARA_R110002073 | Tara Oceans TARA_R110002073 (sample SAMEA4397174) | marine metagenome | biome: Polar Biome; feature: [DCM] deep chlorophyll maximum layer (ENVO:01000326); material: water (ENVO:00002006), including particulate matter (ENVO:01000060) such as... | depth 40 m
ATCAACAGCCGGTTGGACACCTTCCAAGCGGCCGTGCTTCGCGTGAAGCTGCGTCATTTGGACAAAGCGGTCCAGGATCGTCGCACCAACGCCGAACGCTACTCGCGATTGCTCAGCGAAGCCAACGTCGTCGCCGCAGACCAGATCGTTTTGCCTGCGACCGATCCCAACGCGTTTCATGTGTGGAATCAGTATGCATTGCGAGTCGGCGAAGGCCGTCGTGACGCCCTGCGTTCGCACTTGTCCGAGCGTGGGATTGGATCGGAGGTCTATTACCCCGTCCCGATGCACGAGCAGCAATGTTTCCAGGACCTCGAATTCGACCGCGATGCATTGGCCGAAACCGAGCGTGCGAGCAAGGAAGTTTTGAACTTGCCAATCTTCCCCTCGCTGACCGAAGCGGAACAGCATCGTGTCGTCGAGAGCATCAGCGGGTTTTACGCTGCTGGGGCTCGATCGGCTGCAGCGGCCTAGACCGTCCGTTCGAGCCAAAGCGAAAACGCCCAAGTCTGAAACGCCCAAGAGCGAAACGCCTGAGGCCGCCACGATGAAGCGGCCGAGGGGATCACGTCGCGGAACAGGTTTGACTGATTTCAATGACCCAGGTCCACGGAATTGACCGTGTTACCTGGGTTTTTTGCATGACGGGCTTCCGTAACCGCCGGGCGTCAGAGAGCAAGATCGTCGCTACCATCCTGTCTAAAATCCCCTCAACTGGGCAAGGAAAGGCGATTTAACTACGATTCGCTCTTCAGGCCGTTGCAGCGAGTTAGGGGAGCTGAAAATCGCCCTCACGCGTCTCCAAGGAGCTCGATGGGCGAGTTTTGCAGCCATTCTCAGGCAATTCGCAATACTTGCATCTTGTCGAATCCCAAGCATTCCGAATACTATAAGGTTGACGGGTTTCTGGGAGGCTTCGGCATTACCATGGTAGACCTGAGTAGTTTACATTTCGAAACTCACCAGTCCGACAGGGCGTCCGAAGGAGTTTGACAACGATGGCAGTAAAATTAACCGAACGAGCCGCTGAAGAAGTGAAGCGGTTTCGCCAAGAGAATAACTTTGATGAGTCCACTTCACTGCGAATCGGCGTTGCTGGCGGTGGTTGCAGTGGTTTCAACTACACGCTTGGATTCGACGACAAATTCGATGAAAAAGCAGACAGCAAGTACGATTGTCACGGCGTCGAGGTCATTGTCGACAAGAAGAGCGCGTTGTACCTCGATGGCACGACCGTCGATTGGTATTCGAGCCTCGAAAAGCAAGGTTTCACCTTCGAGAACCCCAATGCGGTGAAGAGCTGCGGTTGCGGTAGCTCGTTCCAGGCATAAGCTGCGCTGGATCACGCTCCATTTTAGACATGAAACGCCCTGTTGCTTTGCAGCAGGGCGTTTTCTTTTGGCGGTGTGTGTGTAAAAATCCGATCCTGGTTTGGCATCGCTGCGGGCAGTTTTTGATCCTGGCACGATCGTCCAACAACTCTTTAAGAGGTATCTGGCTGAATGAGCGTTGTAGCACCCAAGAAATGGTCCGGAGCCGATTCGGCGTCGTTGTACGAAGTCGACCGTTGGGGTGACGGGTATTTTCACGTCACAAAAGACAGCCGGTTGATGGTTTCACCCAGCCGAGATCCCGAGCAGGCGATCGACCTGAAGGAACTCGTCGATGGGCTGACCCAGCGCGGATTGGACCTGCCAATTCTGATTCGCTTTAACGGCATTCTGCGAGATCGTCTGAAACGGCTGAGCGAGAGCTTTGCTGATGCGATCGAAGAACATCAATACAACAATTCCTACCGCTGCGTGTTTCCGATCAAGGTGAACCAACAGCGTGATGTGGTCGAGCAGTTTGCCAAACACGGACGCGAGTTCGGGTTCGGAATCGAAGCGGGCAGCAAGCCCGAAATGTTGGCGGTGGTCGCGATGACCGACTCGGACACGCCGATTATCTGCAACGGGTTCAAGGACGACGACTTCATCCATCTCGCGATGCGGGCGCAGCAAATTGGGCGTACCGTCATCCCCGTGGTCGAAAAAGTCAGTGAGCTCGATCTGATCTTAAAACACTCCGAAGCGCTCGGAGTGCGTCCGACGATCGGTATGCGAGTTAAGCTTGCCACGCGAGGTTCGGGGCGTTGGCAAGCCAGTGGCGGCTACCGCTCGAAATTCGGGCTGACGGTTGCCGAAATGCTTCGCCAACTGCAAAAGCTCGAAGACCGAGGTATGGCGGACTGCTTCAAATTGCTGCATTTCCACGTCGGTAGCCAAATTACCCACATTCGCCAACTCAAAGCGGCGATTCTCGAAGCAGCACGTATCTACGTTGACCTACATCGTCGCGGTGCGGGGCTCGAAATGTTGGACGTCGGTGGCGGGTTGGGCGTCGATTATGACGGATCGCACAGCGACAATGAATCGAGTATGAATTACTCGATGCAAGAGTATGCAAAAGACGTGGTCTATTTGGTGCAAACGGTTTGTGACGAAGCCGAGGTTCCGCATCCGGAATTGATCAGCGAAAGCGGACGTGCCGTCGCCGCGCATCACAGCGTGTTGGTGGTCAATACCTTGGGCGTGACCCAGCAGGGAAGCGTGCAGGATTTGCCCACGGACGTTCCAGATGATTACGAGCAACCAGTGCTCGATCTGTGGATCAGTTATCGTGATTTGACTTCCACTAACATGCTCGAGTCGTTCCACGATGCACAGACGTCGCTCGACCTGGCGATGAACTTGTTTAGCGGTGGATACTTGCCGCTGGAACAACGTGTGGTCGCTGAGAATCTGTATTTTGCGATCTGTCACCGCGTGCGTGAATTCGCCAGCGAACTCGAGCATGTGCCTGATGATGTCAAGCATCTCAATCGGTTGCTGTCGGATATTTACTTTGCCAACTTTTCGCTATTCCAATCCGTTCCCGACTCCTGGGCGATTGATCAGTTGTTTCCGGTGATGCCGATCCATCGTTTGGACGAACAACCGACACGGCACTCGGTGATCGGCGATATTACTTGTGATAGCGACGGCAAAATTGACAAATTTGTCGGCGGTGAAGGCCCTCAGCGAACGATCTTGCTGCACGAGTTTGAAAAGCAACAGCCCTATCAAATTGGCATCTTTATGGTGGGCGCCTATCAAGAGATCCTTGGGGATCTACATAATCTGTTTGGCGATACCCATGCCGTGCACGTCGATTTGAACGGCGATGCGGTCAAGATTGAATCGATCGTCAAAGGGGACACCGTCAGCGAGGTGCTCGGCTATGTCCAATATGACGACAGAGAACTGATTCGGCGACTGTTAGACAGTATCGATGCGGCGGTCAGTAGCGGGAAAATTGACAACGCCCAAGCTGGCGAAATGCTTCGCTTCTACGAGCGTGCTCTAGGAAGCTATACCTACCTTTCCGAAAATGGTCACTCCTTGGCCCACATCAAAACGCCCACGGAAAACAATACCTAGACGCGATCCTCGTTGTCCTTGCGGCAATCGAGAACGCTTGGTTTTCCGTGGTGCCCTCTACGCTTCTCTCTTTCCCAACCTCTTTTAAGAAATACGTTTATGACGACTTATCCCGAAGATGCCGATGGTGCGGTACTGGCTAACCTTCAATCGCTTGGTGTCGACATGTCGGCTCCGCTGCTGATTGAGTTTGCGGTTGACGCGCCGGACGAAGCATCGGCTCATCGGATCGAAAAGGCGCTCGTCGCCAAACAGTACGAGACCGAGGTTTACTACGACTCGGGCGAGCCTGACGAGGATGACGAAGAGGAACTTGAAGAGGACGACGAAGAATTTGGTCCCTCGTGGACGGTCTACGTCAACGTCACAATGGTGCCTGAATACGACGAAATTATTCGGATTCAAGCCGAGTTGGACGAATTGTCCAAGCCGCACGGCGGCCGCAGCGACGGTTGGGGCGTGATGATGGACGAAGAGTCGCTGCCTGACGAAATGTAGTCTGGCTGGAATTTCACTGTCGACTTCCTTGTCGAAGTCGACAGATTTCACGATGTGAATTTGGCTTTCCGCCTGTCAGGAATGTTTTGACTCATTCGTCTGTCCCACATTCGTCTGTCAAAAATTACCTGTCGCTGCCTGCAACCCGCTGGTGCTTGTGGGCTAGGCGGCAGGACACCGGTCGCAGCCGTCGGTTTTCACGAGGTCAATGACCGATTGCCGATCAGGCGGTTTTGCCTCGGTTGAATGACCGCCAGCGGCTTGGAAAGCCGAGCGACAATCCGCTTAGAAGCCACCGGGGCTACTGAATTCGGCGTAGTCGTCAAATTCGTTGTGGCGTTCCGGTGCACGGTCGCTAAACCGCGTAAAGTCGCCTTCCCAACTAAGCGGGACGTTTCCAATGGGGCCGTTACGCTGTTTCGCCATGATGATTTCTGCTTGTCCGGCGTACTGAGCCTTGTCTTCACCGCGATGGTAATACTCTTCGCGGTGCACAAACATGACCACGTCGGCATCCTGCTCGATTGCCCCCGATTCCCGCAAGTGACTCAATTTGGGTTGGTGATCTTTGCTGTCTTCGGCTTGCCGGTTCAATTGAGACAAACACAGCAGCGGGGTGCTCAGTTCACGAGCCATCCCTTTCAAACGACGCGCGATCTTGGATACCTGTTCTTGCCGGGGGTCACGCGAGTTATCGGGTTCAATCAGCTGCAAATAGTCAATCACAATCAAGCCAAGCGCCTCTTCACGCCGCTTGATTCGCCGCGCGGCAGCCGCAATTTCGCTGACCGTTCGGCTGGGAGAATCGTCGACGTACAGCGGTGCTTCACTGATTTCATTGGCTTTTTGAATTAGCCGTTCGCGATCGTCCGACGAGATCGTACCGTTACGCAGCCGGTGACCGTTCACCCGCGCCAGCGAACAGAGCATACGGTCGGCAAGCTCGATCCCGGACATTTCCAGCGAAACGAACAGCACGGGGAGCCGTTGATTGATAGCGACGTATTCGCCGATGTTCATCGCCAGCGCGGTTTTACCCATCGAAGGACGTGCGGCGAGAATGATCAGTTCGCCATTGTGCAATCCGCCGGTCATGTTATCGAACTCGGTGAACCCGGTTTCACAGCCTCCGTCGGTGTGTTCGCCGCTCATCCGCGCTTCCATCCGGTCCATGGCCGCATGCAGAATATCGCTGATGCTGTGAACGGAATTACCCGACCGACCATCCATGATCGCAAAGATTTTTTGTTCCGCTTGAGCACACATTTCGCGTGCTTCGCTGTTCTGTTCGTACGAGTCGCGGAGGATCTCGGTGCTCGCTTCGATCAAACGGCGGTAGACCGCCTTTTCCGAAACGATCCCTGCGTAATAAACCGCGTGCGCCGCATTGGGGACCGCACCGGAAAGCTTGGCGAGGTACGCCGCCCCACCCACGTTCTCGTAATCGTTGGCTGTCCGCAGACGAGAAACCAGCAGCGTGATGTCGATCTTTTGACCTTGATCGTGCATCTCGCGAAGATGTTCGTAGATCTTTCGGTTCGCGTCGTCGAAAAAGTCCTCGGCACGTAGTGACGCAATGTCGTCACACACGATCGGCAGCAGCAGAATGCTTCCAATCACGCCCATTTCCGCTTCGAGGTCAAAGGGCGGTTGCCGCTGCAAAATCTCGCTGGCGCTGGCTTCTTTCTTCTTTTTTCGGCCTTTGAACTGAAAGTCGTCTGCGGTCAAGGTTCCGGTCCGTGGAGATTAGGAAACGAAGAGGCTAAGAGAGTCTTATTTGATAGGGCGATCGAGAATTACGCAACCTGAACTCCTTTGAGGAGTTTTGCCCGCCGGAGTCACCCCCCCGTGCAGCCTACGCCGTTCGCAATTGGTTTTCGATGCGGTCGATCGCTTCGCGAGCGGAAACCGCGGTCGGACCACGGCCGATCGCCTTGCCGCTCTCGAGCCACTTCTTCACGTTCTTTTCTGCCGCGATCGCCGTGCTGTGCGAGCGGCCGCCAAAGTGGTTGGCAATTTCGGCGTACGCGGATGAGGTTAATTGTCGTGACAAATACATGGCCAACATCCGAGGTTCGCAAACCGCACGGGCTTGGGATGAACCACGCAGGTCTTCCAGCGGTACCTTAAAGGCTTCGCAAACCGTTCGCTCGATCGTGCTTAGCGTCACCGAGGCTTGCCCGACTCGCAGCAGGTTGCCGCCGAATTGACGGATCTCGTCCATGGTCGCCATGCGGCCAAACATTTTTTGTAGTGTGGCTACCAGGTTCACCATCCCGCTGAGCACACGTCCGTCGCCGGCGAGTTGAGCGTTGACTTCCGTGATCATCTCGTCCGGCCACTGGATCGAACATCGCTGCTGGACCAGACGTCGCAGCACCGTTTCGCGGGTCGTTGAGTCGAGCGAGTGCATCGGGCAAACCAAACCGCTCGCCATGCGTCCCGACAATTCTCGCGAAAGTCCTTCGATTTCCGAAGGAGCCTGGTTGGCTGTAAACACGATCGGACGCCCTGCTTCGATCAAGGCTTCGACGGTGTACAGCATTTCACGAAGCGTGGCACTTTTCGCACTCAGGAACTGGACGCCATCGATCAGCAGTGCGTCGACCTCGCGGTAACGTTTGCGGAAAGCGGGTAGCCCGGTGGTGCCGACCGATTTGCAGAAGTCATTCGTGAATTTTTCGCCCGACAATTGCACGACGGTCCGCATGCGGTGTCGACGACGGAATTGGTCAGCGATCGCATTGACGAGGTGAGTCTTGCCGATCCCCGAGGGGCCGTACAGGAACAAGGGCGTTGCACTGCCGGGACTTTGGCACGCCATCATCACGGCGGTGTGGGCAAGTTGGTTTGAGGTTCCCGCGACAAAACTGCTGAGCGTCATCGCGTCGCGAGGCAGTGCTGGTTTGCCGTTTGACGAACCAGCATGCACGGCGGGTGAGGTGGTTGCATCGGGGGCGGCGGTGCCGGTCGGTTCAAAAATGGGAAGCGGCGGCTGGCTGCCATCGTCGACCGGACGCGATTTTTTGGGTTTGGGGGAACGAACGGATCCGGCTGCGATCAGCGACGACAATGGCTGTGCACTGGATCGTTTTCGTTGAGGCGATCCGTGAGTGTCACGAGCACGACGTGCGGGGGATTGCGTGCCGCGAGCCCTGGCCGGCGACGAAGCCCGCTCGGTCGCCGCTGCAGAGGACTGAGCCATTGGTGCAGTGCCCACCGATCCAGTGCCCGATGATAACGCGCCCATTGACACGCTCGTCAGCGTTTGAGGCGTCACCGCCGCGGCGGTCGTCGATGATCCGCTGTCCTCCGAATCGTCGGACTCCAGTGGCAGTTCCACTTGCGTGGGTTCGGGGCGTCCAAGTTCGATTGCGACAGCCAATGTCGAGCCACATGCCTGTGCCGCCGCTGCACGGATTTGTTGCAAAAAGTTTTGCCGCAAACGATCCAACGCAAATTGGCCACTGACCAGTACGACTAGGCGGGGGCCCGAGTCGAGCCGCGATGGGAGCGCGGCCGAGTCAAACGGGGCCGAGTCAAACGCGGGCGAGCCAAGCGAAGGCTGGGCAAGCGATTGCTCGCGTGCCTCGGCATGTTGCGAGTTCTCGGCAGCGTTCTCGCCACCCGCCGCTTTTGGGGCTGGGGTAGCTTGGACCGCGAAGGCGACTCCGTGGGTAAACCACATCCGGAATCGATCTGCACCGATACGCTCTTTCAAAGCTTCCTTGAATGTTTCGACAACAACCTTGTCGTCGATGCAGCCGTGCGGTGCAGACATACCGGTAGCGCAATCCTCCTTCATGGATATTTCGCGGTGCAACCAACACGCCACCACTCGGAAGGATCCGCAAACCGGATCGCCCAAATGAGGACGCGAAAATAGAATGCCGTTGGATGGCCGAGTCGGGAGTGCAGCCGAAAGCGTTGGCGATTTGAAATCGTGCCAACCTAGCTCCGCTGGGCGGCAACAGTGCCTTCCCAAACTCGAACGTTCACAAATAACTTCTCGCGATCAAAGGACTCTTTCTTAGAACCCGCCTCATGCTTTTTCAAAGCACACTGTCTCGTTCGCGTGAGGCCAGATTCTATGGTTGCTAGCATCGAAGTCAAATACCTCTGCACCTTCAATAAGAAGATTTCTTTAGCGCAATGCTCTGACGTCCGCACAATCCAAAAAAGACCACGATACGGCACTCTCGTTTTGTGGCACCCTAGCGTGTTCGGAGCGGTCGTTAGACTGGGTACGTTTGTGGAAAATATGTCGATAACAGAAACCTCACGGGAACTTCATTTTTATCTCGCTGCCGTAACGGCTTTCGCATCAATGGCTTATGGGCAAGCCGCTAGCTGAATCGGCGTTTTTTACGACCCTGTGGCCTTGTCAGTGAGATTTTGCTTTCAATTACAGCGACTTCACCCACACCGATTCCTCCAGCATCGGTTGAAGTCCAAAAGCGCGGTACAAATCGCTGGCAAAGTCATTTTGCTGGTCCACTGCCAAGATTAAACGACTGGCGTCAAACCCCTCGGCAATCGCGATCACCGAGCGGATCAAATCGATCCCTAATCGCTGACCCCGGACGCTCGGAACCAGCCCCATGTAAACGAGCTCGACGACTTCATTTGAACTCACAGCATCGTTACCGCTTTCCGAACTTGGGTTCGTGTTATTTCGCTTCGCATTGTGGCGGGCCAAGATTGCTACCCCAATCGGCTTGTCGTCGTTTTCCATAGGAGTGGTTGGCCAGACGGTGAACCAGCATTCCGGAGCAAAGGAGGCGTTGCTCTGGTATCCCGCAATCGTTTGTTCAGCCGAACGGTAATCCAGCAATACGGGGCAATCGAGCGTCTCGACGTACGTTTGCTCGACGAGGTCCGTGAACATCGTCAGCGCGGACTCGTTATTCCAGTCCATTGGTGAAAGCCGCAATCGTGGCGGCTTGATGTCGTGGCGGGATGTCTTCTCCGCTGCCGACTGGAGCGACTTAGTCATGTATTCGAGGTCGGCCACCCAGCGGAACCCGAGTCCTTCGAACCATGCCTCGGCAACCTCAGTCAGACTAAATCCATCGCAGGCCCATTGAACGAAATGGACACCTCGTTGGGAAAGTGTCTCGTCGAGTTGTTTTTTTATTATCTCGATGATCCCCGCTCGGTCTGATGCCGCGACTTCGGTCATCCAGCCAGCGTGCAGCAGCGTCGCCGAATCGTTGGATGCAGTTGCCGATTCACCGTGCTGCAGTGGCAGAATCGCGATTGCGGCGGCCAGCGGCTTGCTAGCCGCTTCATTCGTGGACGAATCTTGGTCGATCGCGGTCACGATCAAGACACTGTCCTGGTTCCCGTCGTCCAGCAGACCTCGGATCTGATCGACCACAATTTGGGCCCGACCGATGGAAAGATCCTGCAATAAATTGGGCAAAATCGCTGGCAGATCGTGAATGAGGGCAAGTTGAGGGCAAATCGTAGGCATGTCAGCTCTTTTGGGTCCGGTTTATGCAGGGTTCAGTGCGAGCTTGATTTCGAAGCAACCAACGGGGGGCGTCGTAAAGCTCGCAAACCCCAATCAGCCCCTGACCCTATCAGATTGGTCACCCGCTCCGTATGATATGGGCTTGATTTTAACGGTAATACGGGACAGTCAGTTGAGAGAAATGATGAAGAGCAAACGTAACTACGCACCTTTCTTGGCCATTGCGGTTGCGATTGGATTTGCCACTTTTGTGAGTGAGAACAACGCTCACGCTCAGCTCTTTCCGCGTTTGCGTGCTCGTTTGGAGCCCTTGTTGCAGCCTCAGCCTCTTCCCAATCCAGCGGTGCAGCCGAACCCGGCGGCCGTGCAGCCTCAACCGAGGGCTCAAACGCCGCTGCGTCCGGTCCAACCGATCGTTCGTCCCCGCACGATCACGCCGCCCGTCACCTCTCGCTCCGCAGCGACACCCAGCGGCGGCTCGCTCGGAGTGGACGTCGAACAGATGAACGTGGCGATGCAGGGATTACGAGTGACTCGCATTTCTGCGCATTCGCGTGCGGATGACGCGGGACTTCGCGAGGGAGATATGATCGTTGCGATTGATGGGCAAGAGACACCGACGATCCAATCGGTCGTTGCGGTATTAAGCCAACGGCGTGCGGGCGAATCCGTAGTCGCGCGAGTGATTCGCGGTCGACAAATCGGCCAGCTGACGATCCCGTTGGTGGAAAAATCAATCAGCGACAATCCCGTGGCTTCCGCCAAACCAGCCACCTCGCAACCGGAAGGTCGCCAACCCAAAGTCGCGTCAAACCCCACCGAGCCTGCGAAATCGGTGCTGGTTCCCAACGAACCGG
>TARA_R110002073_G_scaffold68208_3_pt1 | contig 10289 bp, 9 predicted proteins | sample TARA_R110002073 | Tara Oceans TARA_R110002073 (sample SAMEA4397174) | marine metagenome | biome: Polar Biome; feature: [DCM] deep chlorophyll maximum layer (ENVO:01000326); material: water (ENVO:00002006), including particulate matter (ENVO:01000060) such as... | depth 40 m
CTTCCGGGCGGCAAGGTTAGCGATGCTTTTGCCTTTCGCCGCTAGAGGGTGCTGATGTTCGAAAAACGCCGCCCCGCGCCTCTGGCTGCGCTCGCCAGTTACGGCAGTGTCGCCCTCGCCCTCCTGATCTGGCTGGCCCCACTCTGGTCCGGCTTTGATCTTTTCCGTCAGATCTGGGCGCTGATTGCGATTGCCGCGACGGGGCTCTTGTTGCTGACCGTCCTGTGGCGCAAATGGCGACGCGCCCTGACCGCCCTGGTGGCGCTTTTCGCAATCTGCCTGCCGGTCGTCCCCGAACTGGTGGCGTCCTGGCGAAACCAGCCCTTCACATCTTCCTTCGAGGAACCGCTCTATCTGACTCTGGCGACTCATAATTTGTGGGGCCGCAATGACGCCGCGTCTCACGCAGTTACAGCACTGCTTGAACTGGATGCCGATGTGGTCGCGCTTCAGGAGGCGTTTGGAGAGTCCGGCGATGTCACCGATCAATTGCGCGCCGCCTATCCGTTCGAGGCCGAGTGCACGCGCCATTCAAGCCGATTGCTGTCCCGTCTCGAGATCATCGACTCCGGCTGCATGCAGGACTTCCTGATCGCCGAAAGCCCAAGTCAATATGAATGGTGGCGTCACCAGTTTCCGCCTTCAAGCTGGGCCCGAATCCGCCTCCCGAACGGCGAGACCATCGTCGTCGTCTCGGTCCACATGACCTGGCCTGACCCTCTCTCGGTGCAGAATGAACAACGCCGCAATCTCGCCCTTCAGCTGCAACGCTTTGACCCCGAAACCCTGATCGTGATGGGCGATTTCAACGCCGCTGCGCCCTCCCTCGCCCTGTCACGCATGGAGCGCGATTTCGGACTTCAACGCCGCACCTTCCTGCTGGCGACCTGGCCGTCCCAGGGCCTCGGTCAGCGCTTTGGTTTTGGCAATCTGCCCCTGCCCACCATGTTCACCGGGATCGATCATGTCTTCGCAGGCGATGCCTGGACCACGGTGTCCGTTGAACGCGGCCCCAATACCGGCTCTGACCATCGCCCGGTCTTCGTCCGCCTGGTGACAGATGCCCGCCCCTAGAAGGGCGAGTCACGCCAGACGTCACCCGTCAGGGCCTGGGCCTCGGCGAAAGCAAAGAGCGCGCGCATATAGTCCGTGTTGAAGGGGTCTTGAGCCGTCGCCACCGGTTCGAATTCCTCCGGGATATAGGCCAGGTTGAAGCCGAGCCCGTCGCGCTGGGTCAGATAGTAGATTCGGTAAGTGTCCGAGATCGCCTGATGCGCCAGCAGGACGTCCAGCGACCGGACCATCAGATTGTACCAGATCGGGCTGGTGTCCTCATGGGGCATCTGAAAACGGCCATTGCGGATCAGGTAGAGGTTCAGCGACATGTCAAACGGCGAGGCATCCAGAATCTCGCCCAGGTGAACCTGGGGCTGATAGGCGAAAATCTGGGCGGTGATGCCGCCATCGACATGGAGCTCTGTATACACCTGCCCGTCGGCGACCACATCGATCAGGACGGGCGGGAACAGGCCGGGAATGGCCGCCGATGCCACGATGATCTGACGGAACAGCGCAAGCGAGCCGGGGGCATCACTGGCGGCTATTTCACCGAGGTCCCAGATGACCGGGCGACCGGCATCGATATTGGTCGTCGCGACGAGCAGGCGCCGCCCGCGCTGATGCTCGATCGCGATGGCATCCAGCACATCCTGATCGATGAAAGACTCGACCAGACTGCGAAACGGGCCGGCATCGGTCAGGGCCGGACCATTGACGAGGTTGGGCAGGATCGCCGGTGAAAAGATGTCATCCTGTCCGACACCGGTGTAGGCGCGGCGCAAGGCGTCGTCATAGGCGGGACCGAGGAAGGCGAAGGGCGCGATCAGCGCACCGGTGCTGACGCCGGTTACCACCTGAAACTCCGGGCGTGTACCCGACGCTGACCATCCCGTCAGCAGTCCGGCCCCATAGGCCCCGTCACCACCTCCGCCTGACAACGCAAGGAAGTTGAGCTGAACTGTTTCGCCGCGCGCGATCTCATCGGCGTGCTGCTGGCGCAGGAGTTCGTTGAGCGCTTGGGCGTCCTGCTCCACGCCGGGCGGGGCCACATCGCCCCAGTCGCGGATATCGGCAAACCCGGGGACCTGCGCAGTCTCTACCCGGTCTTCCGGCACCGGCGCGCGGTCGACAGTCGCACAACCGGTCAGCAATGCACCGACGACCAGCGCCAGAAGAACCGGATGCGAAGTGGCAGAAGTGTTTCGGCGTTTGGGATTCATTATCGTTGCTTTCGGACCGTGGACACACCACGCGCGGATATACAAGCCGGTTCCGGAGCGGGCTTCAAATCCCCGCTACCGTTTCCAGAATGCAAAAGTCCCTTTGGCATGACCAGAGAGCGCGACTTGAAAACGGGCGCGCGCGCTCAGTCGTACGTGCGATCGGTAGGCCTAGCCGAACGGGCCGCAGATCGATCGAAGCGCGCGGAGGAAATTTTCAGGCCGCAAATGTCGAGAATTTCACGAACTTGCGTCACGGTTGCGGCTCCGTGGCGACGCGCATCCGGCAGTCCGCGCGTCTCGGCCAATTCGGTCATCGCCTCGATACACCAAGCACGCTGCGCCAACAGATGCGCCGCACTGCTGCGTTCTGCCCACAAGGCCGCCCCGGTCAAGCCATCCCCAGAAAGCGCCGCGTTTGCACCCAGTGCGACCGTCAACTTTTGCCAGCAATCGGCAACCAGATATTGGGACGACGCGATGGTGCCCTCGCTGTCGGTGTCGAATGACTGGATATCGCCCAGCTCCTCCTCAAGCAGCTTCATCGCTGCCGCAAGACGATTGGAGCCCGGAGCAAATATCTGTGAGTAGAAATCGTCGGAATTGTCGAGGGACGCGGCGAGTTCAGCTCCCGCGATCACCAGCAGCGCAGACGCCTGCCGCCGGAGTGCCGCTGCGCTCGAGCCGTCGGCACCGACACGCCTGGCCGCGGTGAGGGTTTCCGCTTCAACAGGATCAAGCCCGTAGTCATGTGTCGCAGCAACCACGGGATCAAAAAGCAGGGTTGGCGGAAGAAATGCCATGGCCAACCCTGCTTTCACATAGTCAGACGGATCGACTCAGGCGGCTTCAAGCCGCGCCTTGTGGATCTTGCCAGGCTCACGCGGGGGCTCACCCTTCGGCAGCGCATCCACATGTTCCATGCCGTCAATGACTTCGCCCCAGACGGTGTACTGGTTGTCGAGATAGGGCACTTCATCAAGACAGATGAAAATCTGGCAGTCGGCAGAATTCGGGTCCGATGTGCGGGCCATGGAGCACGAGCCACGCACATGCTTTTCGCTGCTGAATTCAGCCGGGATTTTCTGCCCGGTGCCACCCGTACCATTGCCCTGCGGACAACCGCCCTGCGCAACAAAGCCGTCGATCACCCGGTGAAAGGTCAGGCCGTCATAAAAGCCGTCCTCGGCCAGCTGCGAAATGCGCGCCGTGTGTTGGGGCGCAAGGTCATCGCGCAGACGGATTGTGACGTCGCCGCCATCCAGGGTGAAAATGAGATTTTGATCGGCCATGAAGGCTACTCCGTAAGGCGTGTGGGAACAGGAATGTCGCAAACATCCGGCAACTGGCCGTCCGAATTGCGCAATGTATCTAGGTAGGCGGCGAAGGCGGCGGAATTGGTATCGACGACTTCAAGGTCGAGGCGGTCTTCCTCGGCGAGGTCAGACCCGACCCGCATGGACTGGATGGAATCCGGTGTGAAACCGAAATTCTCACCCATTGTGCCAACAGCAATCGACTCCACGGCAGCCTGTCCGTAACGAACGCGGCCCCAGACCGTGTATTGCGTGTTGAGATGGTCTGCATTGCCACGCGTGATGTAGAACTGGCTCCCGGCACTGTTGGGATCACTGGTCCGGGCCATGGACGCAGCGCCGGCGCAATGCAGCAGCCAGGAATCGACCTGCCCGTCGCCAGTAATCGCAGACTGCGCTATCGGTGCCGTTCCGGCCGCAAAACCATTCCAGAAGCCGGCCGGAGCCTGACGCGGGTCCTGGCGGGGATTGACGGTCCGTTGCTGCAGCTCACTGATCGGCATGTCCGGACCGCGGCGGATGGTGAATTCCGCCTCCAGATTCGGCAGATCGGTTGAGTGCGCCGGATTGGAGCGGCTGCCCCCGCCTTGCGCCATGAACCCGTCAATGACGCGGTGGAACACCAGGTAATCGTAGAAATGATCTCGCGCGAGCGTCTTCATGCGCTCGACATGATTGGGCGCAAATTCGGGTGCGAGCTCCAGCACGATCATGCCGTGCTCGGTTTCAATATAGAGCGTATTTTCAGGCTCCAGAGGACGCCAGGCATCCTCAGGGAAAATATAGGTTTGCCGGGAAACCGGTGCCACTTCCGCTGCCGCTTCCTGCGCGACCGCGGCCGCACTGCTTGCCGCCGAGGACACCACCTCACCCTGTGTCGATTGGGCGACGTCACCCGGCTCCTGGCCACAGGCCGACGCCGTCAGGGTGAGCGCAAAAACGCTTGCGAGCCAGACAGATTTTCTCACGCGAACTTCTCCTTCAACCGTTCCCGGACCGCAGCCGGGACAAAACCGTCGATATTGCCGCCCAGCCGGGCGATTTCCTTGACCAGGCGCGAGGCGATCGCCTGGTGCCTGGGATCGGCCATCAGGAACACGGTCTCTATGTCAGGATTGAGACGCTGGTTCATGCCGACCATCTGGAATTCATATTCAAAATCAGACACGGCGCGCAGTCCGCGCACGATGATTTGCGCCTTCACCTCTTCGGCAAAATGCATCAGCAGGCTCTCAAAGGGACGAACTTCGATGTCCGCCCGGTCGGCCAGCCCGCTCATTTCGGCCTTCACCATCGCAACCCGTTCCTCGATGGAAAACAGCGGGCCCTTGTCACGATTGATCGCCACGCCGATCACCAGCCGGTCAACAATCTTCACCGCGCGCTTGATGATATCGACATGACCGTTGGTCAGGGGATCAAACGTGCCGGGATAGAGCGCGGTCAGGGTCATGCGTCATCCGGCGCGCTGTCGTCACCATTTCCCGGCGCGTCTTGTTCGCCCGGCTGATCGGGCAATTCAGCCCCGCCACCCTCGGCCGACAAGTCGTCAATCTCGTCGTCTTCGCCCGAGTCCTCAACCCGGACCACGGAGACGATATTCTCGTCCTTGCCAATGCGCAGCAACATCACACCCTTGGTCGCCCGTCCGGCAATGCGCACGGTGTCGACCGGGAAGCGGATGAGCTGACCCGCATCGGTCACCGCCATGATCTGGTCGGTATCTTCCACCGGGAAGCTGGCCGACAGCGGCACGCCGCGCGACAGGTCGTGGGCGGCAACGCCCTGCCCGCCGCGGTTCATCACGCGGTATTCGTAGGCAGACGACCGCTTGCCGATACCGTCATTGGCGACGGTCAGAACGAATTCCTCCTTTGCGCCGAGCTCGGCAAGACGCTCTGTCGTCAGCGCGGCTTCATCGCCCTCCTCGAGCGAAATCGAGTCTTCGGTCGCATCGTCACCGGCAGCACGCCGCATCGCCGACGCATGTTTGAGATAGGCGCGGGCCTCGGCCGGGTCGTTCTCGACATGGCGCAGAATCGCCATCGAGATCACGTGATCTTTCTTGCCCAGCTTTACACCGCGGACACCAATGGACGAACGACCGGCAAAGACACGAACATCCGTCACCCGGAAGCGGATCACGCGGCCATTGCGGGTGGTCAGCAAAACGTCATCGTCCTCGGTACACATGCGCACGCCGACGATGCGGTCATCGCCTTCCAGCTTCATCGCGATCTTGCCGTTGCGATTGACCTGAACGAAATCCGACAGCTTGTTGCGGCGAATGGTGCCGGCCGTCGTGGCAAACATCACGTCCAGCTTTGTCCACTCGTCCTCGTCCTCCGGCAACGCCATCACCGATGTGATGATCTCGCCTTCGGCCAGAGGCAGCATGTTGATCAGCGCCTTGCCGCGCGTATTCGGCGCACCCTGCGGCAACCGCCAGGTCTTGGTCTTGTAAACCATGCCGTCCGACGAGAAGAACAGTAGCGGCGCATGGGTCGAAGCCACGAAGAGCGAGGCGACAAAGTCCTCATCCTTCATCGACATACCAGAGCGCCCCTTGCCGCCACGGCGTTGCGCCCGGTAGTCCGACAGCGCCGTGCGCTTCACATAACCGCCATGGGTCACGGTCACGACCATGTCTTCACGGGCAATCAGGTCCTCGTCCTCGACTTCCAGCTCGACATCGAGGATTTCAGTCCGACGCGGCACGGCGAATTTGTCTTTCGCTTCGGTCAGTTCGGCCCGGATGATATCGAGGACGCGCGGACGCGAACGCAGGATTTCCAACAGGTCACGGATCTGGTCGGCCAGCGTCTGCGCCTCGTCTCCCAGCTCGTCGCGACCCAGCGCGGTCAGTCGAGCCAGACGCAATTCCAGGATCGCTTTCGCCTGCTCTTCGGTCAGACGCAGATTATCATTCTCGTCGAGGACCGAGCGCGGATCGGCCACCAGCCGGACCAGCGGTGCCACATCCTTGGCGGGCCAGTCGCGCGCCATCAATTGCTCGCGCGCCGTCGCCGGGTTCGGTGCCGCCCGGATCAGGGCAATTACTTCATCGATATTGGCAACGGCGAGTGCCAGCCCGACCAAGACGTGGGCGCGGTCACGCGCCTTGCCAAGCTCGTGCTTGGCACGGCGGGCCACGACCTGTTCGCGGAAGCGCAGGAACACGTCGAGGAAACCCCTCAGGCCCATTTGCTGCGGCCGGCCATCAACCAGCGCCAGCATGTTCATGCCAAAGCTCGTCTGGAGCTGGGACCAGCGATAGAGCTGGTTCAGGATCACTTCTGCGTTGGCGTCCTTTTTCAGTTCGACGACGACGCGCATGCCAGACCGGTCGGATTCGTCGCGAAGATCGGAAATGCCTTCGATACGCTTGTCGCGGACCAGTTCGGCAATTTTCTCGATCATCGACGCCTTGTTCACCTGGAAGGGAATCTCGTGGATGATGATCGCTTCACGGTCCTTGCGGATGGTTTCGATCGAGGTCTTGGCCCTCATGATGACCGAGCCGCGCCCGGTCGACAGGCCCTGACGCGAACCGGCACGGCCGACAATCTGCGCGCCCGTCGGGAAGTCAGGGGCCGGGACAATTTCGAGAAGCTCGGCTTCGGTCAGCTCCGGATTGTCGAGCAGGGCCAGCGTGGCATCGACAACTTCACCCAGATTGTGCGGCGGGATGTTCGTGGCCATGCCGACGGCAATACCGCCTGCACCATTGACCAGAAGGTTGGGATAGCGCGCCGGCAGAACCCGCGGCTCCAGTCGCGAGGAATCATAGGTCGGCTCAAAGTCGACCGTGCTTTTCTCGATGTCGGCCAGCAGCGCTTCAGCTGCCGGGTCCATGCGACACTCGGTATACCGCATGGCCGCCGCCGGATCGCCGTCGACCGAGCCAAAATTGCCCTGCCCGTCGATCAGCTCCAGGCTCATCGAGAAGGGTTGGGCCATCCGCACCAACGCGTCATAGATCGCGCTGTCACCATGCGGGTGATAGCGACCCATCACGTCACCGACGACGTTGGCACATTTCCGGTACGGCTTGTCGTGCGTATAGCCGCCTTCATGCATGGCGTAGAGGATGCGGCGGTGAACCGGTTTGAGGCCGTCACGCGCATCCGGGATGGCGCGGCTGACAATCACGCTCATCGCGTAGTCGAGATAAGACGACCGCATCTCCTCTTCGATGGAGATCGTCGGGCCGTCATGCTGGGCTGGCATGTAGGGCTTGATGTCGTCTGTATCGTCGCTCAAGGAAGCCTCGTCTTTTCAGGTCTGGCCGTGGCCTCATTCCAATGCCGGGCACACGACCTCTAGCGCGACGGGAATCGCGCTGGAAATCAGGGCGTCCAGCCTATCAAGTGGTGACCCCATCGGCAAACGGCTGACACGCCCGGTGAACAGCGCAGGAGATGTCGGCAATGCGCGCAGCTTCGACCCTGAAAACAAAAAAGGCCGCTGGCGTCGCCAACGGCCTTTTCCGGCAAGAGGGCGTGCCGCTAGCTCGCTGAAAACTCGGCAAAACTCAGCATTCCGTCGCCATTGCCATCGAACTCAGCGATCAACTCCTGCGCCATGACGACACGCGGCCGCGCATTGCGTTCGACCGACGCCTCATCATATCCGATGCCGCCAAGGGCAACCGCAAGCTCGTCAGCGCTGACCTGGCTGTCCGCATCGCGGTCCAGTGCCACGAAGCTGGCATGCATCAGGGCGACATAGCGCCCGGAAAACTCCGCATAGGTCATGCGCCCGTCCCGATTGCGGTCATAGCGCGCAAATTCGCTGCGCGTATGCCCTTCCAGCTCGGACACGCCAACCTGCCGACGGGGCGCGTCAGACACGGCACGGGGATTCCAGATCAAGCCCCCTTCGCGGACCGAGGCAACGAATTCGGATGTTGAAACCATGGAGTCGTTATTGGCATCCATGGCCTCAAACGCGGCGCGGGCATCCTGCGCACCCGACGGCGCGGCAACGGCAAGCGACATCAGGGCGGCCCCGCCCACAGCGGAGGCGAGCGCGGCACGCGGTCGCTTGGAGAAAATCGAAATCATGGCGTGTGTCCTTTCACGGTTGAAAACCGTGCGCCAGGACGATCGGGACAGATGTCTGGAAATCAGGTCGCGGACAAGCGCACTCGCACTTTGTCCCGTCTCCCGGCAATGCGCATACAGAGCACTCTTCTGCTCGTAAGACACGCGCACTTCGAGCATTTCGCTCTTTTTGGATGGTCGTTTGAAATGTCCCGCTGCCATTGGAAGCCCGTCCTCATCTGTCCGCTCGTCACTGCGGCGCACCTGTGGAGACTGCGCCGCCGACACTCACAAAATAAGGAAACTCCGGTCCCGACACCAGAAATATGCTGTCCCGACAAACTACCGCTTTGAAACAGCAGGCTTATTGCCCCTCTGCCTGCGCCTCCGCGACATTGATATTGGTCACCATGTTGCGATTGACCGCGTCACGAACGGCCGGCCAGTCGACGGCCTGCTTCAGCCATTCATTGCGGGTGATCGGCTGGTTGTTGACCGCCGCGTAGAACACAGAATCCGTCGAGGAGCAGATCCACCACGGCGACGCCTGGCTGGTGAAGATGTCTCCGGACGAATAGATCGCCGTCAGGTGGCGGTGGGTTCGCGACCAGTCCGACAATAGCTGCGTCACCGCATCGCCGGCAAACTCATTGACCAGGGGAATGGCCTGGATTGCGGTGGAGTCGCTGCAACGCAGCGCGTCATAGACGATGCGGGCGCGCCCCAGAAGAAAGGCCTCCACGGCACGTTCAGGATCAATCGTCACATAGCGCCGCGCGGCTTCCATCAGGAAGATCGGTGCATTGGTATCGCGGCGATCCCAGAGATCGTCGGCCACGCGGCGGTTCTCCGCTTCGGGGATTTGCCGCAGCGTCGCCATCTGGGCAAACACATCACCGAAGGCATCATCGCCAATCACGTAGTAATTGGTGACATTATTGGCACCCGGCACTTCACGAAGCTGGGGAGTATGGGTGCCGTCATCCTGCGCCGACAGGGTGATCGCCTCCTGGGCCAGCGCTGGACCGGACATCGTCGCCGCAACAGCCAGGGCAAATGTACAATACCGTTTCATGGCAGTCTCTCCGTCCAGCAATACGCCTGCCTTGCAAGCCTTGCGCCCAATCTAGCGCAACACGCAGCCCCCGTCGCCGGGCAGGCTGCATGTCACGCCGGATCAGAGATCTGACGGCCTAGAACGGGATTTCATCGTCCAAATCGTCATTGCGGAAGTCTTCCTTGGGACCGCTCCCGCCCTGGGAGCGACCACCGCCGCCACCGCCGCTGCCGGAGGAATAACCGCCCGAGCCGCCGGACTCATATCCACCGCCACCGCCGCCTTCGCCCTTGGAATCGAGCATTTGAAGCTCGCCGCGGAACTTTTGCAGGACGATTTCAGTGGTGTATTTGTCCTGGCCCTGCTGGTCCTGCCATTTGCGGGTCTGCAGCGAGCCTTCGATATAAACCTTCGAACCCTTGCGCAGATAGTTCTCGGCGACCTTGCAGAGGTTCTCGTTAAAGATCACCACATTGTGCCACTCGGTCTTTTCCTTGCGCTCGCCAGACGACTTGTCGCGCCAGCTTTCCGACGTCGCAATGCGCAGATTGGCGACCGGATCGCCCGAATTGAGACGGCGCATTTCCGGGTC
>TARA_R110002073_G_scaffold39023_3_pt1 | contig 10281 bp, 9 predicted proteins | sample TARA_R110002073 | Tara Oceans TARA_R110002073 (sample SAMEA4397174) | marine metagenome | biome: Polar Biome; feature: [DCM] deep chlorophyll maximum layer (ENVO:01000326); material: water (ENVO:00002006), including particulate matter (ENVO:01000060) such as... | depth 40 m
GTTGGGTTTATCTGTTACAGCAGTTTACGAACGGATAAAAAAACTTGAAAAAGAGGGGTATATTAATGGCTATATTGCGGTTGTTAATAAAGATAAGGTTGATAGGAATTTTGTTGTGTTTTGCCATGTTAAATTGATTCAGCATAGTCAAGAATTTGTAGTAAGTTTTGAGAGAGAAGTGAAGCGCATAGATGAAGTGCTGGAGTGTTATCATTTAAGTGGCGATTACGACTACCTTCTTAAAGTTATTGTTAAAGATATGGCGGCTTTTAGAGAGTTTATGGTTAAAAAATTAACAAGTATAAATCATATTGGAAGCACACATAGTATGTTTGTAATCAACGAAGTAAAGTATAGTAATGCCATTAATTTCTAGATGAATTCAATTAAATATAAAGGCTTGGAGTTTTTTGTCATTTTTATATTGATACCAACAAGTTTTACATTAAACTATTCATTTTGGGTTAAATTGGGTGTTGGTTTTTTTGGATTTATTTATGTGATTTATGTTTTATTGAAAATTGAAAACCAGAAATTTGAGATTTCAAAATATTTAGATTGGAAATTTTTTTGGAAATCAACCATCATAAAGTTAGTTTTAATTGCAATTATTACAACAGGATTTGTTTGGATAACCGATAGCGCATCACTTTTTAGTGTTATGCTTAACAAGCCCATAAAATGGCTTGTATTATTATTTGTTTATAGTTTCTTTTCTGTTTATCCCCAAGAATTAATTTATAGAACATTTTTCTTCAAAAGGTATGCGGGTTTATTCAAAAATGAAGGGTTACTTATTTTTGTTAATGCCATTTTCTTTTCTCTAGCACATCTTTTTTTTGGAAGTGTTTTGGTGCTTGTTTTAACTTTTCTAGGCGGGTTATTATTTGCTTATACCTACAAAAAAACACAATCTACACTTCTGGTATCTATTGAACATGCTATTTATGGCTGTTGGCTTTTTACAGTAGGTATGGGTGAAATGCTTGGTTTTCCTGTGTAAATTTATTGATAATTTTCTTTTTACGATATATAATATTACGATAACAAAATCTTTTACTATTTTAGAGCAGCTATTATTAACTAAAAATCAAAATAAAACATGAAAAAATTAGGACTGATTATTTTAGGATTCATTATTGGAGCGGTATTAACGTATTATTTTTGTCCCCGACAAATTGATGATATGTACACTACGGATGTAGAAAAGGTAATTCCAAAAGACACTATTTCTGTTGCACAAGCCAAAATATTAAGTAAAAATTGGGAAAATAATAATGCTACAGAAATAGACTCAACATTTGAAGTTGAAGGTTCAAAAAAGAAAATACGTTCTGTTTGGTGGTCACTAAAAGAAGTTAATGAGTACTTAGCTTATGCAAAAGCAAAATCGGATTCTTTAGGATATACTATGACGGGTGTTCGCGTGTATCTAGGTAACTATGGTAAAAATTCAAACCCAATAAAAAAGAATAGAAATACCATGTTTATTGTACCAACAGGTCCCAAGAAACATTCTAAAGCAAGTAGTTTAAATCTGTTTTTACCACCATCAGATACTGATATTCTTGCACCGCCTTTAAATGAAGGAGGAGGAAGTGGCAACGGTTATCCACAATAATTTGTGCAAGAATTTTTATTAGAAAACTATAGTGTATTAACACATTCAGTTGAAGCCATGGCGGCCTTAACAGGAATATTTTTATTTAAATATTACAGAAAATCTGTCGCAAAATATTTCATATATTTTTTGATTTTTTTAACCTTTTGTGATTTTTTGAATACATATACTTGGTTAGTGAAACCTGATAAATCACTTAGTTTTTTAATAGGTACTTTAATTCAAAAAAACTATTGGTGGTCAACTTTATTTTGGAAAATAGGTGCTATAATGTTTTTTGCATTCTACTATCAAAAAATTATAAAAGCTAAACATTTTAAAAATATTATTAAGTATGCTAGCTATATTTTTCTTACCTTTTCAATGATTTATATTTCGTTGAATTGGGAAGATTTTTTCAACAGTTTCTTCCCTAGCATTAGTATTTTTGGGGCAATTATTGTTTTTTTATGCACTGTTTTTTATTTTTTAGAAATACTTCAAAATGATGAAATATTAACCTTTTACAAATCATTAAATTTCTATATTAGTGCTGCTATTTTTATATGGTGGTTAATTATTACACCTATTGTTTTCTATGATAATTATACTTCATACGAAATTGGTGTTTATGAAAGAGATTGGGATTATATAAAATTGAGAAGGCTTTTATATTTATCCGCTAATATACTTATGTATTCAACTTTTACCTTTGCTTTAATATGGTGCAGACCTCAGAAAGACTAGCTAGTACAGCTTCAGAACGTTATTTATTGGTGTATATGATATTAGTTTTAATTATCATTACCTCACTAGTAATTGTGTTTTTTGTGGTGTTTCAGAAACGTAAAAATAAATTACTACTAGATCAGATTAAGCAACAACAAGCCTTTGAGCAAGAAATTATTCAGGCGCAAACCGAAGCTCAAGAACAAACATTAAAAAATATAGGATGGGAATTACATGACAATGTGGGTCAGTTATTGTCATTCGCAAGTATGCAATTGAGTATTTTAAAGATGCAAGTGTCTGATGATGTTAAAGAAAAGTTTAAAGATACCACAGAAGCACTTAGCAATGGTTTAAAAGAAGTACGCTCATTGTCCAAGACATTAAATAACGATGTGATTTTAAACATTGGTTTTGAGAAGTCTATTACCAATGAGTTAGACCGATTAAAGAAAATGAAGTTTACATCGGCAGAACTTAAAATTATTGGAAATAAAGCCGATTTTAATGACCGGAAACATGAAATTATTATTTTTAGAATTCTTCAAGAGTTTTTATCTAATACGGTTAAATATTCTGAAGCAAAAAATATAAGTATTACTCTAGATTATAAACCTGACAATATAATTATTATCGCAACTGATGACGGGAAAGGCTTTGATATAAATGCCATAGAAAAAGGATCAGGTTTAATTAATATGAAAAGCAGAGCAACTTTAATTGGCGCTGATTTGGATTTGAATTCTAAACTAGGTGAAGGTGTAAAACTTGTTTTAAACTATCCTTTAGCTTGATTATCCGAAATACTTAAAAACGGTTCTTAGTAAACTCATTTTCCCTTTGTAAGGCGCATACCTAAATGAAGGATCAAACCAATTACCTCGTTTTACAATAGGTTTTGTATTTGAAAAGGTATTAAAACCATGTTTTCCATGGTATTTGCCCATACCGCTAGCACCAACACCTCCAAATGGTAATCTGTGATTTCCAAAATGAATTAATAAATCATTAATTACACCACCACCAAAACTGTATTTTTCAATGGTTTCTTTAATAAAAGAGGTATTGTTTGAAAACACATAGAACGATAGAGGTTTCTCTATATTCCATATAATCTGTTCAATATCTTCTTCAGTGTCATAAGTTAAAATCGGCAAAATCGGACCAAATATTTCTTCTTGCATTAGTTGACTATTCAAATTAGGTTCATCAACTATGGTAGGCGAAATGTAGCATTCGTTCGCATTGATTTCACCACCAAAAGCAATGCTAGAATCCATAAGTAAGGTTTCAAGTCGTTTTATGTTGTTTTTATTGATTATTCTGGGGAAATCTGGTGATCCTTCAGGATTCTCACCATAGCGTCTTAAAATTTCAGTTTTCAAAACAGCAATAAGTTCCTGTTTAATATTAGACTTGGCAATAACATAATCTGGTGCAATACAGGTTTGTCCACCATTTAAAAATTTGCCCCAAACTAATCTTCTAGCTACAAGTTTTAAATTTACCGAATCGTCAATAATACAAGGCGATTTTCCACCAAGTTCTAACACCACAGGCGTTAAATATTTTGCTGCAGCTTGGGCAACAATTTTTCCAATCTTTGTACTTCCAGTAAAGAAAATATAGTCCCATTTTTGGGCTAATAATGCTGTTGATATCTCCACGCCACCTTCTATAGAAGTTGCATGGGATTCTGGGAACACATTTTTAATAATTCGAGTAATTACTTTAGAAGTATGTACTGTTAATTCGCTAGGCTTCACAACTACTGTATTTCCAGCCGCTAAAGCCATAATTAAAGGTTCCATGGCTAAAAGAAAAGGGTAATTCCATGGTGCTAGTATCAGTATAGTACCAAAAGGCTCTTGGTATAAATAATCTTTTGATGGAAATGTTAATAATGAAGATTTAATGCGTTTTGGTTTTGCCCATTTTTTTAAGTGTTTTATTGCTAAATTCAATTCAGAAATAACGATTCCAAATTCACTTAGGTAAGCTTCAAATTCAGATTTTTTAAAGTCTTTATTTAAAGCATCAATAACAGCTTGTTCATTAGCTAGAATTTCAACTTTTAATGCTTTTAAAAGAGATAGTCTATAATCTAAATCTTTTGTTTTTTGTGATTTAAAAAATCCACGTTGATGACTAATGATGTTAGATATGGTATCCAATACTAATGTTTTTTTAAAGGTATTCAAATTATACCAAATAGGTTTTAAAAAGAAATAATTTTAGTGTGAACAACGTTTTTTCAAAAAGCTATTTGGGCGCCTGCCTGCTGGAAGTCAGGATATAGCAAGTTTTTTGTTACTATTATCCTGTAAATACAATTAATTTTTCTTACAAATAAATCAAAAAATCCAAACAAAAAACCATTAGGACTTTACTAGTGATGTCGTATTAACGCAGTCTATATGTTTTGATTTTAGTTAGAAAAACTTGTAAACTTTAAATACGTTTATCTAACCAATTCTTAAGCTCATAAAAATTTTGAGGCGCTACACCATGACCCACAGGGAATTCTGAATACTTATACTTAATGTTTAAGCCATCCAAAAAAGGAGAAGTAAGTCTTGCCCAATCCACTGGAATTACTTGGTCTGCACTTCCGTGTGAGCAATAAAAATCTAAATTAGAATAATCTCGATGTTCTATATCCTTAGGAAAAATATCTTTGTTAATATAGCCACTAAGCGCTATAATGTTTTTTACTTTTTCAGGATAGGTTAAAGCTACAGCATAACTTAAAATAGTACCTTGGCTGAATCCTAGGAGAGATACATTATTTTTGTTTACCGGATATGTTGCTACAGCTTCATCAATAAATTTTGCAATTAAATCGCGAGATTCTATAGCTTGTTCATTATTGCTCCATTTTCCTTTTTCTTTATCAAAATTAATAGCATACCAAGCATTTCCAAAAGGTTGCATAGGATAGGGCGCTTTTACTGAAATTATAAAAAGTTCTTCTGGTAATTCCGAAGCAAACGAAAACAAATCGTTTTCGTCACTACCATAACCGTGCATCATTATTAGTAGTGGTGCATTTTCGGTTAAACTTGATTTTCTAATAACGTGATGTAAAGAGAGATTATTATTTATCATGTATTTGATTTAGGCTTTATGATTCGTGGCTAGGTTAGATACTTTTTGGAATTTTGTGTTTTGTTATTTTGGAATTTAATAGCTCGTGGACGCGTCCAGAGCTAGTTTATGATCCAAGATTTGCAAATATTTTTTGGTAAAAGCTGCCAACAAGAGGCACAGCTTGAGCTTTTCTGCTAATAGCGTTTATAAAACCGTAAATAAAGAGGACTGCAAAAAACAAATAAAATGCAGAGGTAATTAACCAACTATTAAAGTTTCCAATGATGTACCCTAAGGCAAAAAAAGTAAGCCATAACCCCAAAGACTGCCTGATGTGAAAACTTGCAAAGGCACTTTTTTTATCATCTTCATTATTCATGTAATACGCTATAATAACCCCAATGATGGTTATATAGCTTATTATTGCATTTTGGCGTCCTTTATCAATATCTAGTTCTGTCATGTTTAAGAATTTAAAACGACTTGGTTGTTAGAAATAATACCATAAGCCTTTCCTTTTAAAGTTTCATTTTCAAAAATGGAATTTTTAGATCTGGATACCATGTCTTTTTTAGAGAATGTGTATTTCGTATCTGGATTGAAAAGTGTCATATTCGCAGAACTTCCTTCATTAATTGGTGATTGTTCTACGCTAAATCTTGCTTTTCCTTTTGTTAAGACATCAATGGTCTTTTTTGTGGTAAAGATGCTTTGTAATGCTCCAAAAGCGCTTTCTAATCCAATGCTGCCATAATTAGCGTGATCGAATTCTATTTTCTTCTCTTCAATATCTATAGGATTGTGGTCGGTTGTAACCATATCTATAGTGCCATCTTTTACAGCTTCAATTAAAGCGTCTATATCAGTTTGTGTTCTAAGTGGTGGTAGTACTTTATAATTAGTGTCGAAATCTGTTAAAACATCATCAGTAAAATATAGATTGTGAATCGCTACACTACAGGTAACATCTAGTTTCTTCTTCTTTGCTTCTCTAATTAAATCGACTGAAGTTTCAGTTGAAATGGTTGGGATATGTAATTTGCCGCCAGTATATTCTAGTAAAAATAAATCTCTGGCAACTTGTAATTCTTCAGCTAAAGCCGGAATACCTTTTAAACCTAATCTGGTACTGGTTATGTTTTCATTCATAACGCCTTGACCAGAAATTTTATTCTCTTGCGGAAACGAGCATACTAATCCATCAAAATTACTGGCATACTGTAAAGCAATTTTCATCAAGTTTGGATTGGATATTGGCTTTTTATAGTCGTAAAATGCAACCGCACCAGCAGTACTCATGTCAAAAAGTTCGGCTAAATATTCACCTTTGCTTCCTGTGGTTAAAGCTCCAATAGGTAATAAGTTTACAGCATTATTGTTTGCTTTTGAGTTTAAAAACGTAATATTAGAATTGGAATCTATTATAGGATTTGTGTTGGCATTTACAGCAACAGAAGTAAAACCAGAATATGCGGCTGTTTTTAGGCCATTTTCAATAGTTTCACGTTCTTCATATCCAGGCTCCCCAAAACTAACACTACTATCAAACCAACCTTGCGATATATGAAGGTTGTCAAGCTTAATTTCTTCGTAATTTTTTGGATTTTTAATGCTTTTGGAAATCTTAGTAATCACACCATTTTCAATTAATAAATCTTGAGTTGTATTATGAAACTCGCTTTTTGAATCTATAATTGTGGCAGATTTTATAAGTATGTTCATTTAAAGAATTTTAAGATGAGCATTTCAATAATCAATAACGCTAATGCAAAAATAGCAAACCATTTCCATAGGGCGTTAACTTTTGTATCACTTTTTATGGTATCGAAAACTTTAGTGATTGAATCGCTAACTGTAACATTTTCTATTGAAGAAAGATTTCTGTATGTTAACTTACTTTCATTTCTGTTATAATTGTAACTCACGTTTTTAATGGTTTCGTTTTTGTTTTTTATTAAATAAGTACCTGAAAACGATGGCTCTTCTAAAGTTTTTACAACCACTTTATTATTAAAATATTGTTGCTTAGGTATCCTATTTATAGTTCCGTTTTCTAGAGATAAAACGGCATCTTGTTGCATTTTTGTTTCAACATCAAAAGTGTTTTCTTTACCAATGGTGTAATACAATACAGGAATTTTGAAACTTTGTTTCGCTATATTGTAAAACGTAGGGACTATTAACGGCGAATTTTTAAAATTAGAATTATCTTGGTTCAAAGCTGCAGTAAATATATAAGCGTTCTTTTTTTGTCCTAAGAATATTTTTTCATCTTCAAATTGTAAAACCGGTGATAGGCCAGAAGAAGCTATATTATAAAAGCTATTTACTTTTGGGTATTGAAAGTTTTTAACTTGCTTTTCAAAAACACCATTGTTATATAATGGATGCGAGTAATTTATGGTGGTTATGCGTTTTTCAGAAGTCATTACATCATTAAAACCGCCATTATAATTTGCTAATAATTGATTATAGGATGCCATATTAATTGCTTTTGAAGGCATTACAATTATGGAGCCTCCTTGACTGGTAAATTGTTTTAAAGCTGAAAATAAGGCAATAGGAATGCTGTTCAATTCATTCAAAATAATTAAATGTTGGACATCTATAAGATTGTAGTTTAGCTGATTTACGGGTGATGCATTGTAATTAAATTCGGTTTTGGGATATATGCGTTTTAAAAATGAATCATCCTGTCCATTGATGGCTAAAATATTAATTTTTGAAGCTTTATTAATGTTGAAATATAGCGTATTATCAAACTGCAAATTGGAATCATCAATAGTTATTTTTCCATTAATAATTTGGTCAACAGGAAGCGAAAATATGGTCTCAGCACCTTGCTCTATAGCTACAGAAGTTTTTGCAATAAGGTTATCATCGTTGTATAATGATACAGGTAAATTTTCAATAGGAATACCACTATTTTTTAATGTTACTTTTAATTCAATTGAAGAAGGATTTGTTTCAGAAATATAAATACTATCTATTGAAATGTTGTTACTGTTTAAGGGGTTTAAGTTTACTAAGTTTAAGTTAATTAAGGGGTCAGATTCAACTTTAAAACTTGATTTATCTTCTTGGAAATCAGATATTAAAATAATATTTTTTAAAGTGTTACTTTTATTATTGAAAAGCGTTTTACTTTTTAATAATACAGCTTCAGGTGATAAGCCGTTTGATGAATAATTAAGCTTTAATAAGTCGTTTTTAATAGCTTTAAGAGTTGTGTTTTTGAAAACGCCATCGTTTGTAATTATTGAAATATTTTGATTTTCAGGAACATTGGCAATGATATCTTGTACGGCACGTTTTAGCAATTCACCTTGATTGCCTTTGGCTTGCATGCTAAACGAATTATCTAAATAAATAATCGTTTCTTTTTCAGTCTTAAAACTATTAGATTTTGAAGTAAAAGGTTGAGCAAAAGCGATAACCAAAGCGGCAAGTAATAATAATCTAGTTAGTAAAATTAACCACTTTTTTATTTGCGAACTTTTACGCGTTTGAAGCGTCGCTTCTTTAAGAAACGCCACATTGGTAAAATCTACTTTTTGAAATTTACGAAGTTGAAATAAATGAACAATAATAGGAATGAGCAGTAAAAATAATGCGTAAAGAAGTTCTGGGTGTTTAAACTGCATGTTGATTTAGATTGCCCAAATATAGAAAATGCAAATGAATTTATAAAGATGCTTTTTGGTAATTACATTATTCCTTTGGATTTTGAAATTCTAAAACATTTACCTACAAGGTTAGCTAAACCTAAGTGTTCGGAGTACAAGAAATATAATTTAAAACGTAATAACTTCTAAATTAAGGAAAAAATAAAATGAAAGATATTAAAAAGAAACACCCCTAAAGTCCCCTCAAGGGGACAACTTACTCAGTTTAATATTACCATTGTCCTCTTGAGGGGACTTTAGAGGTGTAAACTAAAACAAAACCAGCATTTAAAACGCTTCAGAACACTTATGTTTAACTAAACCTTGCAGGATATATCGTGTTGCTAATTCCCTTTCCTTCGGAAAGGGTTAGGGATAGGATTAACAAAAGAAAACATAATCGCTAATAGACTTCATATTTAATTTATCCATGTAATCTCTTATTTCTGTCTGTGCTGTTTTGTTGGCAACGGTAATAATGCTTTGAGTATTTTCAATAGTTTCTAAACAATTAAAAGGGCTTAAAATTTTGCCGTATATATCTCTACCAATCTTTTTTGGATTATCGCAAATCCATTCAAAAGCCATGTTTTTTTCAATAAGTGATTTCGCAATAAACTTACCTTTGTGGCCAGCGCCCCAAACAACCAGTGTTTTTTCAGGTTTATAATCTAATTCTAAAAAGTAGTCCAGTTTTAAAGGAATAAAATGATTTTCTGCATAGTGTTCATTTGTTCTAGAAGTGCGATGGCTATAATCTCTCCAATCATGTAAAACAACATCACAAGGGATACATTTATAACGATGTTTGTAGAAGCGAAACGCTAAATCATAGTCCTCAGGATATCTGTTAGGTTCAAACGCATTACAGCTTATTAAATCTTCTCTATGTATCATCCAACAAGGTGAAGGGATAACACATTCTTTATAAATTTCAGAATAGTTGGTTCCGTTTTTAGTTAATCCATTCAACCAAATTTCATAACTTTTATATCCTGCTTTTATGCCTTCCGCAGAAAAATAATTAACCATGCCTACCGCAACATGCTGTTTTCCATAGGTTAGTAAATTATTTGATAATATTTTTAGCTTGTTTTGGCGCATGATATCATCACTGTCCATTCTAGTAATTAGTTCGCCAGTACTTTGGTTAAATGCTAATTTTAGAGCGTCAATAATACCACTTCCAGAATTTTT
>TARA_R110002073_G_scaffold37559_21_pt1 | contig 10271 bp, 5 predicted proteins | sample TARA_R110002073 | Tara Oceans TARA_R110002073 (sample SAMEA4397174) | marine metagenome | biome: Polar Biome; feature: [DCM] deep chlorophyll maximum layer (ENVO:01000326); material: water (ENVO:00002006), including particulate matter (ENVO:01000060) such as... | depth 40 m
CGACATCAGACCTAGAAATTTCCTTCTTTCCACGGAACTGTATTCCAATCAAACTACGCTCATACTAGCAGAAAATCCTGACTTTTCTACTAAGCTGTGAGTCTATCCGCTAACCCTGCCCCCCCTGGACATCACAAATACTGGCGCTGCCAGAACCTCGAGGTCATCGAGTGGATTACTGGCATAGGCGACAATATCAGCTGAATATCCTGGGCTGAGACGACCTACAAGGTCACCAAGTCCTATTGCTTCGGCACAATCGCTCGTTGCCGACTTCAAGGCTTCGACTGGAGTCAATCCGGCAAAATGCGCAAAGACAGGAATCGCTTTGGGTAGGTCCTGATGGTAAACACCTGGAATTCCTGCGTCGGTGGATGCAATCAGCTTTACGCCAGCTTTTTTCATCTCCTGGTAGTTCCCTGCAATCAATCCCTCAAAGGACTTGCTGCCGATATATCGTCGCCAACCGGCGTTAATCGTTGGGCTAATCCAGACGCCATTCGCCACAATCGTCTCAACGACGTGAGGATCATAATCTCGCGCCCAGCCTTGCTCCCCCACCCAGGAACAATGCTCAATCGTCGTGACACCTGCGGTCGCTGAGTTACTAATACCATTAGTTCCATGGCAGTGAGCTGCAACGGTATAGCCCTTTGATTTAGCTAGCTTCACCATTGCTGTCATTTCATCAACGTCGAATTGAGAATTGGCCGGTGTCGAACCGGCGGTCAAACTTCCACCGGTGGCCATAATCTTAATTAAATCTACATCGTGGGCTACCTGTCGATCTATGACCGCAACAGCCGCCTCCAAATTGTCGGCTTCGCCGCCCCAGAAATGACAATGTCCGTTTACAGATGTCACGGGCTGACCGGAACAAAACAAACGGGTACCGACAAGTTCACCCCTATTGATTTGGTCTCGAACTTCCAACTCCAACCATTTGCCGCCGCCTAAATCCCGTGCGGTAGTGATACCCGCCAATAGCATGCCCTGGGCTCGTTCGGCGATTTGACTCTTAATTTCATCGTCTGTGGGTTTGTCCTGAGACAGTGGATCTTTAACATCTGGATCCAAACACATGTGTACATGGGCGTCGATCAACCCTGGAATCAATGTTAAACCCGAGCAATCCAATACATCGCCAACAGCGGTAGTTGAAGAGCCGAGCTGAACAACTTTGCCATGATCAACTTCGATCGCATCAGCGGGATGGAGCGTGTCAGAAATACCGTCCCAGATTTTTGCATTAATCAGCCACATTACTATCGTCTCCGTTGCTTCGCTTGTCACTGTATACAAACAATGACGAAGCAGCAAAATTGAAGAAGCTCGCGCTTACGATACCCGAAATTAGCGCTAGTACTTTGTACTCTTCAAAAAAGCTAACGTTCGAGGTGAGGTAAGTATATGTCCCCCAGCTGATAGCAAAACCGAAGAGGCTTGCGGTCACAAATTCAAACCACTGCCGGGCCTTTGGTCTTTTTTCCCGCTCGCCGAAGGTCGTGACGCGATTCAGCGCCCAGTTCCAGCTGACCGCAGGCCAAAATGACAATGCCCGGGCAGTCACGTGAGAAAACCCAAGCAATTGGAAGAGAAAATAGAAACCAATATCAAACAGAAAACCACTCGCTCCGACCGCGCCAAAATGAACAAATTCAGCAAAACCGCCAAACCTATGTAGATACAGTCTGCGTAAATGCCGCAGATATTTAATCTGCTGCTGGAAGTTCATCTTACTCTCGCCGATTTGGCGATCTTTAAACAATATGGGAACTTCAACCACCGCCTCAAACTGACCTCGAACCATAAGCTCAAGCCCAATTTTATAGCCGATTGGTTTTAGGGCTTTTAAATCCAGAATGCGCCGATCAAACAGGAAAAAGCCCGACATCGGATCACTACAGCTCACCAGTGGTTTTGCAATCAAGGTCGCTATATGAGAATTGACGAACCGCCAGAGACTCCAATCTCGATCAAAGCTACCGCCCTGTGTATAGCGACTCCCGAGTACAAATCGATTTTCGTTTACTTCAAGCTCCGCCAGCATCCCCAGAATCATTTCCGGTGGATGCGATAGATCAGCATCCATGACCAGTATTCGGTCGAACTGGGCTGCCTCGATGCCCTGGAGCACAGACAGAGACAAATCCCGAGGTCGATCATCGGATTGGAGCAATCGAATTGGATACTTGCTCTGCAATTGTTCGACCACAAGGACGGTATCATCCTCAGAGCGATCATCCGCAATAAGCATTTCGTATTCGAGACTCACAAGGGCATTTGCGATACTCGCGGCTAATAGCGGCAAGTTTCCGGCTTCGTTATAAGTGGGGACAACAACAGAAAGCAAAAGTAAACCTACTTGCTTGAGAAGGGGCCGGCTTTCGGCCCCTCCGTGGTATTAGCTCTTGAAGGACTTCATGAGGCGGGAAAATCGCTGAGGATCAAAACTATCCTCATTACCCAATGACTCATAAGCTTTGGTTAGCCAGTCCTCATGGGAATCTCGCTGACCGGAAGTGGAGAGCAGCATATCTACTGCCATTAATGCTTGCTCTGCACTCACATAATCAATCATCCGACTCTTTCCAGATGCATTGACGACGGACTGAATCAACTCACCGGTTCGAGTTTGAATCGAGGCACTGTCAACTTTGCCGTCCAATTGATTAAGTAGCCCCAGTAAATGTGCTGTTGCGTTGCTCACATCTCGACCTTTGGTCACAGTTTGATGTAGCTGTTTTAGCCCAGCACGAATATCGCGCTCTAGACCCTCATCAAGGACATTCGCAATCGCAAATAGCATGACAAAGTTCGCATCATTGAGTCGAACACTGCCTGGAGGCAGCGCTGATTTAGCGGACTGTTGCCAACGCTGCTCTGACATTGAATGGTGACAGGAGTGGCAATCAAATAACGCAAGCTCCGGGAACAACCCGCCACTCTTGAGTCGGCTTTGGATCAAGTGAAGTGTTTGCCGGGATGCTTCAATCTGGCCAACCGTCCACAGTTCAATACTCGCGCCAGCCCACTTCTCCGCTTTGTAATCATCATCCATCACGTAGTGCGCCGGTTGTAACCAACCGAATGTATCTAGCTCAAAGGATATTCGCGGATGCCCAGCACCCATAATATCGTGGCTGGCCATCTTGTCCGCCGTACCAAGGTGGCAGGACAAACATAGCTTTGCTCTAGCCCGGGGATCGTCAGTCGGATACATGCCATCTGCGATATTAGAGGCATGATTAGCTGCATCATCAACATGGGTCGATATATAGGTTTCAGCACCACCATGACAGGATTCACAACCGACACCGTCACTTAGCTGAAACCGTTCTCCTCGATGTTCCTGAGCGACATTGTCAGCATGACAGTCCAGACACATATCAGCTTCATGGGCGTTCTTGATTCCGAGATTCTTCGCGATAGATTTAGATTCGGCGGTGAGCAAAGTATTGTATGCCGCTCTATGTCGATCCCGTTTACTCCAAATCACGTATTCATTTTGGTTCACCGCGGTTGCTGTTCTTGTTCTAACGGAACCATGACAGACACCGGATGCACAGGTCGCAACACCCAAATGATCCTGGGGAGCGTCTTGCGGTAGGTCCGCCCCATAGACCACATTACAAAGACACAGGAAGGCCAAAGATATTAGATATCGATAAATTCTCATCATTTTTGTTTTGCCTTTTTGTTTTCAAGCTCGTCCTTCACGAACCACGGCTTGCCTGATTTGTCCAAATACAGCTTTCTCATATCTGCTTCACTGAGTGGACCGGAACCAAGCCTGCTGAAGACTGCAACCTGGCCACCTGTCTCGTCAACCGCACGGTCTCGCTCAATACCCCGGGACAAAGACAATGCCGGTTTACTCGTTGGATAGGTGGCAATCAGTTCAGGCTTCACGTCCGGACTAAACCCATAGTATCGAGGCTGACTTACCGGCGACGTTAACTGTACTATCTTGAGTCCCCCTGCTCCATCTGCCACATAAGCATACAAACTCGCATTAGTACTCGCGATCACCACGTCACGTGCATCGGTTAAGCCTTCGGTCACGCGGGAGTATTCCTTCAAGTTTTCCGGGTCCGTCACATCAACAACAACCACACCCTCACTCCCCGCAGCAACATAAGCAAAGGTACGCGCCAGCGTAATATTGTGAGCGTTAGAGAGGCTAACCAGATTGTTCTCAACCAGTTTAGGATTGGTAGGATCTGTTACATCAACAACCTTTAGTCCGTCAGCATCCGTGACAAATACATATCGGAATTGTAAGTAAACCCCGCGTCCATCATTCAGCGGCACCGTCGCTACGTGGGTAGGCTCCAGGGGATTATCGAGGTCAACAACTACTAGACCTGCACTTGCCATGATATAGGCGTAATGTCCACCGACACTAAGGTAACGAGCACCATCCAAAACACCGCCTTCATTCCAGGTAACTGCCCGTGTCAGGAAGTTATTGCGCGGCTCACCGTCTGAAAGGGTGTTGACGTCGGTGAGAATCAGCCCCTCAACGGAATCGGTGATCAGTGCATAGTTGTATATCGGATGGAATGGTTTTTCTTGATTCTGCACCCGCATTAACTCACCTTCATTGCGGAATGGCGCAATTGGTTGCGTAGTCAGAAGCGATACGCAAGTCGCATTCGTAGAGGGCACCGAGGTGTCCTGTCCCGCTGGCGACGCTGGAGCTGAGATGATTCTCTGGCTAATACCTTTGTTTGCAATACCGGCTACATCATAAACTTGAAGACCTTTCTTGCCTGCAGCTGCAAACAAGTATTCGCCTCTAAGTTGTATACAGTTCACATCGCCCGAGCTGTGCTCATAGCCCGTTTGTAGAACATCTTTTTTCGCCTCATGTTTTGCGTAGAAATCTGGATACACAATCTTATGTAAGTAACTGCCGATTACGGTTTGTGGCTCTTCCCACTCTGTCACCTGAATTGCCTCTACGGAACCCGCGCCACCTAGGTACGCGTGGTAACCGACAAAGTCGATAAAATCAGTCCCGTACCCAAGGGTCTGGGTCATGATGGCGTTATTGTCGCCCTTGTCCGAGAGATGGCAGTCACTACAAACTCTGGTTTCAGTCTTCCGAACTGTATGGGCAAAGTGCGGATTGATGGCCTGTGAGCTGTATCCACTTGCAGAGATTGGAGGCTGTTGAACGTATATTTTTTCCCGGTTTGCATTGGTAGATGACAACACAAGGGCTGACGTTGATCGAAGCGGTGCGATTCGACCACCATTAACTTTCCCGCGGCGACCGAGCATAAAGATCTGGTCCCGCACGACCTGGGGATTATAGGTCGCGAAATTTCGCGTTTCGCCGCCCTCATAGTGGAGCCGTTCGGTCTTCCAGTTGGCTTCAATAGGAAGGTGACAGCCACCACAACTGGTTGTCCAGGATTGGTGACAGGTATAACACTCCATGGTGTCATATCCATGGGCACGTTCTTCCGCAGGCACGTCCGGACCCCATTCCTGGGTTGCTGGATCCCGCTTCATCGTTTTAGCTCTGGCAGCTTTTTCATTGTACTGATGGCTAGTGGGGTCCACCGTGTCTTTCACCAGACTCATTTCCCATTCACGATCCGGCCAAAGCAAACTACGTTGATACAATTTTCCGTCCCGCCAATCAAATCTGGCACGCCCATCTGGGTTTCGAATCAAACTTAAATCCGTTCCGCCGGGAGGTGCTGCAGGACCCGATGTCTTTAACGTTGGATAGTCATTTGCTGTGCCGTGGCAATCCACACAATCGATTTCAACAGCACTACCTACTTCGCCATAGATATGGCCATTACCGTGGCTATCCTGGGAAAAGTGACAATCTACACAGTGCATCCCAACATCAAGGTGGACCGAAGACATATGCACTGCTTTATCAAACTTCTTGGGGTCGTCGGGTTCAACAATGTCACCCGCTTCATCAAGGAGGTTACCTTTACGGTCCTTCTTGAACACTGCGCGGAAGTTCCAACCGTGGCCGTGATAGTCCGCAAACTGTGTGTTTTTCAGCGTTGGATTTAGCTCCGATACGCCCCTTAAGAATTCCTGATCTTTCCAAAGACCCCGGGCTGCTGCGGCCTCAGGGTTATGACTGTTGGCCTTACGAATATCGTGAGCATCAGGGTATTCCTGTTCCTTTGGAAACATGGATTCTGCATCAGACTCGTAGTCCCACATCGTGTAGCCAAGATAGGTATTCACAAACATATTCGGTTGGTGCATGTGGCAGGAAATACACTGAGCCGTAGGAATCGCTCGGGAGAAGACGTGCTTAATTGGGTGGCCTTCTTCCCCTTTCGGAATGGTGGGGTCAATTGTTTGGGTCATACCCGTGTGGCCCGCCTCGCTATAAGGGCCAGAATGCCGTGGATCACGGTCGTTCGCGTAGACCACATGGCAAGCTCCGCAACCGGAGGTACGATAGTCGCCTGGATTATCATTGGTACCCAGGAACCACATCAATGGATCGTTCAACCGGGTCTTGTGAGCATTTAAGACAGGTACAGAGATGCGCTGTCCGGTGCCGGGGCCTCGATTTGATTGTCTAAAATCTGGCCGACCTGGCTCTTCGATTCGCTGGAACAGACCTAACGCATTCGGTAGCCCCGTCTCGGGAAACAGGTTAGTAATGTTACGCCCACCTCGCTCAAACACTCGGAAAATGTCTCCGGGAGGCACGGTCTCCCAGGCAGGGATTGGGTACAAAATGGGCAGCACACCATGATCTTCTAACGCTGCCTGGGCATCCTTTAAAGGCGGACCTTGAATCGCGCTCGGTTCGCCGTCGGGCGTATAGGCTTCACCCAGAATATAATTCTTGTAGGGCAAAATATTGTTAGCATAAGTCACTGCGCCGAAAAACATTGAAGCCGTGGCCATGATACTGCGTTTTGCAGCCTGCACAGTTTCCAGATGGCATGCACCACAGGCTTCCTTGGCGACTCGCAGGTCGGATGGATTGACAAAACGAACAAATTCTTTTGCTTCCTTATTTAGGAGCGTATAGGAAATCTCGGGGTTTTTGCTATGCGGGAAACTCCAATCTTCTGGGTAGCTCGGTAAAACATGCGCCTCTTCCAGAGCGTGATCATGATCGTGGCCATCACCCTCGTGATAGAACACTTCAGCATTACCACCATGGCAGTCTGTACAGCCCAGAATCACCCCAGGACTGGCGTGCATGCTTAGGCTATCGGTGTCCGTGTGACACGACATACACCCGGCACTTTTTGCGTCAGCTTCTGCGACGGATTGAGAACGCGGCGCTGGCGGAGTCAGTTCATAAACACGCTCCACATAGGCTCCGCCCGCTTCAGACCCATAGGCCGACGTTGTACTCAAAGCGCCCACCACAATAAGCGCAAGCACCCGTGCAACCGAAGTCATCGCTCGTGTGGTAGATATTGTCATTATTGCTTTTTGCATCATTTCCCGTACTTCGTTCTAGTACATCAACGTAATATTGCCTAACACAGAATAAGGTGTATCAGCCTCGTTGCCATAAAGATCATCAAACCCATCTTCACCCAGCAATCCTGCAGCAGAAAGCCTGAGTACAATATTTTGCGACATAAACGGACGATAGGTTAACGACAATGAGACATCGTGACCCAGGTCATTATCGATAGGTCCCTGCTGACGAGCAGCTTCAAGAATTTCGGTCGTATCAAACCGGAAGTAGTTCCAGTTCACTGATAATCGCAGCTCTGGCAGAAGGTCGGCATCAGCACCAACCCCAATCATTTGAATACCAGGATTGATAAAATTGGATTGGCCTTGTTCTTTACTCGGCCGAAGCGATGGGATGATGCCATTTCGACCCATCAATGCAACACCACCGCCACCAATCAGCGGTACATTTTGCCTGATGATAAAACTGGTATCAGCGCCCGCAAACTGCGGGTTTTCAAAGATTGCGTCGAACCCATTGGCCTCATCATCAAAGGGATCATCGTCTCCAGAAGTCCAGAGAATGGAGAGACGTGGTCGGAACCAGTCGAAGTCCATAGAGGCTTCAGCGGCAATAAAGAAGGCACTAACTTTTTCTTCTTTAGAGGCAATACGCGTGCTGGTCTGATGACCATAGGCATAGTAGGCGGAAGTTGTCAGATTAACTCGATCAAAGTGACCGTCACCACTGTAACCAAAATAGGTCACTTCATAGTTTCGGCTTCGCTCTTCAAGCAATGATGACGGGCGTTGAATAAAGCCATTCTTATCGTATTCAATTTGGCCCTTCTCACGATTGCTGTTGTGAATCACTGTACCTTGAGAGAAAAAACCTACCCTGGGGAAATCCTGCCAATACACATTTGCAGCGATCACATGGTCGTCACGAAGGTCTTGGGTCACATCATTCAAACCGCTATTTGTGTCCTTCTCTAGTCGCTGGAACCAGGCAAGGTTGTACTGAAAGATGTTGTTGTTTCGCGTCCCAAACAAGCGCACACCAAACTGCGAGTCCTGGAACAAGAAACCACGGAAGTCGCTCGAAAATGGCTGAATGCCGACTCGGACGCTATCAAAATCGAATCGGTCAGAAACGTTCCTTAAATGTTTATCGACGAATAAAGCCTGAACGCCCATAAACGTATCGCGGCGTCTTCGATTTGATCGCCCGCCCTTGTCTGGGTCGACATTCAAGATACCTTTCTCATCCGCATGCACCTGATTAATATTAAACACAGGTGTAAATCGAAACTCCCAGTCTGGTGGCTTAAAGGTCGTGTTACCTTTGTAAATCACGTTTTCAAGAATCAGATTCTCAGCGAGAATGGTGGTTTCACCCAGGCCAATCGTATCGAGGGCCCCTGATCGACTTGTTGTCGCAATGCCCACAGGAATTGGAAAACGCCGGGGTTCAATGATCGTGTCACTGATCGCAATGATGCTATAGAACCAGTCCTTACCCCACACCGGCATATCACCCTTCAGCCAGTTCTGGGTGTTGTATGGGTCTAGTAGATTAGTTTCGATTCCGATGGAATTAACAATTCGCCAACGATCAGGGACGGGGGGGCCCAGATCAAAGGGATCAACCCAGGCGCTGATTCTGCCTTCATCGGGTGTGTCTTCACATAGAGGCAGCTCATATTCATCAATAGGTACACCGGGACGTCTCCGCTGAATATTGTTGTCAGCGTCCTCAACACAGTATCCCGATGCGGGGACAATCCGTTCCTGATCACCTTCTTGACCACCTGTTTGACCAAAGACAGACACGGGAGCTAGTGCAGCCAGTACCGTCAGTGCGGATATGTGTTTTTTAAAGCCCATCACACACCTCCGTATCATTGCTGCCTATAAACGGTAGTTGTGGACAGTTGACGTAACGGAGCCGCGCTTCCTCGCCGGGAATCGCTAAACGATCCGCACGGATTTCAGGAGGTGCGTTGTTGATTGTTCCCAGGCGAACAGACGCTCGATGCAAACCCAAAAACGAAAACATATCATCCTGATCAACACCGTCACCGGAAACACCAATTCCACCTACTAAAAGATTGCCTCGATAAATCGGCACACTACCTGGGAAAATTTGAATGCCATTTGGCAAATTGGGCACTGCATTTTGAACCGTAAATGGGTCAACAGCCGAGAAGCCAGTGTTGCCGGTGCAGTTTTGCGCAACATCGGGGGCGGCCCCCAGAATGTGCGCTACATGCTGAATGATCGAGTTGTAGGCAAGGTCGAGCTGCAATCCCACACTGAAAATACTCCACTCTCCCGGTGGCTTGCTTAGGGGGCCGTTTCGGCCAGAAGATGGTCCGTCTGGGAAATTAGGGCGAGATAGGTTTCCACCAGCCCTGTCCGAAAACGCTACTAGCGTACCGGTTGTCTCAAGCGCATCGGCATCACCGAGGAATAATTGGGTATCCAGGACGTATCGAGAAAAGGAAGGTGCGGGTGTGGGTAGCGTGTCCAACTTGGCTAAATCTATCGGTAGTGTCATTGGCGATAAATAAAGGGGGTCAGGGAAGCCGCGCAAAATATCTGCCGGCGTCTGGCCTGGGAGTCTACCGGTACCGGAGAAAAATGTTGCTGTTCGCGCTTTCTGCAAGGACACATCGGCACCAAAAACGGGACCATCACGGGTACGACCTATACCGAGAATATTACCATTGGAATCGACGACTGAAATTGTGACTCGTGCCTGGGTTCCCGCTGGAACCCGAATCTGCGCTCGAGATTGATTGGCAACACCAATCGCCTCATTAAGTATCACCTGAACTTCAGCAGCCGTTAAC
>TARA_R110002073_G_scaffold287129_2_pt1 | contig 10269 bp, 10 predicted proteins | sample TARA_R110002073 | Tara Oceans TARA_R110002073 (sample SAMEA4397174) | marine metagenome | biome: Polar Biome; feature: [DCM] deep chlorophyll maximum layer (ENVO:01000326); material: water (ENVO:00002006), including particulate matter (ENVO:01000060) such as... | depth 40 m
GTGGGACTCACTGCCACGGTACATAAAGTATCCAGTGGTGCAACCGATACGGTGCCCTATATTGTGGTGACTAATCTGGCTCGCACCTTAAGGCAATTGAAACAACGCGATATATGGATAATTGGCACTGCAGCCGATGCAGATAATAACCTAAATACCATCAAACTGAGTGGCTCGGTCGCTTGGGTATTAGGCGCAGAAGAAAAAGGTATGCGCCGACTCACGCGTGAAACTTGCGATCTATTAACCCGTATACCCATGCTCGGTGATATAGAGAGTCTAAACGTCTCAGTTAGCGCTGGAATTTGTTTGTTCGAAACTTGTCGTCAACAATTGTCAGCCAAATAAGCGTCTCTTAACCAAACCTGAGCAACAATCTATATTGAATCAATCAAGTAGTTTAATTAACCAGTTAAAAACCATATAAACTCTAAATCATGAAGAAACTTACCAACGTTATCTATTCCAATCTCGCTATCTATAATAGCAATTGCTTAGACAGATTCCTACCATGACTTCGTCAGACCAACCTAACTTTAGAACCCATTTTGCAAAGCTTTTGCACGAAGCCGCTAGAAAAATCACATCGTCAGATTTTTCTGCTCGCATCGAATTAACACGTACCAAGCAAGCAAGTCATGGTGATTACTCCAGTAACTTAGCCATGCAATTGGCCAAACCATTACATAACAATCCGCGTGAAATTGCCAACCTGCTGATTGATTCGATGCCGGCTTCACCTTACCTGGAAAAAGTCGAAATTGCCGGGTCTGGATTTATTAATCTGTTTCTCAAAACTTCTGCCAAACAACAATTTCCGCATTATGTTTTACAGAAAGGCAATGAATTTGGCTACAGTAACTTGGGTAATGAGAAAAAAATTCAAGTGGAATTTGTTTCAGCCAATCCAACTGGACCTTTGCATGTCGGCCATGGACGCGGGGCAGCATTCGGTGCAAGTCTTGCCAATATCCTTGCAGCTACTGGCTTTTCCGTTACTCGCGAATATTATGTCAATGATGCAGGGCGACAGATGGACATTCTGGCAATTTCTACCTGGCTACGTTATCTGGAACTTAATAGCATTCATATACCTTTCCCAGCAAATGCCTACCAGGGTGAATATGTTCGAGATATGGCGCGTTTGATACAACAGGCGCATGGCGAACGCTATATACACCAGCCTGAATTATTGTTACAGGATTTTCCTACAACAAGTAAAGAGACAGCTATTGATACAGATGAACAACTGGATAATTTAATTGCTCATGCAAAAAAACTTCTGGGACAGGATTATGCATATATCCACAATTTTGTACTAACCGAGCAATTGGGCGACTGCCGCAATGATTTGATGGAATTTGGTGTGGAATTTGATACTTGGTTTTCTGAACAATCCTTGTTTGATAATGGTCAAGTAACACATGCGATACAGTTACTCGAACAAAAAAATTTCTTATATCAGCAAGATGGCGCCACATGGTTCCGTTCTACTGATTTTAGTGATGAAAAAGATCGCGTCGTACAACGAGAAAATGGACAATTTACTTATTTCGCATCGGACATTGCCTATCACCTCAATAAATTTGAGCGTGGTTTTGAGCAGGTCATTAATGTATGGGGAGCAGATCATCACGGTTATATTGCGCGTGTAAAAGGCGCACTCCAAGCGCTGGAATTAAACTCAGAAGAACTGAAAATTGCACTGGTTCAATTTGCAGTTCTCTATCGTGATGGTAAAAAAGCCCCCATGTCCACGCGTTCTGGAGAATTTGTTACGCTTCGACAATTACGTGATGAAGTTGGTAAAGATGCAGCACGTTTCTTTTACGTATTGCACAAAAGTGACCAACACTTGGATTTTGATTTGGACCTAGCGAAATCGCAAAGTAACGAAAATCCAGTCTATTACGTACAATACGCACATGCTCGCGTGTGCAGTGTACTGGCTCAATGGGATGGGGATATGGCAATACTTGCCGATATAAATACTGAAACATTAACGGACTCTGCTGAGCTGGTGTTGCTTCAAAAACTGATAGATTTTCCAGATATGCTCGAAACAGCAGCCAAGGAATTTGCGCCACATCTGATTGCTTTCTATCTTAGAGAACTGGCAAGTGAATTTCATAGCTATTATAATTCGACCCGTTTTCTGGTATCAGATATTCCACTCCAACACGCTCGAATAGCATTAATTGCATCCATACAACAAGTATTGCGTAATGGATTAAAATTACTGGGCGTGAACGCTCCAGATAAAATGTAACTGAATTAAAATACAAGGAATTCAATGAGTCGAGATTACAAATCCAGCAAACCTTCGACATCTACAAAGAGCAAAGGCTCACTGATTTGGGGACTCTTTATAGGCTATGCACTGGGTCTTATCAGTGCCATTGGGGTATGGATGTATCTGAGCCAGGCTCCCAGCCCATTTCTAACTAAAGAGAATGTTGCGGACAACACGCCGATAAAATATGGCACAAGCAATACCCAAGAAACGCTGACACTCGCTACCGATAAAGAAAAGCCAACTCAAGTGGATGAAAAAACCCGCTTTGATTTTTATAAAATATTACCGGGTGTTGAAGAACCTGTCACCGAACAAGAATTCAAGCAAGCAGTACAACAACCACCTATATCAATAAATCATACTGCTCCAATAGAAAATTACTTTCTTCAGGCTGGGTCTTTTAGAAAAAATAATGATGCTGAAAATCTGAAGGCAAGACTTGCATTACTCGGCATGGTAGCATCCGTTCAATCTGCTGATTTAGCAGAAAAAGGAATCTGGCATCGCGTACGTTTAGGACCATTCACCAAAATAGTAGATGTTGATCAAGTGCGCATTTCTTTGCAGCAAAACGGCATAGAAACCCATTTCATCAAGGTGCGTAAAAACGTGCAATAACACGACCATTGTTTAATTTTTTTAATATTGCATCAACCTAGTATGACTTACAGAAAGAAACCAATTGCCGCCCAAAAAATTGTTCTAAGGAGAAAAAATGAATCTAAATCGACTGCTTACAATATTACTCCTATTGCTGAGTATTGGCTTAATCAGTATAACCAGTGCCCGTGCAGAGCTCATTGAAGGTAAAAACTATACGGTGCTGCCGACACCACAACCAATACAAGATAATGGCGCCATAGAAGTAATTGAATTTTTCTGGTATGGCTGCTCACACTGTAATCACCTGCACCCACATCTTAAAATCTGGTTGCAAAGTATTCCCGATGACGTCAACTTCCGTTACGTGCCTGCAATTTTCCGTACCAATTGGGTGCCTGCCGCAAAAACATTCTATGCCATAGAAGCCATGGGTATAAAAGACGCGCTCCACGATAAAATCTATGATGCCATTCATCTTAAAAAAATCAATCTAACTAAAGAGCCTGTATTATTTAGCTGGATTGAGAAACAAGGTATAGAACGAGAAAAATTTGTTAGCGCTTACAATTCTTTTACCGTACAAAATCAGGTAGCCCGATCTACACAAATGACTCGGCAATATAAATTATCTGGCGTTCCTTCATTGGTGGTTGGCGGCAAGTACCTAACCAGTGGTGGAATGAACAAAACGCCACAAGATACCATCAAAGTCTTGGAAAAATTAATAGATAAAGTACGTAAGGAGAAAGCCAGCCAATAATCGCTTATTCCTACAATTGACCAGTGAAAAATTGCTTCTGAGACGAGTTGTTTCTGCTAGATGATATTAACGCTTCATCGAATATAAAGGTGCAAATAGACGTAACTTACGGTTATTACGGATGAGTAACTACGCGTATACTAGTCACTTCCTTACCCGCATTGATGAAGAAGATGAAAAATTATTTGGGCGTATTGAGATTCTTTTCACAAGAAATGATGCCGATCAGAACAGTAAAGAAACAAGTACTCACAGCCCTGAGTTCTAAATGATAGCGTCTCATCGATACATGTAATGGTTCAAAAATGACAACAACAGTTGGTTGCTTATTTATCATTAGTGCACCATCAGGCACAGGAAAAACCAGTTTGGTCAGAGCACTGCTTAATTCTGACCTTAATCTCAATCTATCCATATCACATACCTCACGTCCACCACGTTCTGAAGAAAAAAATGGGCGTGATTATCATTTCGTAAGTGAACGTATATTCAAACAAATGCTAGAACGCGGGGAATTTATGGAAAGTGCTGAAGTATATGGCAATTTCTATGGAACTTCTCAAAAGTGGATTAATGAAACCATGGCCTCAGGTCATGATATTTTGCTTGAGATTGATTGCCAAGGCGCCAAGCAAGTTTATAAAAGTTTTCCCCAATCAGTGGGTATTTTTATCTTACCGCCAACCGCAGACACCTTGGCAACACGACTGAAAGTGCGTGGACAAGACGATCAAGATGTCATTCAGAAAAGACTCGCCGCTGCACGTGAGGAAGTGAGTCATATCAGCGAGTTTGATTATGTTATCATTAATAGTAAGCTGGAGGAAGCAAGTAGGGATCTAACCAGCATTATTCGGGCCGAGCGCTTAAAAAAAGAGCGACAACTTGTGAATCATCGCGCATTAATTGCACAGCTTAGTTAATACATATTTATCAGCAGCCTACAACACAACTCGCAATTACATGCAAAAGCTGATATTGAAAAAAGACAACCTGTTTTATATTCGAAATAGTTAAAAAAGAGATTAATATTATGGCACGCATTACCGTTGACGATTGTTTAAAAAAAATTCCAAACAGGTTTGACATGACCTTAGCTGCTACAGCGAGAGCAAGGCAACTTGCTATAGGCTCTACTCCCATGGTAGAAGCTGGGCGCGACAAACCTACCGTAATCGCTTTACGCGAATTAGCTCAAGGCAAAATCGGATTGGATATTCTGGATCCTAAGAACCTCTAGTTACTTCACGAATATTGCTACAAGTACGAATTTTGCTTCGAAATCCTTGTAGCATCAAAAATAACGTCTGTCCGATTATCGCCTACAATATACCTTTCATTCCCCCTCCTTTCTAAACTTTCTATTTTTAGATACCACATACAAATTAAATAGTATTTTTTGTATTTTATAATTCCCAATATAGAATAGTATTACATACTGGCTAGGAAATTTTTTAGTCTGTAGATGGGTAGCATTAATCGTTGCATCAATACGCTCATCAGGGTCATGCTACAGTTAGCGTGCGCTTAGTCCGTAATTACTTACGCAACGATTAATACTGATAGCCAATAAATCTCAATACCTTGATGAATTAACTAAAATCTATGCCTGAAGCAGAACTTCTATTTTCAGAAATCGCTAAATATCTTAAGCCAGAGGACATTACTCAGCTTAAAGATGCCTATGCCTTTGGTCAGGGAGCACATTTTGGACAATTTCGCAAATCAGGTGAACCCTACATCTCTCACCCGCTAACAGTAGCCCGAATACTTGCGGAGCTACATCTAGATGCATGTACTCTGACGGCTGCGTTGTTACATGACGTGGTAGAAGACACACATATCTCTAAAGCTGAAATCAGTAAAAGGTTTGGTCTGCCTGTAGCAGAATTGGTTGATGGTGTTTCCAAGCTAGACAAGATTAAATTCCAAACACAAGCTGATGCCCAGGCTGAGAATTTTCGCAAAATGCTAATGGCAATGGCACGCGATGTGCGTGTCATACTCATTAAATTAGCTGACAGACTACATAATATGCGTACACTAGATGTAATGCGCCCAGATAAACAACATAGCATTGCACGTGAGACACTAGAAATATATGCACCCATTGCTCATCGACTGGGTCTTAACAATATCTTCCAGGAATTACAAGAGCTCGGTTTCCGTTTTTCTTACCCTACACGCTACAAAGTTCTTGAGAAAGCGACCAAGGCAGCACGCGGCAATCGCCGTGCAGTGGTTGAAAAAATCCTTGATTCAATCAAACTTCGCCTTCAAGAAGCCGGCCTAAATGCAACTGTCAGTGGTCGCGAGAAACATCTTTATAGCATCTATATGAAAATGGTCGATAAACAATTGACGTTTTCCGAAGTGCTCGATATTTATGGTTTCCGCGTCATCGTCGATGATATTCCATCATGTTATGTTGCTTTAGGAACTTTACACTGCCTATATCAACCGATTCCTGGCAAATTCAAAGATTATATTGCAATACCCAGAACAAACGGTTATCAATCATTACACAGTACTTTAGTGGGACCATACGCTATACCAATAGAAATACAAATCCGCACTGCTGATATGCATCGTATTGCAGAAAATGGAGTCGCCTCACACTGGTTGTATAAGAACTCAGATGCAGACCTTGATGAGCTAAATATAAGGACCAATCAGTGGCTACAAAGCTTATTGGAAACGCTGAGTGATGCTACTGATTCATTAGAATTTATGGAGCATCTTAAAATTGACTTATTTCCTGGGGATGTTTATGTATTCACACCGCAAGGAAAAATTTTAACACTACCCAGAGGTTCTACAGCCGTAGATTTCGCTTATGCCGTTCATACTGATATTGGGAATTGCTGTGTGGCAGTTAAGATCAACACTGAAAATGCACCCCTACGCAGTAAACTAAAAAATGGTGATCGCGTAGAAATAGTTACCGCACAGTATGCCAAACCGAATCCTGCTTGGCTTTCCTATGTTGCCACAGGTAAAGCACGCTCACATATCCGTCGTTTTCTTAAGAGAATACAATATGATGAATCAGTTCAATTGGGCGAGCGCCTACTCAACCAAGCACTATTTTCTTTCAATATAGCACCGGAAACGATCAATAAAGATCAATGGGGAAAATTAGTTCGCGACTGTGGCGCAAAGTCTAAAAATGATTTGTTGGCAGATCTGGTACTCGGCAAACAACTCCCTGCCGTTGTTGCCAAGCGCTTAATATCTCCGGCGGAATCCATTTCTAAAGAAAACATTGCAAGCGCTCCCATTACCATAATGGGTACGGAAGGCTTGACAGTACAATTTGCTAAATGTTGCCATCCAATTGATGGAGATCCCATCGTCGGTTTGATCAAAAAAGATCAAGGACTCGTCATTCACGCCCTAGATTGTTCAGTCATTCTTAACAGCAATAAGAACCCAGATAATTATTTGGATGTAGCCTGGGGCAAAGATATCACGAGAACCTTCGAAGTCAGTATCAGGGTTGACACGGCTAACAAGCGTGGGGTACTCGCCAGAGTTTCAACAGAAATTGCTAAAGCTGACTCAAATATTGACGATGTAATAATGAAAAATGAAATAGACTATGGCGTCATGCATCTTATCCTACAAGTCAAAAATAGATTTCATCTTGCAAAAGTAATGCGTAACCTGAGACACATTAAAGAAGTAATTAAAATCAGCCGAATTAAAGGTTGATAACAACTCATTCTTCAGGCCAACAATTATAATTTATATCCATGATGACACTAAACGAGACAGCACTTGATTTCACTTCACCAGGGTCAATGATCCCTGATGCAACAGATCTCATTAAGCAAATTACAACTGAGACTGAAACAACTATTCATACGCTTGAGCAAGCACTTGAAACAGGCACTATAACGGAATCTGGCTGGCAATTACTAGCCTCGCTCTATTTGGGAATCAATCGTATTAATGATTTTAATACGCTAAAAGACCAATACGAGGACTACTTCAATGCATCCATATTTACCGAGCTCTGCCATAACGATTTGCCTCAGTTTACAAGCAGTATTGTTTTTGAAATACCCCAAAAGATAACACATGGCTCACTACCAGAAATTACCACTGTAATCGAAGCCTGTCATTCACCAAGAGGAGCATTATTAGATTTTTCAAAAGTACGTGGCGCCGATATCAAAGGACTCAAAACACTCACTCAATTTTTTACACAACTCTCAAATGACAACACCAAACCAAAAACACTGGGAATAGACCGCTTTATCGCCAACCTGAAAAAAACTGCTGGCAGTGACTCTGGAACTGAAGCAATGTGGAATACGCTATTTGAATACTATCGCTTCTGTGATGACATGGATGCATTCGACGACATTGCAATTAGATATGCTGTACACTTTTCTATCTCACCACCATCCTGGTAATAATAATCTGTAATGAGATTTTTTTAGACGCACGTAGATTGATGATTGACAAAAATCATTGACAAGAAGGTTGACCATAAAGAGCCAAACCGTTAACATACGCTTCTTTCCAGTTCCCTGATAGCTCAGTTGGTAGAGCGACGGACTGTTAATCCGCAGGTCCCAGGTTCGAGCCCTGGTCGGGGAGCCAAAAAATCAAGAGGTTAAAGGAAATCCTAATCCTTTTCTATTGCTGGTGCCACGCCAGTGCCACGCTATAAAAAACACTGCCAGAAACAAAAAACCCGCCATATGGACGGGTTGCCCTAAAAAATTAATTATTCCGATTCTCTACAATCCGCAATCTCTAGGCGAAAAACAGCTGATTCAGAAATAGAAAGCAGTCCTTTTGTATGCTCTAAAAAATATTTAGCACTTTCAAGCATTTCGCCATAGGCTTCAGGCTCATCTATACTTAATTGAGAAAGAAAATCAGCATCACGTGAAACAGCGAGCAAAACAAGTCTGCGCTGTTGTTGCCTGCACTGGTTAGACGCGGCCTCCTCTAGCTCCATCATTGTGGCATCATCTATATCCGCCTTAAAGTTAGCCATTTCATTAAGTTCGACTTCACTTAATTCGGCTTGCTTATTATCTTCTGGCGTGGTGGTTTGATTTGTTGACATGGTAGTGTCCTCTGAAAAATTTTGAGAAACGCCACCATTAATGTCAAATAAGGGTGGCGAGCTGTACAGGTTGACATACCGCTCAGAGGGGCGGCGCGCCGATGCGCCCTGTACAGCCCACCATAAACTTTGGGCGTAAAAATAGCGCTACGAAAGAGCGCCAGTGCGTTTGTATACAGGACGTCAAACCCGGTCACGGATTTTGCCGCGACGTGAAAATAGTAGTCTTTGTTAGACGTATTTGTCAAATCACAACAACCTATTTTTGTTGTCGAAAATTTTTACATTTTCTTATATTTGGTATATATAAATAAATTATACTTGGAATAATTACATTTAATATCAACTACATGTATTCATATGGCATGAATATTGCTGGATATCAATGGAGACATACATCTTTTGTACAATAATTAATTAGAAAGGAGAAAGTGAAGATGGATCATACGCCTCGATCACTCAATAGACTCATGAAATGTATTGTAGGGCTGTTTCTAATGACAGGTAGTTCCGTCGCCCTGGCGACTATCACAACACAAATAGACATTGACTTAACCGGACCTTTAGCGTGCTCAAGTTCAACAAGCTGTACGGTCGATCTTACAGGCAATTCGATTACAAGTATCCCTGATAATCCAGTTAATGAATTTAGTGATTTTAATATTGATATAGTATTTGGAAATCAACAGTATCTCGAAGCAGCAATTGGACCGGGTGCTTTTGGTGGAGAATTCGTATTCCAATTACAATATTCAATTATTCCAACGGGACAAATTAACCCTGATACTGTATCTGGGACTGGTACTGGTTTTTTGTCCGATGAAAGTGGAAACAACATACGTGATTTTGACAATAGCGCTAATTACAGTGAAAGCTCTCTACAATTTCCTGTGATTCAGCAAGGTCCGGGTACAAGTATCATCTTTCACGACGCTCATTTTACGCTTAGCTCCGTATTGCTGCGAGACTTAGGGGCGAATAACGTAGGGATCCCTATATATGGTGGCACGTTTGATCCAACAGCATTATTAATTAGTTTCAGTGGCCAAGGAGATGGCTCACTTGAAATCGGTGAGCGGGAAGTAAACAACACGGTCCCCGAACCCGTTACTTTCTTACTCATGGGTATAGGTCTAGCCGGTTTAGGCTTTGTAAAACGGCGCCACCTGAGGGTAGTGGCTTCCAATATATAGTTATATAAAGTATTGTGGTCGTTTATACGTAAGCACAGCAATGTGTATATTTTTCTCTGCATCAAGCCCCGGGGCGTCTAAGTGTCGCTCCGGGGTTATTCGAAACAGCTGCCAATTATTAACCCTTAGATTTGTTCTAAAAAAACTATTTTTCTGAATTGACAGTGTAAAAAAATGGGCATCTTACGGTACCTGGAAACATTTTTGCTAGACATTTGTATAGCGCTCCCCACGCTCCAGATCTCACGTCCGCATTAGCAGGCTATTGAAAAACAATCGCTTACAATTGATTCTAGTGAGTCGTTAAAGTGAATCTGGTTTTCTATTTGGG
>TARA_R110002073_G_scaffold336145_1_pt1 | contig 10267 bp, 2 predicted proteins | sample TARA_R110002073 | Tara Oceans TARA_R110002073 (sample SAMEA4397174) | marine metagenome | biome: Polar Biome; feature: [DCM] deep chlorophyll maximum layer (ENVO:01000326); material: water (ENVO:00002006), including particulate matter (ENVO:01000060) such as... | depth 40 m
TTTTGAGGATTTTAAAACTCCTCTAGCTTCTATCTTGATACCAGCATCTAGTACTAAACACTATTCAGCTGAAGATAAGGCTACTATGGACGCAGCCTTAAGCAATACACGTAAACGTTTTAGTCGCATCATTGACGACACTTACGCAGAAGGCCAAAGTTGCAACCAGCTTCTCCGGGCTGTACAGCATCCAGCAGAGCTAAGCTACGATCAATGGTTTGATGCTCTATCCATAGTAAAGGCGTGTGAGAGTGAAGACCCCACTACGGTGGCTCACGAAATTTCTAAAGGCTATCCTACGTATACAGCAGCACAAACTGATGACGTGTTAACGTCGATAGGTGCACCCCATTGGTGTACTACTTTTGAAGAACATTACCCTGAAGGGTGCCAAGGATGTGTGCACAAAGGTAAATACAAAAGCCCTATTAGCTTGTGTATAGAGGTTAAAGAAGCCACCCCTGAAGAGAATATTGTTGATAAACAGGGTAACATTGTTTTAGCTGATCCCAATATTAATTTGCTGACCCCGGCGAAAAGTCAGTACACAGTACCCGATTATCCCGGCAACTTTTTTAGGCCATCAGGTGGTGGTGTTTATGAAAGAACAACGGACAAGAAAGGCAACATTGATCAGGTTAAAATTTATTCGCGTGATATTTACCCTGTACGGCGTTTGCAAGACCCCAAACATGGCCCTTGTTATGTGTTCAGGCACCACACCCCCAGAGAAGGCATACAAGAATTTATGGGAGTGGGCATCGACCTTTCCTCCCCTGAAGGTTTTCGTAAGACAATGGGCCTTGCAGATGTGTTCTTGCTTAGAAAAGAAGTGGAGGGGCTAATGAGGTACACCGCTGCATGGGTTGAACAACTGCAAAATGATGTAGATGTTGTTGAAGTGCGAACTCAGTTTGGCTGGACTGAAGATGGGGAGTCGTTTGCAGTAGGGGACAAAGAAATATTTGCTGACAAAACTATTCCCAACCCACCGGGAGCACGTACTGCACAATATTTTCCATTCTTTAAAAGCAAAGGAACATTGGAAGGCTGGAAACGGGTTACTAAATTCTATAATCGCCCAGCCTTTGAAGAACACCAGTACATGTTTGGCTTATCTTTTGGCTCTCCTCTTATGGAGTTTGTGCCCAATATTGCAGGTTCTATATTCCATCTTACCAGTGCAGATTCTGGTTATGGCAAAACTACAGGCATGTTTGCCGGGGCTTCAGTATGGGGGAATCCTAAACGTCTAGTGTTGAAAGGCAAAGACACAGATAACTCTGTGTGGAACAGGGCAGAAATATACAAGAACATTGTGCTATACATTGATGAGCTTACTAACTTGGAGGCTAAAGAGGCCAGTAAGTTTGCCTATGCTGTGAGTGATGGTGAGCAACGCAATCGTCAATCAAACTCTCCTAACAATGAAGAACGCTACAGGGCAACAGAGTGGAGTTTCCTGTCAGGGTCTAGTGGTAATGAAAGTTTGCTTGATAAGATTATTAGGTACAGAGCACTTCCTAAAGGTGAAGCCCAAAGGGTGATGGAAGCCACTGTAACGAAGAAGTTAAATTCTACCGATCAGACATTGTTAGCTCGTACTCTTAATGAAGACTTAGCTAACAACTACGGCCATGCTGGAGAGATTTTCATACGTTATATTTTACAAAACAAAGCCAAGGTAGAGCGTGATGTAAACCACACCATAGAACGAATTATTTTGGACGCAGGGCTGGACTCGCAAAATCGCTTTTGGTCTTCCCAAGCCGGGGCTGTTATAACAGGGATTTCAATAGCAAAAGCATTGGAACTTATTGATTGGGATGTAGACGCGCTTTATACCTGGGTAGTAGCTAAGCTTAAGAGAATGAAACACGACATGAAAGATATGCAGATTGATATTAAAGATTTGATAGGGCAATTTTATCAGGATCACCCTCGTGGGTTTTTGCGGATAAGAAGTACAGACGATGCACGTATAGATGCTGCGACTGAGCATTTCCAAACACCAGATAATAACCCTCACTACCAATGGGTGGGCCGACATGAATACGACATACACAAACTTTATTTGTTACCTAAACCTTTTAAAGAGTGGGTAGTGAAACAGGGGCATCACTATAGTGCTATCCGCGCAATGATGGCTAAAGAAATGAAAGGAAAGGGGATAAAGGTGCGCTTAGGGCGCGGGACTAAAGTTGATCTTCCTCCGCAGTATGTGCTTGAAGTGTCATGGAACCATGATGCCTACGCTTCCGGTGCTCAAGATACTCCCCCTTTGTTTCCTGTAGAGGACAATGACTAGAATACGTTTAACTGACATTTCACCCGATGGGGTACGTATCTTTGTAGATTGGGATAAGTTTGTGCCAGGGGCTTCAGTATTTATACCTGCCATTAACACTATTAAAGCTATAGACCATGTAACAGACGCAACCAAGCTTACAAAAAAAGATATAACCTACAGGGTAAGTGTGGAAAACGGTAAGCATGGAGTGCGTGTATGGAGATTAAGGTAAGTTATCCATACGTTCCAAGAGCACTGTCCGTTGCCGTTGTGGGTTAATCCTTACCCCACTAAATACTCCCATATCTGCATCCATGTTTTTAAAGGCATTCCATGATCTTTCTCTTGTCTCTGAAGTAATAGCAGTTTCTGGGTGCTTACTATTGAACTCCATAATATCGCGCTCTACTGTACGGTCTACAGTTTGGTTTCTTCGTGCAAAATTAAGTCGGCCTAACAAGTTTCTTTTTGAAGTACTTATTGCCATATCAATAGATTTATCACGAGCATTTTGTTCTAGCTGCCGCGTGTAATCCGCAGGAGCGAAACCTAAGAACTGCCCTACTAACCCTCCGGTAGTTATGTCTTCAAGAATAACATCTCCACGTAAGCTCTTTGCTGCCCCCTCCGACAGATAACGGTTTCCTCTCATTATGTTAGCAAAGGAAGATGGCAACGCACGCTCTAGCCCCCGGTAGTAAAGCTCTGGACGGTTTTGTGCAGCGCCGTCTTTCCACAACTCCAGTGTTCCATTTTCTCCGAACATTCGGGTTAACAAACTTAACGAAGGGCCACCTAATAATTCAGCTGCATCTTCCATTAAACTTTGGTCAGCTTGGTTAGGCATTGTTCTGTGCAATAGTTGGTTCATTGCAATACGCGGAGCTATGTCGGCCCCGGTAAGCTCATTCAGCACACCTTCGTAAAAAACAGGTTCTCCTGTTATATCTTTTAACCAACTATCAAAATCTTCTTCGTCATCTTCCTTCAACATGTTCCATAAAAAACGTACTGTTCCTATCATGGGAACACCTTGCGCTCCTGCCAACAGAGCAGTGGTAGCAAACAACATTGCCCCTTGCTTTAACGCGGCTTTTTTCTCTTGAAGAATGGCTTCCGATTCTTGTTTATTACGTCCTGTTACCCCACCTAACACATAAGAAAGTGCATCTCTAAACGTTTGTATTTGAAAAAACATCATGGATACACCAAAACGTTTGTACATAAAAGCTAAGCTGCCTACATCGTTTTGGCTAACACGGGGGGCTGTATCTATGGACGCACCACTGTTGGTGTATTCTGCTTCCAGAATAGACTTCCGTGCAATCTGTTTCCTTTCTTCATCAGTAAGGGGTGGCTTTCCGTCTTTTTTTCGTTTGGTTTGTTGATCCGCTATTTCTAAATCATAAAAAGTCATGGCAGTAACGTGGCGGTTTAATCGTTCAGTCTGATTAAAGACATACCCCATTACATTATTAATTCCGGTAGACACAGGAGTATCAGTATCCAACATATCTCCAATGGTAGTTTGGTTATCGTACCCTTCTTCTTTTAGTACTGTTGCCAGAATTTCATAATCTTTAAGTCCTTCAGGAAGATCAGCTGAACTGTAGTCGGGATTGCCCAGTCCTGGCCCCTGAAACCTATTAACTTCAAGCGGGTCACCACCAAACCTTTTTATATCCCTGCTAGTTCCTGTTTGAAAATAACGTCCTATGTTTCGCACCATGTAGCTTGCAGTTTTCCCGTAACCATATTTCCCTCCTAAATAGGCATAGACGACTGTGGGTAGGATAAACAAGTTTATGATAGCTGAAGCTACATTAAAGCCTAACGTCCATAAGAAAGTTAATGACTTACCCAGCTTACTCCAATTAGAAATATTAGGATTCTGTGCAAACTCAATATACCCCTGAACATGCTCAGCTATATCTGAAGCATATTGTTTGGTGTCTGCATTACCCGTGGCTTCACCAGCTGTTTTTTTAATCTTAACGCCTATTTGCTCTAACGGGAGTGCGTAGCGCAACGTGTTTACTTGATTGGCAAAGATGGGCATACGGTGTTCAAAAGTGTCAATGGCATCCGTGTCATAGCCCAGTGTTCCCGCACGGGGTTGAAAAGTTCGCAACAATGAGCGCTCAGGAGATGCCCTAACAATGGCTTCCAGGGTTATCTTCTCCATGTCAGCTCGTGCTTGGGCAGTCTTCCTTCCTGCCTCTGTAGCTTCGGCTTGCGTACCCCCCGCTTTTAACACAGCTTGTTCAGCATTTTTTACTGCTTCTTTCCCAACAGCTTGTACTTGGCTTAGTAATCCGTAAGCAAATTCAGTTCCCACAAAATCAGCAATGTTGTCTTGCTCACTTACATCTCTTATATGAAACCATTCATCTCCATCAGGATTCATCCCTGTTTGAGCTATGGCCTCTCTGCTAGTCGGGTCAGCCCGTAACTCTCTTACTCTTTTGTTTCTGTCCATTACAGTAGTAAAAGTTTCTTTGTAGGTAGCTACGCCGAATGTGTAAGGGTCTACCCCTTGGTAAACCAACCAAAGATTTCCTGCACGAGAAAGTGGGAAGTAAGGAGAAATTTCCTGACGGTACAAAATGTCGTAAAGAATTTTATTTCTAAAATCTTTTTTGAGAGTGTCATCTGCTTCAATAGCATCAATACGTTTTAAAAGAACAACTTTAAGTTCATTAAACATTTCCTCGTAAGCATCACGTAAAGTTACATAAGCTTGTTGTTGAGGAGGAGTTAAACGATTATACATATCCCGCACGTACTGCCACATGGCAGCGCCCCCATCTTCAGGGTCACGCCTTAAAAACCGTATTTGTCCCGCTTCAGGGTTAGCCGCCATTACTTTTTTTCGTTCGGCCTCTAAAGCATCATCTCGTTCTGTTTGGGTATTATAAGGAACGCTTGTTTGGCGCTCGTCTGTTTTAGGGTTAAAATAAGTGTAGTAAAACTTTTCGTATGTTATACGCTCTTTGGTGGGGTCATAACCTAATCGTGTACTTTCCGTAGTTAGTTCTCCAAAAAGTATTCTAGCTTCAGGATCATTTTTGAACGCCTCTTTTACTTCCCTCGCGGTTCCTCTTATTTTTTCCAGCAGTTCGTTTCTACTGCCCCGTTTCTGGTTGATGATACTAAACAATTCTCTAATTGCCGCAGCCAATGCGGGGAACTCTCGTTCTGCTAATCTGGCAATACTGTCTAACGGTAATATGCCTAATGTTGCTTTTCGTCTTAAAGCATTGGCTGAGGTTAAAAAGTCTCCCACTTCTTCCACATCTCTGTTAGTCACTTTACCAGTGATACTGGCTAAACTTTGCACCAAAATATTTTTTTGTTCTGAAGGAGTGGCGGCAAGAAACAAATCATCTGCATTCCGAAACTCAGGAGCGGGAGCGATAAGTTCTTCCATTAATATATCTACTTCACTTTGTGCAGAGTTTAAAGACTTGGCAGGTAGTCCCCGAATCTTGCGAATCATGTTCATAACAGAATTAAGAAACCGCTGTAAGGCAGTAGTGCCTTTGTTGTCTATAGCTATACGTCCTAGTTCTGCACGAAACTCAGGGTTACCCCATGCTTCTGCTACAAACTCATCTACATCCTGTGCGCCATAGGCTGTACCTAACCTATCTTTAACCGACTCAAAGAGTGCTTTCATTTGCCGGGATGCTGGACTATTTGTAGCTAGTTGAGCTGAGACAACTGCATGAGTAACCTCATGTAAAAGAGTATGGGTAGAGATAGCTACGTCTTGGTTAATAACAATGGTATTGGTACGGGGAGAAAAGTAACCAGCCGCAGGACGGCCAAACTGGTCTACTACATTACTTCTTAATTCAATTTGTGTTGCCCCTACTGCTTTGGAAAGAGCACTAATAAGCCGTGCTACATCCCTGTCTTTCCTTCCCTGACTGACACGCAAAGCAGTTAGTGCTTGTGCCAGATTACCTTCCTGTAAGGCTTGCACTACTTCCGGGTTAACCGGCGTAGATAATTTAGAAACGCTATCTAACAGTAAAAAGTCAAACTCTATATCTGAGAAAGGATCATTCTTTATTCTTTCTTTTTTTGCCGAGGTGTATTCAGCGTTAATTTTCCTAGAAAGGTTATCGTTAATCCACTTTTCTACTCGTGCTTGTTGTTCAAGGTTTGTAGTGTAATTAAGGTTGGCAATGAATCCTCCAATAGAAGGTTCAGGGTCAAGGTACGCCGCCACATCTCCAGAAGGGTTAGTTTGTAGTTCTTCGTTTAATGCCTGGAGGTCGGCATCTACTAAAGCACTGTCATCCACAACCACGGGAGTTATTTCTGAATCAGCAATTAGTACATCTACATCTTCATCTACTCCTGTAGGGGCACTTTCTTCTAACTCGCTAACATTTACTCTCTCACCTTCTTCGTTTACCACTGCACTTGTTTCTGCTAATTCTTTTCTCGTTTTTAGCTTAGAACTTAATATCTCTGCTTCTGAAAGTGCATTGTCACTTTGCCTTTTGGAAACACCGCTAGTGGCATGGTTCTTAAGGGCTTCTATTTGCGCGGTTATGTTTTCGTTCGTTACTTCAATACCTTCTCTAAACGCCCCGGTTCCTACTAGCTTCTCTACCCCTTTTTTATTTATTCTCGCATCTTTTAAGTTTTGTTCAGTAAGAAGGGGCTTAAAAATAGTGTCGAGTCCAGTGGTAGTGGCAACGGTTGGAACAACTGTCTCGTCAACAACTGTCTCGTCAACAACTGTCTCGTCAACAACTTCTTCAAGAGCTGCCGCAAACACTGCGCTTAATCGTTTCTCTCTTCCGTTTTGCTCAACTACAACTGTATCAGCAACTTCTTCATCTCTCCGTTGTACAGTAGGTCGATCATACTGAGAATAGTCTGGTTGAGTGAATCCTTCTGTTTCCCTTCTTGCTGCTATATCTTTAGCGTATGCACGTTCCGCAGTACGTTGTTCTTCCGCAGCGCGTTCTCTTTCGGCAATACTTTCCGCAGCCTCATTTTTAGTTGTTTCTGCAACTTGTTGTTGTTTAACATTTTCTTCCGTTGCTGTAGTGACTGCTTCAACTTTTTCTTTCTCTTCTTCCTTACGTGTTTCTTCTGCTGCTTTCCTAGTTTCCTCACGATTTTCTGTGTCGGTAGTTTCTGTGTCGGTAGTCTCTGTGTCGGTAGTCTCTGTATCAATAGTTTCAGTGGGAGTAGTTTCTGTACCAACAACCGTTTCCTGTCCTGTAGCTTGTGCTACCGTCTGCTCTGCGGCGGTACCAATGGTAGTTTTTTCCCATTGGTTTTTTTGTGGGTTCCAACTATATCCTAGGTTTTTTAAGCGTGTTGCCTCTGCGTCACTTATTCCTTCTGGTGGTAGGGCCACGTCTTGAATAGCTTGAATTGCTTCCTGTTGGGGAGTAGGGGCAATGGCTTGTCCTGCCACTAACCTGTCAGCAAAACTACCGGTTACACCGAAGGAGCCACCTACTAGACCAGCCGCGTAAGCTGCTTCACCGTACTCCGATAGAGCTTCATCAGAGAGAAGGTCTAACCCAGCAAAGTCACGTTCTAAAATTTGTTGGCCTATTTCTATAGGTATTTCTGGCATACCCCTAGCCAAACCCCTTGCTGTAGCTCCGGTCTTGCTTATTTCAGCAGCTTTACGTAGTTGTTCTATCTGACGAGCACTGGTAGCCCCCGCCGAGCGGCCTATACCGGTAATAGCACGAAGTATGTTCCTGCCCAAAAAGAGAGCTGTACCCCCGGCCTCTAATGCTGCTTGCATAGCCGCGTACTTGTAGGCTTCCCCTACATCAACATCTACTTCTTCCCCTCGTGCCATTTGTTCTTGGGCTAGGCGTTCCATACTGGAAGCTGCTAAATCAGGAGTGAGCGCACTAATACCCCCCAAGCCTCCTGCTAATCCTTTCAGTAATGCCCCTCCCGGCATTAGCCATGAGGCCAATCGTGCACCTGTACCTAAAGTACCCAATACACCAACTTGTGAACCTCCGTATCTGCTAATGTCACTGGGAAGTTTGGCTGCGGCTGAAGCATAGCCTTCTGTTTTAGCAATATTTGTAAGACGCTCTAAAGAAGGGCCAACACCTAACCCTTCGGCAGTTTCCTGCCCACGTGCAATAGAGTCTATAATGGCTTGATTAGAGTCATCCCCTAGTAATTGTTCAACGGCCAGTCGTTTGGCTTCTAGGGTACGGGCAACACCGCGCTCAACTTCTTCACCGAAAGTACTCTGGCGGGTAATAGGGTCTGGCAAAGAGGCAATATGAGAAACTGCATACTCATAGGCTTGCGCGTCCGTAGTGCCTTCAGGAGCGTCCACATCGTACTTAGCCCCATCTGGAAATTGTACGGTAAAGGTAGGCATTCTTAACGACTTCTAGTTACGGTCACATTGGAAGGGACACCACCAGAAACAGCGGGAGCATTACCACCCCCAAAATCTCGTGAGATTTGTGCCCGTTCTTTGTTTAATAACTCAAGATAAAATTGATTTAACCCTATTTGAACCAATTCTTCGTTATGCCCTCCGAAAAATACATCATGCTCCTTTTCAAGTTGTTCCCGCTTTGCGCTAATGGCAGCAGCATTTTCGGCCATAATGTCAGTCAAACTTATACCGGCTAAAGCTTCAGCTCTTGCTATCGCTAGTCTTTGATCTTCAATCATTCGGCGTTCGTCAGTACGTTGTTGCAACAGTTGATCTTGCATGGCTTGCTCAAAAGCTTGTTGGCTTTCAAACCTTTCTTGTCCCTGTGCTGTATCCAAAATCTTTTGGCCTACATAACCTGTTGAAGCACCAGCTCCCCCACCTAGTAACTCCATTACATCCAGTGTTTTATCTAGCCAACTTCTTCCCCCTTCTTCCGGGGCATCTCCTCTACCGCTGCCTGTACCACCCGCAACATTTGTACCACCTGTACCACTACCTCCACTACCGCCTAAAGCTTTTGCTATTTCTTGTAGCATATAGTCATCGTCTGAAAGAGCTACTCTATTACCAGCTGCGTCTTGTGCTGCTTGTGCTGCACTGGTTATATCCGCATTCAAAGTTGCCTGTTTTTCCTCTTCACTTTCCATCCCTAATCGCTCTGCCAAAGCTTGCCATCGGTTAGGGTCTTGTAAAGCATTTCCTGCTATTTCCATGTCAGAAGAAAAATTACCCACAGTTGACTCGTATTGAGCCTGTAGTTGATCCCTTTGGTCTTGTATTGCTGCCATTGCCGCTGCCCTTTGCTCTCCATCCGGGTCAATATCAAAATTTATGGGTGTATTCTGTAGTTCGTTTAGCTGGGCACTAAGTGCAGCCATTTGTTCGTCAAAAGCATCTGCAAGTTGCTCTCGGCGTGCAGGTTCTTGAACCAAAGTTTGTATGCCCTCTACTGCTTCCCCCAGCGCACCGGTCTGTCCTGCACCTTCTATCATTTCTGCCCCTGACCTTGCCACATATTCCCCACTTATACCGGCAGAGGAGGCAAGTGTTGCGAGAAATTTAGCCAACGCTTCCCCACTAACCTCGGCCATTCCTCCAGCGCGTTGTTGCCAATTTTCCAAATTCGGATCAGTTAGCACATTTTCTATATCCTGTTTCCATCCAGTCTCGCCACCAAGAATTGGCCCTATAATGCCCTGCGACTGATCTATACGCTGTTGGTATATTTGTTCAGGAGTAAGCTCACCAACTGGAGTGGGTTCAAAGCTTTCAGGAAAGTCTCTTCTATTTCGTTGGTCATAAAGATCAGCAACTTGATAATAAGTTTCTTCATCTACTTCTATTTGTTGCCCATTGTCATCAAAAACAAAGAAACTATATTCTCCCGTAACAGCATCAAGTTGAGGAGGTGGAGGGTAAGTAGGGCCAACCGCACCGCCAGGTTGGTAAGATTTAACACCACCCCCACCTTGCAAAGACACAATGCCACCACCCGCCATTTGGGGAATGTTTTCTGGAGT
>TARA_R110002073_G_scaffold49466_19_pt1 | contig 10257 bp, 11 predicted proteins | sample TARA_R110002073 | Tara Oceans TARA_R110002073 (sample SAMEA4397174) | marine metagenome | biome: Polar Biome; feature: [DCM] deep chlorophyll maximum layer (ENVO:01000326); material: water (ENVO:00002006), including particulate matter (ENVO:01000060) such as... | depth 40 m
TCAACTTTCCATCGGCGGTGGCGGCACCGAGAATCGGTTTGCCCGGACGAATCGGCAGGCCATGAAAAACAACGTCCCCGCCGACATCGCGAACCACATCCGGCACGTAGTCATAATCGCCCATCGACACGCCACCGGTCATCAGGATCGCATCGGACTGAGGCAGTGCAGCGGCCAAAGTTTGCTGCAGCGTTTCGCGATCGTCCCGAGCGTGTTGAACCGCTTGAATCGAAATCCATGGGTTCGGTTCGATTAGCGACGCGAGTGCGACCTGGTTGCTGTTGCGAAGCTGCCAAGGCTGAGGAGTTTCGTCTGCAAACACGCCAACTTCGTCACCGGTGGTGATCACGGTAACACGGACGGGCGAATACAGACTCGCTTGATAACAACCGAAATTGACCATCGTCGCACGATGAGCTGCGTTGACCAAAACGCCTGCGGGCAGCACCGTGCTACCCGATCTTGCATTCTCACCGGCACGACGAATGTTTTCGCCCGCCTGGGTCGACAACGCCACGTCGCGAAAACGAATCGCGTTTTCGAGTTCTTCGGTGTCTTCGCGTTTGACCACCGCGTCGGCTTCGGCGGGAACAATGGCTCCGGTAAAGATACGAACGATGAAGCCTTCGCTCATTGCCGGCGGAGGCGAACCGGGAACACTTTCGCCGTGGACGGGGATTGTTTCGCCGGGACGCAGATCGGCCAACCGGATCGCGTAACCATCCATCGCAGAAACATCCGCCGCGGGGCTGTCGCGATCGGCCGTCACCGATTGCGACAACACGCGGCCCAGACATGACGGACACTCGGCATCCACCCCAACGACGCTTAATCGATCGGCAATCGCGACAATCGCCTCGTCGGGCGAGTTAAATGCAAATTTCTTAGCGGACATCCGTCAAATCTTCAGGGGTATTAACATTGTGACAACCACTCGCTGGCAACGGCACGCGACGATGATCGTGTGACTCGAGCCAACGAAACAAACTACGACTCTCGGACTGAGCCAACCGCTGCAGTGGATCCGCGAAACGAACGGGATAAACTCCAACAAGCGGCTGCACCCGATCGGACTCAGCCACGGTGATCTCGTCTGCCTTTTGCCAATGGTCCACCAAGCCGCTTAAGTGATCCGCGGTCAACCGCGGCATATCCACCGGCGTGACCAAACATGCAGCGAAACCATGTCGATCAGCATACTGCAGCGCCGCCGCGATTCCGGTCGCCGGACCACGATGAGCCACCGGATCTTCGATCGTTTTGACTGAATGATTGATCGATGTATGTCCGCTGACGACAACATCGTCGCATAAATCGCACAGTCGATCGATCGCATGCTGCAAAAAGGAAGTGCCATCGGCGTGAACAAGCGACGCCTTGTCGCGGCCCATACGCAGCGATTGCCCGCCACACAGCACCACGCCAAGTAGCCGCGGAGATGATCGCGGAGTCAATCGTTCGGGATCCGAGAAATTCAATGAACTAGCTCACGGAATCGTCGTGCTTTTCCAGCACGTCTTCGACCCAAGTTCGTGCCCGCATCATCGTCGGGAAACCGATCGTGGGCGCCGAGACCAGTGCGACGTGACGTAGTTCATCGGGCGTACACCCCGCTTCGAGTGCTTTGCGAGTGTGAGAATGGGCGGCACCTTCGAGTCCCGCGCCAAGCGAAATAGCTAGCTTGACGAGCGCCACATCACGCGGTGACAACGGGCCTGCGTTCCTCGCCTCTTCGCCAAACGATTCATACGCCTGCATGTACTCGGGATAACTTTTATGCATCTGTTTGTACGGCTTTGGAATCATCGACTCGCCTTTCCTCTCGTTTAAGATAAATTGAATTTCAACAACGACTGGACAAGTGAGTCCATCGTATACGGATCCGCCTCGCACGTGACTGTGCACCCGAGATCGCGCACTGTTTGCGATGTGATCGGACTGAGACTTGCGATCTTCGCCCGCTTCATCGATTCGCCGAGCATGCGATGCACGCTTTCCGCGGTGGCACTGCTGGTCAACGTGATCCAATCGATTCGGCCGTGTTGTGCCGCTTGCAAAATCTTGGCGTCGGGGGTTGTCACATCAGTGTGGGAATAGGCCACCACCTGTGTGACATCAGCACCGGCCTGCGTCAGCGATTCCTCGAGAATGTCGCGACCACGACTGGCCCGCACCAAGACGACGCGTTTGCCCGACACATGACCACGTAATTCATCGACCAATGATTCGGCACGAAAGTCTTGGGGAATCAGATCCGCACGCAGATGGAAATCGGCGAGCGCGGCAGCCGTTTTTTTCCCCACACACGCCAATTGGACGCCGGCGAACGACCGCATGTCGTGTCCCAATTCGAGCACCCGATCCAAAAAATACTGGACGCCATTGCGGCTGCAAAAAATCACAAAGTCTTGGTTGGCAAGCGACGCGATCGCCGCATCCACCTCCGCCCAATCCTGGGGCGGCCCAATTTGGATCGCGGGTTGAACCAGCACGGTCGCACCGAGGTCACGTAGCGGGGTGGCGAGTTCTTCGGCCTGATCGATAGGCCGCGTGACCAGGACGGTTTGGCCGAACAGCGGTCGTTGCTCGAGCCAATTTCGCGTTTCGGTCAATTCGGCGACCGGACCGATGATCACGATCACGGGCGGGCGAATCTTGTTGGCCGGACTCAATCGGTCCGCCACCTCGTCCAAACGACAGCGATACGTTTGCTGGTCATGGTGGCTGCAGCGGCGGACGATAGCCACCGGCGTGTCGGGGGATTTGCCATTTTCGATCAGCGATCGCGTCCAAACCTCTGCCGTCGTGACCCCCATATAGATGACCAAGGTCCCTGGGAAACGGGCCAGTGCCTGCCAATCGAGCGCCGATTCGGTCTTCCCCGGCTCCTCGTGTCCGGTAACCAAAGCGACCGCCGAGGCAAGTTTTCGGTGGGTAATTGGGATTCCGGCATACGATCCGGCAGCCAAAGCAGCCGTAATTCCAGGAACAATTTCATAAGAAATCCCGGCCTCGGACAACGCCTCGACCTCTTCGGCGGTGCGGGCAAAAACGGCCGGATCCCCCCCTTTGAGCCGAGCGACGATGCGACCGTTTCGAGCATGCTTGAGCATCTCGTCAATAATCTCGTCCTGACGCCAAATCCTTTGCTGGCCATGCTTTCCGACGCAGATATGCTCTGCCGAAGGGGCGTGCGAGAGCAATTCGACATTGCTGAGCCCGTCATATAAAACGACATCACTACGAGACAGGAGCTCGGCCCCCCGCAACGTCAAAAGCCCAGGATCGCCTGGGCCGGCACCGATCAAATACACCATGCTGTTCATAGTTTGATTTTCACCTGAAAAGTTGACTATGGACAGATGGCAGACAGCTTGGCATACTACCGAGCCTTCAATTCCCTTCTTTCCGATGATGGACGCCCACGAGAGCGCGATAAACCGAAGATGCCAAACACCGAAAGTTCAAAGAAACGACTTCGCCAGAACGTCAAGCAACGCCTGCTGAACCGTTCGATCAAGAGCAATATGCGTTCAACCATCCGCAGCGTCCGCGAAGCGGCTGAGTCGGGCGACGGCGAAAAGGCACAAGCGGCTTTCCGATTGGCAGTCAAAAAGCTGGATCGTGCTGCGAGCAAGAACGTAATCCACCGCAACGCAGCGGCACGTACCAAGAGCCGCCTGAGCAAGCTGGTCAAAGCTGCCGGCGCCAAAGCCTAAAACGATCTGCTTAGTTTGATCTGATTGCCCATCGTAAGCCGACGGCACTAGCGGCCTGTTGATTTAGTGAGCCGTGACGCGTGAGCGGCCGGGTCTCACGCAGTACCCGGTGCCTTACGGCCCACGGCTCACCGCTGCGATTTGCATTTTGATTAAATCAACAAACCGCTAGCCGCGGGCTTTGCAGCTTCCTACAGCTATTCCGAGGACCGAGGATAACACGCGACTCAAGGTCGATGGTATCCGGTTGCGACACGATCGCTATCCGAAACAGCCAGCGTTGGTTGCAAACGTCACAACGAAAAAAGCCACCCACATTTAATGTCGGTGGCTTTTTTCGTTTTTTTCTTCGCTCCGACGCCGCAGATCATGACGATTCTGCGGCTTCGGTATCCATTATTTTGGAAAACTACTTCCAAACCAAACCGGCGTCGCCGAGGCGTTTTTTGGTCTCTTGCATCAATGCATCTTCTTCGGCCTCGGTCCCGGCAACGTAGGTCACGCTGAATCGCAAGAACGATCCGGCATCGTCCCAAGGCACCGTGACGATCCCGAATTGCTCGATCAAATGGCGAGTCGCATCCTCGGCCTTGGCAAACGTTTCGCCCGATTTTGTTCCGCTGGGCGCTTTGGTGTAGAGGAAATAGGTGCCGCCAGGCATCTCACACTCGAAACCACACTCATTCAGCGTCGCGACCAACTTTTCGAGTCGGCGACGGTACTTGGCGTTGATTCGTTGTGGAATTGAATCGTCGTCCAGGGCGGCAGCAGCGGCCTTCTGAGTCGCCATGAACTGTCCACTGTCGCTGTTGTCTTTGACATCGGCAAAAGCGGAAACGATGCGTGGGTGGCCACACACAAATCCCATTCGCCAACCAATCATGTCGTAGCCCTTGCTCATCGAGTGGACTTCGACACCGACATCCATCGCGCCGGGGGTTTGCAGAAAACTCAAAGGCTTTCCGTCAAACGTCAACATGATGTGCGCGGCGTCTTGCACGACGACGAACTCTTTTTCCTTCGCCAGCGCGACGACCTTCTCATAAAACTCAGCGGTCGTGGTGCGTCCGGTGGGCGAGTTGGGGTAGTTCAGCACCAACAACTTGGTACGTCGATAAACGTCATCAGGCACGGCGTCAAAATCGGGCAGGAAGCCGTTTTCGGCCAGTAGCGGCAACTTGAAAACTTCGCCGCCGTAGTAGCGGGTATGGGTCCCCGCGACCGGGTAGCCGGGCACCGTCATCAACGTGACGTCGCCGGGATTGATGAAGCACGCCGGCAACATCGCGTACGCGGGCTTGCTGCCGATGCAGTGATTGATCTGCGTCGCGGGATCGAGCGTGACATCAAACTGCCGCTTCATGAACCGAGCGGCCGCTTCCTTGTATTCGGCGATGCCGTTGTCGGAATAACCGCGATTTTCGGGCTTGTTGACTTCGTCGTTCATTACCTTGCGAATCGACTCATCAGCCATCGAATCGTTTTCACCGATGCCGAAGTCCAACAATTTTCGATCGGGATGATCCGCTAATGCTTTGCGTTTCGCTCGTTTGATCTTTTCAAACTTGTAGATCTCGGTGTCTTTGCCGTAATTCGCACCGCCGATGCGGTCGGCAAAGAGAGATTGGAAGTAAGGGTCCGCAGAGTTTTTTTCAGTGGAAACGGTCGACATACTTATCTGTTTCAGAGAAAACGAGTGAGAAACGAAGGGGGGCGGTTTTGTGAGCGGTCGCCGCATTCAGCGTCCGCCCACCGCAGCAACCCCGAACGACGCCCATTAGGGTAATTTTCCCGAGCCCGAATCGACAGGGGGCAATGAGAACGGCGATGCCGCCACGTCGCCATTTTCATGCATCACTCGCCAATCCAAATCCTCGCGACATTGCCGGGCCGTACGAAACAGCAATAACGGCACCGTCACGGCCGCAAACGCAGCCGGAACCAGCGAGTATCCAAGCACCTCGATCGCACCGGCAAGCAGCGACGGGATTCCCAAACAAGTAAAACCACTGATCGCCCCAGTCACGCTGCCAAACACGCGAATGCGGGTGGGGGTCCAAGGAACGCGAGGTTCCCGCATCGATAGCAGCCATCCGGACAACGTGACTACGGGAATTGCCGCAAGCAACGCCAAGACGGCGCCGATCCCAAAGTACAGCAGAGCTCCAAAAAACATCGATCCCAGCATCGAAGCCGACGACATCCCCGGCGATGAAAACAAACTCGCCAGCATCACGAACCCGATCACGCACCAACCGAACAAGCCTCCCGAAACCCCAATCATCAGTGCAACATCGAAGCAAACCTTCAGCGACGAAAATGGTTTCCGCTGCGCAATTTCGTCCTCAAAGTCCGTGAACACTTCATCAACGATGGTTGCGGCATAGGGATTTACACTGGGCGGGGTTGTCATCTTTATCCAGCGTCATCGTGTTTGGCATCGGATCGCGTTAGACTATTTATCTTAACCGAGATTGAACTCGACCGACCACACTCGCGAAATCCAAAACTCGAAGCGATGCATTTCATGTCGTCCCAAGAATACACGACAGCCCAAGAACACGCCGCCCAAATCGATTCGATTCGGACTCAGTACGAAGAGCTGGCTGAATTGGCGGGGTCGCTTGCCCACGAGATCAAAAATCCGTTGTCGGTGATCCACATGAACATCGATTTATTGAGCGAGGATTTGGCGGAAATCGACTCGCCCATCAGTCGCCGCTCGGTGGACCGCGTCGATATTGTTCGCCAGCAATGCGAGCGGATGGAAGGACTGCTGCGCGACTTTCTTCGCTACGCACGGCTACGCGACATCGACCTCGTCCCCGGCAGTTTGAACGAGCAGATTGAAACCGTTTTGCGCGCCTACCAAGCTCAGGCGGATGCGGCAGAGATCGACATCGAAAAGTACTTGGATCCCGATCTACCCGCGATCATGTTGCACAGCGACTCGCTGCAAGCTGCGTTGATGAACCTTGTCAAAAACGCGTTGGAAGCGATGGAAGAGGGAGGCCAAATTTGGGCTCGCACCTACCCGACTCGCACCGGCGTCGCACTCGATTTGATCGACACCGGCAGCGGCGTGGACGACAACACCGTGTTGCACATGTTTGAACCATTTTACAGCACCAAAGAAGGCGGCTCGGGACTGGGGTTGCCGACGGCTCGCAAAATCATCGAAGCTCACGGCGGCCGCATCAGCGTGCAAAGCGAAGTCGGCCGTGGCACAAAATTTGTGCTCGAATTCCCCACGCCCAAACGCCTGGGCTGATCCAGCACCTTCCCTTGCTCGATTCGCACGATTCCCACGCGACGGTGGGGTTGTGTCCTTTTAGAGTAACGGAAGTCGCGCGTGACTTTCGTTCCATGATACGTGCTCCCCCCGAAACTCTTGACGAGTTCCGCTACCTGAAAATGCTTCACAGCGTTGGCACAACGCGGCTATTGATTTTATTCGGCCGGATTTTCAAGTGCGGTCTCTACCGCATCACGCAACGCTTCACCGCGGAGATCACGGGCAACGATCCTGCCGTCGGGGCCGATCAGCCAGATCGAAGGAATGGATTGAATGCCATAGGCTTCGAAGATTTTTTCGTGTCGCTGCGTGTCGCCTACCCAGCCCTGACGGTAGGCGGCGGGACTTTCTTCGAGCAACGTTTGGGGAAGGTCGATTGATTGATCCACGCTCAAACCGATCATCTCAAGACGCTCGCCTCCGAAGTCTTCGTATGCAGATTCCAAGTTAGGGAACTCGGCTCGGCATGGTCCGCACCAAGTCGCCCAGAAATCCACCAGCACGAATTTGCCGCGAAAATCCGACAATTTGAACTCGCTGTCATCGTACGCGGTCGCCGTCCAATCCGCGGCCGGGTCTCCCGGCATCAGCACGTTTTTGAGCTTCAGCGTCAAATTGGCCCGAAACGGCTCATCGGCGTTTTTGATAATAAACTGCCACATGGCATAAGCACGCGCGAGTTCCAGCGAACGCTCCGCTGCTGCATCGGGGTGCATAATCGTCGCGGTAAGTTGGTACCAAGCGGGTTTAATGTTTTCGAAAACAAAGGAACCATCATCCGCAAGCTGAGTCGTGTAGGTTTCTCGCTTCGCACGCGCTTCTTCGGCCTTGCGGAGATAGTCCTTGTAGTCATCCGTTTTTATGAAGTCTTGGTACCATTGGGAACGCTCCTCGGGCTTCATCGTGCTCCACTCTTTGGGGTACGGCATACGCGGGTGCTTGTAGTTGCCTTCCAACGTGACCACTACTTGATCGAGAGAGAGTCCATCTGTATTGATCCCCGCGGACACCTGATCCGGCATTGCCACCTTTCCTTGCACCGAACACGTGACAACCACGGCCGATTCCGATTCTTGTGGCGGGGCTTCCTTCGTCTCGCTTTGAGCGCAGGCCCCAAGATTGCAAACCAAACAAAGAATCAAGGAAAGAATCCGCTTCGTGTGCATGGAAAAAATCCTGATAAGATTTGCTCAGTTGAAAAGAGTGCGGTTGCACTGGTTTGCTGTGGCACCAGTTTAAAACCAGCAGTCTGCAAAGCTTTCGGCGAGGTGAAGTTTTCGCGTGAGCCCAAAATGGCTGCTAGATGTTTCGCGGGCGGCGTTTGCGACCGCTGGGGGCGAAACGTTTACGAATCTCCGATACCGCGGCGATCAATCGATCCGCTTCATCGAACGTGTTGTAAAAGTAGAAACTAGCGCGGGTCGAGGCGGACAATCCGAGCGATTTGTGCAGCGGCATCGTGCAGTGATGCCCAGCTCGCACCGCGATCCCATAGGCATCAAGTGTTTGTGACATGTCGTGCGCGTGAACGCCGTTGATCACGAAGCTGACAATTCCCGCTTTCAAATCAGGCTCAGGCCCGATGATCCGCACCCCTTCGATCTCGCGAAGTCCGCGGTCGGCGTAACTGCCCAACTCTTTTTCATACGCATGAATCGCATCGAGACCGACCGAAGTCAAATACTCGGTGGCTGCATGTAGACCGATCGCTTCGACGATGGGCGGCGTCCCCGCCTCGAACTTGTCCGGCAGTGCCGCGCACGTAAATCCGTCGGTCGTGACTTGGTTGATCATCCCGCCGCCACTCAAGAATGGTGGCATCGCGTCGAGCAATTCGGATTTGCCATACAACACGCCGATTCCAGTAGGCCCACAAGTCTTGTGACCACTGAACGCCAAAAAATCGACATCCAACGCTTGCACGTCTAACGGTTGATGCGGAGCCGCTTGGGCTGCATCGACCAACACGCGGCAACCAAGGTCGTGAGCCATTGATGTCCACCGCTGGACCGGAAACTCAACCCCAAGCGTGTTGCTCGACGCGGTGAAGGCGAACATCTTTGGACGCAGTCGCTGCAGATGATCCGCAACGACTTCGTCGCTGATCGTAAAATTTTCGTCCAGTGGCAGAAACTCAATTTTGCATCCGGTTCGCTCGGCCAATTGGTGCCAAGGAACGATGTTGGCGTGATGCTCGGCGATCGTCAGCAAAATCGTATCGCCTGCTTTGACGTTCGCATCTCCCCACGAACGCGCGACCGTGTTGATCGCCGCCGTTGTGCCACCGGTAAAGATCACCTCATGCGATTCGGCCGCGGCGATGAACTGCGCAACGCCACGTCGGGCCTGTTCGTAACTGTCCGTCGACTCTTCGCTGAGCGTATGGATGCCACGATGGACGTTGGCGTAATATCGCTGGTAACAATCCGACATCGCATCGATCACCGCCTGCGGACGCTGGCTGCTGGCGGCATTGTCGAGAAAGGCTAACGGTTTTCCGTCGGCGACAATGCGATCGAGGATCGGAAAATCGGCGCGGTATTTCAGGACATCAAACGCGGCCCGCGGTGGAGATTCAATTGGCATGTTCATCAAGATTCTTCGCTTAAGCTTGGGCCACCAAAGTGTGGCCCCTCGTTATCGTCGGTATCCGCATCCGCATCGACGGGCGAATGCACTGCACTCTGTAAGACTCGCCAAGAGAGCAGACAGCACTTTTGGCGGTTCGGAGTCAGCTTGGGACCGAACAATGCCAGCATTTCGTCGGCCGAGAAATTTTTGAGTTCTTCGAGCGTTTTACCTTCCATCTGCTCGACCAACATCGATGCAGAGGCTTGGCTAATCACACACCCATCGCCATCGAACCAGGCCTCTTGGACCTTGCCGTCCTCAGACAACTTCAAATCGATATGGATCACATCGCCGCACAGAGGGTTATTCCCCTCGTCGGAGTGGGTTGCGTGGTCTAGCAGCCCACGGTGGTACGGATCTTCGTAGTGATCGAGGACGTGTTCTTCGTAAATATCGTGTTCGCTCGGCGACATGAGGCTCTGGCAATGGCGGGGCGAGGATAGAAATGGACTTTAAAGTGACCATTTAAGTCTACGCACGTTGTCAAAAATCGACGAGCCCCCATCAATCGATCCTGCCCTACGGAACCGACTGGGCCACATTATTCGCCTTTCTTTGCCAGTTTCGCTCAAGTTTTGCCCCTCACCGATCGGTTGGGCTTGCATCGCGGAT
>TARA_R110002073_G_scaffold1471_33_pt1 | contig 10251 bp, 10 predicted proteins | sample TARA_R110002073 | Tara Oceans TARA_R110002073 (sample SAMEA4397174) | marine metagenome | biome: Polar Biome; feature: [DCM] deep chlorophyll maximum layer (ENVO:01000326); material: water (ENVO:00002006), including particulate matter (ENVO:01000060) such as... | depth 40 m
GCCGGAACCTGTTGAACCGCAAACCCGTTGATGAAAGGACGCGCTGGCGGAACACCGGCGACCGGGTCGCAATTTCCCCGTTCAGATGCAGGGCTGCGGGCAGATCCGGGGCGGCCAATGCCAGTTCAGCAGCCGTCGGCCCTGACCAGCCCCCAGCCAAACTCGGTGTCGCGCAGCCCGGTGCCCAGCGGTTCCACCTGAGCCCGCAGCCGCGCTCGCACCGTGTCGCTGGAACGCACACCACGCGCCATCTGGCGGGCAGCCAGCGCCGTCACGATGGGCGCCGCAAAGGACGTGCCGCTGACATAGCCGCCGCCCCGCGCGCGGGCGGCGTAAACATCGACACCCGGTGCCGCGAATTCGATCTGTTCGCCGGTGTTGGCCATGCGGAACCGGCGGCGCGCGGCATCGACGGCAGTAACCGCAATCACATAGTCCGAAGCGGCGGGCCAGGAAACTTGCGGGCGGCGGTCGTTGCCGGACGCGCCCACCAGCACCACGCCGCGCGCGGCAGCGGCGGCCAAGGCCCGGTTCAGCGCCTGGTTTTCCGGCCCGGCGATGGAAAGATTAATCACGCGCACCCCGCTTTGCACCAGCCGGTCGATCGCCTGAACGATGCGTTGGACGCTGGCCTCCTCGCCGCCCTCGCGGCGCGAAAACACGGCAATGGCATGCAGCCGCGCACCGCGCGCGAAGCCGGACAGCGCACCATCCGGATCCTCGCCTACCAGCAGCGCGGCGATGGCGGTGCCGTGGTTCGCGCTGGGAAGGGTATTGGGCGAAACGAGCGATTCATAGGTGATCTGCGCGCCGCTCAACGACGGGTGGTCGATGTTGACCGGCCCGTCGATCATGCCGATGGTGACCGGACGCGACAACCGACAGCCCCCGGGCCCCGCATCGCCGATCAGTTGTGGGGCATAGACGCGCGGGCTGCGCCGTGACTGGGCGAAGCCAAACAGGTGATGGGGCGCCAGCGCGCTGTCCGGCGCGCGCTGCGCGATCAACGCCCGCGCGCGCTCTCGGGCTGCCGGGTTGGAAAAAGTGGCGATGGTCGTCATCTGCCCCAGCCCGTTCATCGAAAACGACCGGCTGATGCGACCGCCCGCCGCCTCGATCGCGCGGCGCACGGCCTCCGCCTGCCCGGCGGGGCCAATCACGACATATTCGAACCGCGCGCCTTCGCCGCGAACCACGCGCACCACGCCGCCGTCTCCGCCGCCGAGAAGGGACGGCTCGCCGCACTCGACCTGACAGCCATACTCGCCGTGGGTATCGGCGGGAAAACTCGGGTAGCCGGGCACCGAGGGGGCGCCGCCCCCTTCGTTTTGCGCCTCTGCCTGGCTCGCCGCCAGGACCAGCGGCACGATCAACGCCAGAACAATCCGGGCTATCCCCCCGGCCCGGGGCTCAATTCTGCGCATCCACGACACTTTCGACTACGCTCGTGGCGGCCATCAGGGCATCGGCGGCTGTGGCGATCGCGGCCTGCCCCTCGTCGATCACGACAAGCCGGTAAAAGCCCAGAGCCGAGGGGCCCGAAACGATCTCTGCGTTTACGCCGACCAACAGGGTGCGGATCTGATCTTCGGTCGCGCCGGGGGCAAAGCTGACCACCAGATCGGCGGTTTCCGCGTGGTGGACGCCGGCAAGCTGAAAGCCGCCGTCATCTGCACCGTCGAGGAACAGGGTTTCCCCAAGGAAGGCCGCGACTGCGACCGCGGCCGCAAGCTGCCATATCCAGGTGCGGTTGGGCGCGGCCGGCGCGGCGCCGTCGTGATCCACATCGCGCATCAGCCGGGCAAGGCCGATCTCACCGGGGCTGCGCGCGTCCTCGGCCTGCATCCGCGCGCGGATTGCCGACATCGCCTCGAATTCCGCGCGCAACTGCTCGTCGCTCTCCGTCAAGGCCGTGAACTCCGCCAGGTCAGCGTCGGACAAGGTGCCGTTGACGGCAAAGGGCAGGTCCTGTTCGATCTCGGCGCGCGAGCGGGTCATGCGGGGCTCCTTGCGCCAATGCGGCCAGACAGGCAGTGCAGCAGCAACTTCCTGGCGTGATGCAACCGCGACTTGATCGTGCCTTCGGGAACGCCGGCCACCTCGGCGATCTCGGCGACCGTCATATCCTCGTAGAAGGCCAGAGTGATCGCCACGCGGTGATCGTCTTTCAACGCGTCCACGCAAAAGCGCAGATGCTCGGCTTCCTGACGCGCGGCATAACCCGCCTCGGCGCCCTCGGCGGCATCTGCGGGTTCGGGAACGTCATCGGTGACGGTGACACGCGCGCGCTTGCGGTGCATGTCGATCACCTTGCGGTAGGCGATGCCGAATATCCAAGTCCGCACCTGGCTCCTCCCCTCGAAACTGGCGGCGCCGCGCCAGATGTCCATGAAGACATCGTGGAGTATGTCGGCGGCCTCGTGCGGATCGTTCAATCTCGAGACAATGAATCTGTAGACCGGGCGTTCATAGGCACGATACAGCGCCGCAAGAGCCCGCGTGTCGCCATCCGCGATCTGCCGGATCAACTGGTGAGGATTGTCGCCCATGTCCCGCGCGCCAAGTGGTTGGAGGCGAACGCTACACCATCCCCCACCGCGATGGAAGCGCCGCACCCGCGCGCGCCCTGGGCGATCCAAGGCCCAGAGGGGCCCCTCAGGGGGCGATGATCGGTTGCGCCTTGAGCAGCGGCTTGGCCAAGGCGGCGCCGTCGAACCCTGACCCTTCCTCGAACCAGGACCGGGGTGCCGGGGCGCCCCACAATGTCTGTCGCTGCGGGTCCTTCAGATCCCAGCGGATGGGTTCCAGATCTGGGTCAACCGTCTGATAATCCGAGCAATAGATTTCGATCCGGTGGCCGTCGGGGTCGCGCACATACAAGAAGAACGCGTTCGAGATTCCGTGCCGTCCCGGCCCCCGTTCGATATTGGCCAGGTAGCCGGTGGTGCTCATCAGATCCAGCAGGTCGATGATGTTCAGCGGCGTCGGCACCCAGAACGCGGTGTGGTGCAGGCGCGGGCCCGTGCCGTTGGTGAAGGCCACATCATGCACGCCGCCCTTGCGGTGCATCCACGCCGCCCAGCATTTTCCGGTTTCCGAATCCTCGGTGTATTCGGTCACCCGAAACCCCATCTGGCTGTAAAACCCGATCGAGCCATCCACGTCCGACGAGAACATGTTGAAATGGTCGATGCGCAGCGGCTTGACCCCGTTGTAAAGCTTGTAGTGCTGATGGATCGGCGCCAGGCGGTCCATCCTGACGTAGAATTCCAGCGGAATACCGTGCAAATCGCGGCTGCGCAGGGTGCGGCCCTGATAGGGGCGCTCGACCCAGTCGACTGGCAGACCCTTGCCGGCAAACCAGTCGGCGGCCTTGTCCAGATCGGCTTCATCAAACAGCTTGAACGCCAGAAACCCGACCGATGGCGCATCGGCCTTGACCAGCGCGATGCAGTGATGGCCCCGTTCCTCCATCGCCCGCAGATAGACGGTGCTTTCGTCTTCATCGGTGACCTGAAGGCCCAGGATATCGACATAGAACGCGCGCGAGGCCGCCAGGTCGGTCACCCGGTATTCGACATGGCTGAGGCGCACGATATTGAACGGCGGATAGAGCGTCGGGGCGGGCACGGGCATTGGGGCTCCTGTCGCGGTTGGGACGGATTATTACTTGCTTTGTTAAGCGTTCACAGCGCCACTGTCAACAAAAACACGCCAAGACGCTTGATTTGCGCCCCGTGTTCGGCCAAAGCGGCCAGCATGACCCAAACGCCCTTGCGCCGCACAGCCCGTTCGCTGCCCATCGCCCTGCTGCGGGCGCGGGAAACCGTGATGGGCCCGGTGCGCGAGATGCTGGGAAAAAGCGGTGTCAACGAACAGAAATGGCGCGTGCTGCGTGTGCTGGAAGAAAACGGACCGCTGGATCAAAGCCTTTTGGCCGAACGCGCCTGTCTGCAACTGCCCAGCCTGACCCGTATCCTGCGCGCGATGGAAGATCAGGCGCTGATAGGCCGCGCGACCGATCCCGCCGACCGGCGGCGCTCCATCGTCACGATCAGCGACGCCGGGCGCAGGGTGTTGACTGATCACGCGGCGGAGTCCGCGCAGATCTTTGCGCGGCTCGAAGCCGCCTACGGGCAGGCGCGGCTGGAGCAGTTGCTGGACATGCTCGAAGACCTGACGCGCACCGACAAGCGCGACTAGGACCGCTCGAACGCATCGGCCAGGGGCAAGGCCGTGGCCAGGGCGCGGCGGGATCGCTCCGCGCCGCCCGATTCATGCAGACGCGGGATGATCCAGCCCGGATAGGTCAGCGCGCGCAGCAGCACGAACAGATCCAGCACCTGGGCATCCACCTTGCGGCGCGCGGCGTAGCCGGCCAGCAAGGCTGCGCGCAGTTCGGCGTAATCAGGGCTGGTCAGTTGCCGCATCAGGACCGTCGCCAGATCGAAATCCCGAAACCCCCAGCCGCCATCGTCGAAATCGATCAGCGACAGGTCCGCGCCGTCGATCATCACATTTTCGGTGATCGCGTCGGCGTGGATCAGGCCGAAATCCAACTGCTGCTCGATCGCGGCCAGGCGCGCGTTGGCCTTGTCGCGCACCCGCAAGAGCAACGCAGCCTGATCCGGTGTCAGCTGCGGGTTGTTCCAGAACGGTCCCCAAAGCGGCGCGGCGCCGACCAGCCCGGCCCGGTCCCAGCGCGGGCGGGTGAACCCGGCGGGCGGGGCCCATGCGTCGGACACCGTGTGCAATTGCGCCAGCAGCGCCCCCAGCCGGCGCATGTGGCCGGGCCGGTCGGCGATCCCGTTAAGCGCCCCGTGACTGCCGACCATGCGACCGGGCAGCCATGTCAGCAGATCGACGGCGACACCGTCGACCTTCTCGACCAACCGCGCGTTGACCGAAGCCACCGGGCGCGGCACGGCCATTCCGCCGCGCGCCAGCATTGCCATCCAGTCCAGTTCCGACACCAGTTCGTCCTGGCTGCGGTAGCCGATGCGGTGCAGACGCAGGGCAAAATCGCCGTGGTCGGTCGCGGCCTTCCAGACCGCGTTTTCCCGCTGCGCGGCCAGGGTGATGCGCGCCGGATCCAGCCGCCAGAGCGCGGCGGCCTGATCCACCACGGCTTTCATGCCAGCGGGGTTTCGGTCAGGACCGTGTCCAGCGTGTCGATCACCTGATCGACATGCGCGCGCGAGAACGGCAAGGGCGGGCGCATTTTCAGCACGTTGTAATGGATGCCCAGAAAGTTCAGCAGAACCCCGCGTTGCCGCATCCCGTTGGCGACCCGTTTCACGAACGCGGTGGCGGGCTTCTTCGAGCCCCGGTCCAGCACCATCTCGGCCCCGAAGAACAGCCCCGCCCCGCGAACGTCACCGATGCAGGCGTGGCGCCCGGCCAGTTCGCGCAGACCGTCGCGAGCGTAGGCGCCCACATCCTGTGCATTTTGTTGCAACCCCTCCTCTTGCACGACTTGCAGCGTGGCCATGGCCGCAGCACAAGACACTGGATTGCCGCCAAAGGTGTTGAAATAGCGAAAACGTTCGCGAAAGGCGCGCATACTGTCAGCCGGCGCGACCACGGCAGCGACCGGGTGGCCATTGGCCATCGGCTTGCCCAGCGTCACGATGTCGGGCGTCAGGCCAATGCGCTGATGCCCCCAGAAATGGCTTCCAAGACGTCCAAAACCCGGCTGCACCTCATCGGCGATAATCACGCCGCCGGCCTTGCGCACCACTGCTTGCGTGGGTTCCAGCCAGCCGGCGGGCAGGTCCGGAAACCCTTCGTTGGCAAGGAACGGGCACAGGATCAGCGTTGAAAACCCGTGACCCTTGGCCTCAAGCGCGTCGATCTGTTCTTGCACTTTTACCGCAAAGGCGCGTGCGTGGGCCATGCCAGCAACGCCGCCCAGTGGGCGATAGCTGTCGGGCGCTGGCACAAAAGCGACATTGTCCCAATACCCGCCCGGCGGCGGGTTCGAGCGTGACAGCTGATGCACGGCGGTGGTGTTGCCGTGATAGGTGTGATCGGTGGCGATCACCCCGGTCTTGCCGGTCAGCGCCTGCGCCATGCGCAGTGCGACATCGTTCGCCTCGGATCCGGTGCAACACATCAGGGCGCTGTCAAAGGGGGCGTCAAAGGTGGCCGTCAGCGCCTCGACATAGTCCAGAATACCGTCATGCAGATAGCGGGTATGGGTGTTCAGCGTGCCGGCCTGATCGCAGATCGCCCGCACCACGCGCGGATGGCAATGCCCGACATGCGGCACGTTGTTGTAGCAATCCAGATACTGCCGCCCGTCCGCATCCCAGACATGCACCCCCTGCCCGCGCACCAGATGCACGGGGTCCGAATAAAAGGTGGACATATTGGGGCCCAGCAACCGTTCCCGGCGCTGGATCAGGGTTTCGCTCACAACTGGATCCACGCGGTTTTCAGGTTCACGTATTTGTCCATCGCATGCAGCGATTTGTCATGCCCGTTGCCCGATTGCTTGTGACCGCCCAAGGGCACCGTCACATCCGGCCCACCATAGGTGTTGACATGCACGACGCCCGCGTTGATGGCGCTGACCATGCGGTGCGCGCGGCTGAGGTTCCCGGTCCAGACGCCGGCAGCCAGCCCGTAATAGGTGCCGTTGGCCAGTGCGACGGCCTCGTCCTCGGAATCAAAAGGGGTGATGGCCAGCACCGGGCCGAACACCTCATCACGTGACAGGGTCATGTCCGGAGTCACACCGGTGAACACGGTCGGCGCGAAGTAGCTGCCGCCGGTCTGCGCCAGCAGCCGTTCACCGCCGGTCATCAGCGTTGCGCCTTCCTTGAGCGTCGTGTCCACGAACCCGGCGACCTTGGACAAATGCGCCTCGCTGGAAACGGCGCCGATATCGGTATCCAGCTTCAGCGGGTTGCCGACCTTGAAGGCGCGCGCTTCGGCGGCGATCAGCTCCGTGAATTCTTCATGAATTGCGCGCTCGACCAGAAGCCGCGATCCAGCCACACAGACCTGGCCCGAGTTGCGAAAGATGCCACCCGCGCTGACCCTGGCGGCCTGTTTCAGATCCGGCGCATCGGCGAAAACGACGTTGGGGGACTTGCCGCCCAACTCCAGATAAAGCCGTTTCAGGTTGGAGCGCGCGCTGTATTCCATCAGCTTGCGCCCGACAAAACCGGAGCCGGTAAAGACCAGCACATCGACATCCCCATGAAGGCCCAGTGCCTGCCCGGTCACCGCGCCCTGCCCGGTGACCAGGTTCAGAACGCCGTCGGGCAGGCCGCATTCGGCGCAGATCTCCACCAGCCGCAGCAGGCTGAGCGATGCCATCTCGGAGGGTTTGAGCACCACCGAATTGCCCGCCGCCAGCGCCGGCGCGATCTTCCACGCGGCAATCATCAGCGGGAAATTCCACGGCACGATCGCCCCGATCACGCCGATCGGCTCGCGGTGGACCAGCCCCAGAACCCCGGGCTGCGTCGGGGCGATTTCGCCGGGCAGTTTGTCGACGGCCTCGGCATAGAACCGAAAGGTCGCGGCGGCGCTGCCCGGCTCGGCCTTGATCGCCATGCCGATCTCGGTGCCGTTGTCGCGCACTCCGCGCACGGCCAGCGCCAGCGCCTCGGCCTCGATCGCGTCGGCAATCTTGTGCAGCACTTTCTTGCGTTGGACCGGGGCGGCGCGGGACCAGACCCCCGCCTCGAACACGCGACGGGCCGCGGCCACGGCGGCATCGACATCCGCCGCGCCGGCATCGGCGATGCGGCACAGGCGCTGCCCGTCAATCGGCGAGGTCACGATCATGCGCGCGCCCGATTGCGACGCACGCCACTGTCCATCGATGAACAACCCCTGATCGGCCACGGGCTGCGCAGCCAACATGTCGATTGTCGCCTGATCCATGATATGCAGTCCTTCGGGTTGGCGGTGTCCAAGACCTGAGTGCCACAAACGCGATGGGTTGGGCGGCCCTGCGCATCGGTTCATTATTAACACCAGTGTTTCAAATAATACTTGCGTGAAAGCCCCGTTTAGATCAAGACTTTTTTCAAGGGCGCCCCAAATGGGCGTATCAGAAATGGAATCGGGACATGCGAACCGTTGAAAAGGCCCTGAAATTATTAAACTTCTTTACCGAGCAGCAGCCCGAACATGGTCTGAGCAACCTCGCCCGGCTTTCGGGAATCGACAAGGCGACGGTGTTGCGCATGTTGGGCGACATGGAGGCCACAGGTCTGGTTGAGCAGGACACCCGATCGCGCAAATGGCGCCTGGGGGCGGGGATCTTGCGCCTGGCCCGCCTGCGCGAAGCCGCCTTCCCGGTGACCCGCGTGCTGACCCCGATTCTGGAGCGTCTTGCAACTGAAACCGGCGAAACGGCGCATGCGTCCCTGCTGTCCGGCCGCGAATTGGGGTCGGTCGCGGCGGTGGAAAGCACCCGCTCCAACCGGGTCATCATGGAAGCCGGGCATATCCTGCCTCTGCACGCCACGGCGTCAGGTGTGGCCTTCACCGCCTTTGCCAACCCCGAAATTCGCGAGCGTGCTCTGGCTGGCGACCTGCCACAGGTCACCCCGGCCACGCCAACCACCCGCGAGACTTTCGAACCGCTGGTGCGCGAAGCCATGACCAAGGGCTATGCGCTCAGCGACCAGGCTTTCGAAGCCGAGGTCACCGGGATTGCTGCGCCGATCTTCGGGCCGGATGGCTTTGCCTGCGGCGCGATCTCGGTGGCGACGCCCAGTTCCAGGATGACCGCCGACCATGTCAGCTCCATCTTGTCGGCGCTGGCCCCCGCCGCCCGTCTGGCCACGCTGGGCCTGGGTGGACACATTCCGAGCCATCACAAGATCGCTGCCTGAAACAAGGAGACCCCCATGCCCCGTGACGAGAATTTCCTGAAAGCCAACAATGCCCGTCATCTGTGGCATCCGATGGCCCACCCGGCGGACAGCCAGCGCAATCCGCCAACCATCGTGACCGGCGCTCAGGGCGTGCGGATCACCGATGTCGACGGGCACGAGGTGGTCGATGGGGTCGGTGGGCTCTGGAATGTCAACCTTGGCTATTCCTGCGAACCCGTGAAGGCGGCGATCGCCGCGCAGCTGGACAAGCTGCCCTATTATTCGATCTTTCGTGGCACGTCGAATGACGCGGTCATCGAACTGTCAGGGGAACTGCGCGACTTTTTCGAACCCGACGGGTTGACGCGCGCCTTCTTCACCTCGGGCGGGTCGGACAGTGTGGAAACCGCGCTGCGGCTGGCGCGGCAATACCACAAGATCCGCGGCGAGTCGGGGCGGGTGAAATTCCTGTCGCTGAAGAAAGGCTACCACGGCACGCATTTCGGCGGGGCTTCGGTCAACGGGAACGCCAATTTCCGCACCGCCTATGAGCCGCTTCTGGCCGGATGCCACCATATCCCGGCGCCCTATACCTATCGCAACCCGTTCAATGAAAGCGATCCGCAGCGGCTGGCGCAATTGTGCTTGCAGGCGCTGGAGGACGAAATCGCCTTTCAGGGCGCGGGCACCATCGCCGCCTTCATCATGGAGCCGATCCTGGGCGCGGGCGGCATCATTGTGCCGCATGAAAGCTTCATGCCCGGCGTGGCCGAAATCTGCCGCCGCAATGGGATCCTGCTGATCGCGGACGAGGTGATAACCGGCTTCGGGCGCACCGGCGCCTGGTCGGGCTCGCGCTTGTGGGGTGTCAAGCCGGACCTGATGTGCACCGCCAAGGCGATCACCAACGGTTTCTTCCCCTTCGGAGCGGTGATGATCGCCGACCATTTCGCGGAAACCTTCGAAAAGGACGAGACCGGGCGCGCGACCATCGGCCATGGCTATACCTATTCGGGCCACCCCGTGGGCGCTGCGGCAGCCTTGGCCTGTCTGGCCGAGACACGGCGCCTGAACGTGGTGGAAAACGCCGCCGCGCGCGGTGAGCAGCTGTATCGGGGCGCGCTGGCTCTTCAGGAAAAATATGATGTCATCGGCGATGTGCGCGGTGGTCGGGGCCTGATGGTTGCCCTGGAGCTTGTCGGCGACCGGACCACGAAGGCCCCTGCCGACAAGACCACCCCGGCCATAGTTCACGAAACGGCCTACAAGGCCGGCGCCATGATCCGCGTCTCGGGGCCCAATATTCTCATGTCTCCGCCTCTGGTTCTGACCTCTGACGATGTTCAGGTCCTGCTGAACGCGCTGGACGCCGGGCTTTCGGCGCTGTGACTCCCAAACGGCGCGGGGCGGG
>TARA_R110002073_G_scaffold5589_7_pt1 | contig 10244 bp, 10 predicted proteins | sample TARA_R110002073 | Tara Oceans TARA_R110002073 (sample SAMEA4397174) | marine metagenome | biome: Polar Biome; feature: [DCM] deep chlorophyll maximum layer (ENVO:01000326); material: water (ENVO:00002006), including particulate matter (ENVO:01000060) such as... | depth 40 m
GAAATATCGCCATCAACTTCGGGGACTTGAAATTTTCAATAACAGATATATTAGACTTCCTGAACAGCCACCCTCACCTGTTGATCGAGACAGAAATAAAAGATAGTTTCAAGGGAAAAGGACAAGAGTTATACAATGAGGCCAAAAAATTAATACCGGGTGGGACCCAGCTTTTATCCAAGCGTCCAGAAATGTTTTTACCGGATCTTTGGCCAGCGTACTACCAACAGGCTTCGGGAATAGAGATAACCACCCTAGACGGCGTCAAAATGCAAGATTTTTCGATCATGGGTATTGGTGCCTGTATCTTGGGGTATTGTGACAAAGAAGTAAACGCAGCAGTCAAAACATGCATAGATAAAGGGAACATGACTAGTTTGAATTCACCAAAAGAGTTCGAATTAACGAAACTGTTGCTTGAAATACACCCATGGGCGAGTATGGCAAGATACTGCAAAGGAGGCGGTGAAGCTACTACCATAGCAATAAGAATATCAAGGGCAGCAAGTAAAAAAGATAAGGTAGCATTTTGTGGATATCATGGGTGGAATGACTGGTATTTATCTGCGAACTGGAATAGCAAAAACGCTTTGGGCGAACATTTATTAGGCGGTCTAAGTCCCGAAGGAGTTCCAAAAAATCTGAAAGACACCGCGTTTCCATTCAAATACAATGACATTCAGGGTTTATTACATATCTTAGATAAGCATGACATTGGGACTATTATTATGGAACCTATTAGAAGTGAAGAGCCAAGAGACGGTTTTCTACACAAAATTAGAGAGATCTGCAACAATAAAGGAATTATCTTGATATTTGATGAAGTGAGTTCTGCCTTCAGACTAAACAGCGGAGGAATTCATCTATTATATGATGTTAATCCTGATATTGCTGTATTCGCGAAGGCTATGGGCAATGGATATCCCATTGGTGCTATAATTGGAAAGGGCGAAGTGATGTCTATTGCTGAAGAAACATTCATAAGTAGCACCTATTGGACCGAAGACGTAGGATTTTCAGCTGCAATCGCTACAATTAAAAAGCACGCACGTTGTAAGGTAGGAGATCACATAAAAGAATTAGGAATGTATTTTCAGAGAGAAATCAAAAAAATAGCAGACAATACAGGTATTAAACTTACTATTTCTGGACTACCCTGTTTTTCAGCATTTACATTTGATTATCCTAATTCATTAGCTATTAAGACATTATATGTACAGGAAATGCTGAAAAAAAATATCCTGGCAAAGAATGCGTTATATTTAAGTTATGCTCATAAGAGATCTGATATAGACTTTTATCTAGAAAACATTAGTGAAATTTTTATAGTATTGAACAAGGCAATAGAAGAAAAACAAGTGGAAGAGCTATTATTAGGTCCCATAGTTCATACTGGTTTCAAAAGATTATGTTAGAATTTCTAAAAGTGATTATATCGTAATTTAGTTCCAGTCCATCGTGTGCTCCACTCCGACTAATTTGAGTAAAACCTCGTTTTTTCATATGGATGCCATAATCAAAAATATTAAATAATCTTCCACCCCACATCTTTTTCTTCGGTTCATTTCTGGGTTCTATGAAAATTACGTGTTTCGCATGCTTCTGGTAAAAAATCATATAGTCTGCCATTATAAATATTTGATGTATTAAGATCAAATAATGCCGGATATACCTTCTTACATAACTCTACAGCATGCGTATTTATTTCAATCCCATTTAAATTCTTGAAATTATCATTTAAAAGAAAATTTAAATTTCTTCCAACATTGCAACCAAGTTCCAGAATATTTAGATTCTTATCATTTCGTAACGCTAGTGTATCTAGTCCATGTAGTATATTTGCACCTTGTTTATCGTTTCCTTTATCAGCATATCTATCTGGTGCATTATCAGCTTTTTTCTCGTTTCCGACCTCAATATTCTTTCAAAAAAGTGTATGTGGAGGAATACTCATAAATCTATATATTGTATTAAACATAATACTCTAAATGATGTAACGCATAATGAAAATACATCTTGTCATTCAAGCCAGAATGAACTCATCACGTCTGCCAAATAAAGTGTTGAAGAAAATCGAGGATAAGACAGTCCTGCAACATGTCATAGACCGCTGCTACGCAAGCAAACACATTGATAAAATTACCGTCGCTACCACTACCAATCCTTTAGATGATGTCTTGGAGAAATATTGTATCGAGAATAAACTGAATTACTTCCGAGGCAGTGAAGAAAATGTATTAGAGAGATTTTACAATTCGACCATTAATGACAAACCAGATATACTGATACGCATAACATCAGATTGTCCGCTGATAGATGTCAACATAGTGGATGATATGATAGACTATTTCATCGAAAACAGACTATCATTTCTACAACCAAAGTATTCTAGAGGCAATAACCAAACCAAAATGGGCGGATTTCCCGACGGATGTAATCCACAGATCTTCACATATGAGACACTTTGTAAAGCTTACAATTGTGCGACGACAGCATTTGACAAAGAACATGTATGCCCGTATATGGTTAGGAATTGTGTCACCAATGAATACGTAATACCTAATACAGAACAATACACCAATATTGATTTCTCAAAATTGCACTTGAGCCTTGATACAGAAGATGATTATAACCATATTTCTGACATCTTCAACCATTTATACAAAAGGGATCAAAACTTCACCATTTATGATGTTCTGACTATGATAAACAGCGATCCCACTAACTGGACCCATCCTTCTGCTCGATAATGTCGATTAGTTGTCTACCTACATCCGGTACATATTCTCCAATGCTATCTTTAATGAATTGATTTTTGTCCTTTACATACTGCTCCGAACTGAAATAACCAGGATTATTCTTAATTATGCTCAGTTTGTCGTTAAATTCTTCAGGGCTGCCTGCAACCAGGAGGGAAGGGTAATCTTTATAGGGGAAAATAACATAATGCAAAATTTCAATATAATGCACTTCAGACATGTAAGATGGTCTTTTGAAATCCGTGCCCAACCCTTCGATATATAAGATTACTTTTGCGTTTACCATCAAGGCCTCAAGATAGCTGGTCCCGCCATCAAAGATGACTATGATTTCAGACGAATAGTACGAATAAATTAAGTCCCTCGGGTCTTGAACATATATACCATGATTGGTGTAGAAGCTATGGTCTAAATCAGCGATACCAGTTCTCTTATAAGCGATGATCCCTCGCCACTGATTCCTCACAGATGCTAGTAAAGTGCTCATGTTCTTATAAGAGTTGGTATCATTTCTTCGAGGACCGATAATATAAATGCAAGGCTTCTTATTTGTCAAATTATCTCCAGTTAATAGCAAGTTATCGAATTGAGGGATAGATCCGATTTTGTAGATGTTCTCTTTATGTTTTGAAACAATTTCATATTGAGCGTTGCAACAAGTCAAAATATTCATCTTCGTCTCTTTCCAGGGACCGAAATACTTCACAGTATTCTCTTGGTAATAAAACGGTGTTATTCCATGCCCGATATAGTAGATCCTATCTTGATCGAATCTCTCGATGCAATTGTACAACCCAAAGAAATCTATCGATAAAACAATATAATGAATTTGTGAACGCACTAAGAGGTCGTACAGTTGCTGGCTGTGTCTGAAGAAATGTGTGTTTCCGCAGTTCCCCAGATAGCCTTCAGGACATGTAGGACTCATATTGGACTGAACAAACAGAAAGAAGTTATAGCGCTCGTTAGAGAAATTCCTGAGTATGACCCGTTTCATCTTCGGGTTGATGTTTGGTTGGTCGAAGTAACCTATTATCTGACAAATGTTCCTCTTCATCAATATACATAACCTGTCATGATACATTTAAATGTAGTTAAGTGTATAGTTAAACCTGCGCTATGTCATACTCGTATACTAGCATATTCTGGCCATTGCACGTCTTCATATGAGAGAGTCTGAACTTGCATCTCTCGAACAATTTCTTCGAGATAGTGTTCTCGGGTTTAATCTCCGCTATGATCTTTTTCGTAAGTGGGTAATGTTGGGAAACGTGCTCTATGCATGTGCTGATGATGGTGGACCCAAGTCCGCGACCTCTGCGCTGCGGATCGACGTTTATCCCGACCTTGCAGACTATACTACTGGTCTCCTCGTCGCAATTGCTGTTTCCAACGAACCCGACAAACGCAATCTTCCTTTCGCCCTCGCAGGCAAAAACAGGCTTCACATAGTTACTAAAAAAACTATTCTTGAATATCGGCTCAAAAGTTTCCCATTTCTTGGGTTCCGAATTATACGACATCTTCCTCGTGTCGGGATCGTTCCTCCAATGCATAATTAATAATCCGTCCTCATCTGTCTTTCGAACTGGCTTCAAGGTGATGGTCATATATCAAACACTAGTCAAATATTTTTAATACATAATTCAGTCTATATCTAAGAATGCACATAAATATCCCTGCTCTCATTGTTCCGGTCAAGAATAACTATATGCATGCTCTATAGTTATTCTTCATGGTTATTCTATATAGTTATACCTTTTTCCACTTAATTAATGTGCCACACGACCCCGGATCACCGAAATTGAAATAGTCCAGCTTCACGTCCGCGATCTGCAGTTTGCCCCGTTCTTCATAGCCCTTCAGCGTCTTGTACAGGTTCTTGTTGTAGTAGCTCCTGAAATCCTGGACATCGGTCAGCATCACACTTTTATCGCTCACCTGGGAACCCACCGGCTCCAGATGTACGCATGTGACGCTCGGACTGATGCCGAGTATGCACTCCATCAGCTCAGGCTTTATATTGGCTATTTGCTCAATGGACCAAAATGTCGTCACAAGAACCTTGGACATCTTCCTGCTCAACTTCAGCTGCTCGAAAAAAAGTTGAGGACTATTGTAGTCGAAATTGTAGATCTGAACCTTTCTCTGACCAAAGTACTTTCTCTTTATGTAATTCGCAGCTTCCAGTCCGCCAAGGGTATACTCGCCCATTACGATACTGGAATTGAGACCGCCAAGCAAAGACAGATAATAGAACATATTCCTTCCGAACCCACTGCCCAGCTCTATAACCGTATCATACTCGTTGTCCTTTATCAGATCATAAACAGGCCTGCGCGAATAATCAAACGCAAGCTTGAACTCCTCAAGCGTCCGCAGCGGGACAAGCGCTCCATCCTTTATACACTGAGGCTTCGTCTCGAGTCTACGTCGTAGTTCCAAAAATGTCAGCAGATAAGGATCGTATTGGCGCATATCAGCACTCTTGAGAGCTTGCAAAATATTTGTCCATTGGTTTGTATAGTTCTTCCCTGCGGAGTTCAGAGGTTTCAAAATAGTCTCATACTCTGACAACTTCAGATTTATCTTATATGTGTAATAAACACTCTCAAGCACGAAATTCTTTGTATTAGGATCATCAACGTGATTATACAGTCTGGAAAGGTCGTTGAAGAGTGGATGATCAAGGCTGAGCAACTCCTTCGACATTTGGAGATAGTGAGGGTCAAATGTACTCCTGCTAAAGCTGATGTCGCCTTTATTATCCCACCAGTTCTTGTCGAAGTCCGTCTTGTACTCACGAAGCATCAGGACGGCATCATTGATGTACTTGATGAGACTGGTTATCTGGAGCTCGTACTCGCAGCCAGTCAGAACATTCACATTCCTCAGCATCTGACAGACTGTCCTGTCTCCTTGCTGCACCTGCTCTTGACGAACACACTTCTCCGTCCCAAATTTGTTCAGAACGTTGGCATCGTACTCGGTTTTCATCGTCTTAAAATAGTCCGAGATCATATAGTATATACGGAGCGAGCCATTTTTAAACTGTATTTTGGTAGATATATGGATATGACTTCAGTCGTTCTCTCATACTTTCCGAAGGACTCACCAGTCTCAAGGATGGCTGCTGTCTCCCATAGCTTGGGTTGATTGAATACTCGAACTGCAGCATTATGCGTTCTCCATCAATGACAGGCAATCCTTTGTGGTATCCGCGTGTGTCCTCTATCACCAATGTGCCCCTTCTTCCCTCATGCATCACGATGTGCTCCTTAGGATAATGCCGCAGTATAGTATCATCGCTTTCCCTTGTGTACGCTCCACGCCCAACGCTTCCAACCTCGCGGTGGCTATGCTTGACGAAGCAGTGGGGTCCATTCCGGTAAGTCACGTCGTTCAAATAGACGAAAACTTTCAGCCACCGTTCGTGGTCGAAGTCCCTATGAAAAAGCTGAGCATTAGTCGAGAAGTCGGTGTTGATGTTATGTGTGAACCAGAGGTTTGCCTGTGTCAATATAGGCTTTGTGCCCAGATACTCCTGAATTACCGATAGCAGTTTTTCATCGCCGATTAGCTCCTGCACCTCGGGAATATTGATCACGTCAGCCTGTGACACGCACCACGCACTGTTGCTTGTGTAAGTTTGCTCCGGTTGTCCGTGCTTCACAAAGTTGTTGGTAATTCTCTCCTTGAAATTTATCGTCTTCATCCTATCCACAAGCCGACTGCAAACATCTTCGTCAATATGTCCTATACAGTACCCATCTTCTCTTAGACGATTTGCCAGACTACCGACATCAACACCGGAGAAGTCCACCGTGCTATTACTGACATCAAATACAAATTTCCCCTGTATCTTGCCCATCAGATCGCACATGATTGAATTGAATACGAAGTTCGTCTTAAACGACAAATCGTGAAACAAGGATTTCCTTCCCGGTGAAGAGTAGAAGCTCATCAAAGCGTCGCGGCTGCCACATGAAGATAGATACTGCATTACATAGCTGAGCACCTCACTCTCTATATCAGGACGCAGGTTATAGTTCCGAACCAAATCACGAACACTCATTAAAGTCATTTGACGATTAATATTTAAACTCAATTTAAGACTATACAATAATGAATGAAAAACTTGCAATCCACGGAGGAAATTCGACTAGGAAAAAAATGCTCCAGTACGGAAAGCAGACTATCAACCAGGAGGACAAAGACGCCGTGCTCGCAGTGCTAGAAGAAAACACCTTCCTCACTACCGGACCCAGAGTGACTGAATTCGAAGACAAATGCAAAGAGTATTGCGGAGCCCATTATGCCCTTGCGGTGAACAGCGGTACGGCAGCGCTCCACTGTGCGGTGGCAGCCCTGCAACTAGAAAAGAACGATGAGGTTATCGTGAGCGGTATTAGCTTTGTGGCCTCGGCGAATTGTGTCGTCTACTGCGGTGGAAAACCGGTCTTCTGTGATGTAGAAGAAGATACCCTTAACATTGACGCTCTGAAAATAGAGAAACTCATCACCCGCAGGACCAAGGCCATAATCGCAGTTGACTTCGCAGGGCAATTGTGCGACTATGCCACAATCAGAGAGATAGCAGATCAACACGGTATCATGGTCATCCAGGACGCAGCCCACTCCTGGGGTGCGAAAATGGGCGACAAGTATGTTGGAAATATCTCTGACATTACAGCAGTAAGTTTCCACCCAGTAAAGAACATGACAACTTGTGAAGGCGGTATGGTGTTCACAAATAACCAAATGTTCCATGAAAAGATGAAGGCCTTCAGGCAACACGGGATCGTCTCCGATTACAAAGATAGAGAGAAAGCAAAACAATACAGCTATGAAATGACGAGTCTAGGGTTTAATTACAGGATACCTGACCTGTTGTGTGCGCTGGGTACAAGTCAACTAAAACGTCTTCCTGGATGGATTGAACGAAGAAACGAAATTGCGAATAGATACAATTCTAACATAGAGAAACTCAATATGGAAATAGGGGATGAGGTAGCACGCCCCTTGAGTCAGAAATTCCCTTCAGCTTATCACATATTCGTCATAAGATTAAATAATGGTCTTCTTCCAGAAAAAAGAGACGAAGTCTTCGCGGCACTTAAGGCTGAGGGAATTGGTGTAAACGTCCATTATCTACCTATTCATTTGCATCCCTTTTACATGGACAACTTCGGCACGAAGAAGGATGACCTTCCAGTCGCAGAAAGAGAGTACGAGACCATTCTAACACTACCTATATTTCCGATGCTCGAAGACAGAGATATAACAGACGTTGTCAACGCACTCAGTAAGGTCATCAAACATTATATAATTCGATAGGAGATATTTAAAGACCCACTATATTATTATGTTATATGGAGGATAATAAATTCATATACTACAACTATCTCCCTTCACTTGCATCCCACATCATTGATTTTCCAATTAGTAGATATGCCGGCTCAGGAATAAAGCCGAAACACAATTATCCAGATTTCAGGATAGATAAGATAAAGCAGAATGACATCATTTTCGTGAAAACGGACCTTCTGCGCTCATTCCTGACACAAGTCTATGCCTCCATATCCTGCCAGTTCTATCTAATAACCGGATCTTCAGACTATCCAATAGATGACAAATACCTGGAGGTTTTGAACCACGGGAAAATAATAAAATGGTTCGGACAGAACATGACATTGTCACACGAGCGGGCAGTAAAGGTGCCAATAGGTTTCGAGGAGAATGAGCGTAGGGTGAATGGTCCAGCTGACGGTGAAGGAGGAGACCAATTGCTGTTGGCACAGCTACACAGCAAGAAGAAATGTTTCGATGATAAGGCAAACGGACTTCTTATCACGTATGCCTCCGATACTCACCGAAGCCGCAGAGACATAAACAGAATATTCTCTGGCAAGGCATTTGCCAAATTCATACCCAAGATGAGATTTGAAGACTATATGCTTGCGATTAACGATTATCGATATGTCCTGTGCCCTAGAGGGAACGGTGTGGACACGCACAGATTCTGGGAGATACTGTTAATGGGGTCCGTTCCGGTCGTCGAAAAAGGTGGGTTGTCGGATCTCTATGAAAAATTTCCCTGCGTCATTGTTGAGTCGTTATCCGACCTCAGCGAAATAAAATCGATGATTATAAACTTCTCATATGATAATGTAAAGGCAAATAATATAGAGAAATATCTTCGTCTAGACACATTCAATGCGTTCTTTGAAAGTGAGACCAAAGCTTATTTATAACTAATTTAAATATAGAAATTGCTTATAATTATGAACCCTGCACAAGACGCTAGTAAGATATCGGCTGAAGACTACATCCGTCAGAACGGAGAAGAAACCGACTGGGACGAAATCCCGAACGACGTCAACGGACTAAGCGAAGAATTTATGACAGAATTCCAAGACATACTCGACTGGGGTTGGGTCTCGTGCATACAGAAGAACCTGACCGAGGACATGATACGAAAATTCCAAGACAAAGTGAATTGGGATTGGGTGTCGACGGACAGAATGCTGAGCGAAGACTTCATAATCGAATTCAGGGATCGCGTGAATTGGAAAAAAATCTCTCAGTTTCAAAACCTGTCCGAGGAGTTCATGAGCGAATTCCATGACTATATAGACTGGGAATACGCCTCGTGTCACCAGAAAATGAGCGAGGATTTTATAAGCGAATTCAAAGGACGCGTAGACTGGAACCATATCAGCAGATATCAAATACTGAGCGACGATTTCATTCAAGAGTTCAGGCAATGTATGTCGCGCGATATAGCCTTCCCTTCAGACCATTGCAATATCTCTTGAGCAATAGACTTGCCTTCTCATACTAAAATCTATATGTAAGATATGTTCTGGTGGCTCGAGAATTCAACGAAAGTCTGTAATCTATGTATGACTGAAAAGGCATCCACACAGTTCAATAGAACCGGGCTGGATGACTTCGAATGCGGTGGACACCCAGATACGAATGTATGTAAGACTTGCTGTGAGGCCTGGAACTCTGAGAGAAAAAACGCTGGTTTCCCTATGAACTGCCCCATATGTCGTCGAACTCCTACTCACTACCGCAACATGTTGCATGCTTTGTTAGGCAAACCTGTGTGGAATCAATATTAAAAATTGATTACTATTTTTAGAACAACAATTATCCAAAACTACCAAAAAAAATTGAAATCTTTTTTTTCAAAGAACGGTAAGCAACCCAACACCAAACAACACATCTCGACTAATCTTGAATAAAAATGGCTCGCACGAAATACACCAACCGCGACGGATCGCTGGACATGCGCTTCAAGGTCAATCAGAAGGCGGTCCAAGCGCGCCTCAAAGCCAAGCAAGCGCGGATGAAGGAGGAGGCTCTTAATCTTGCGAAGCGAGTGACAGAGTCAGCGAAGGTCGAGCCAGTGATCTGCTGTGTATGCATGGATGAAGAAGCGACTCAGAAAGGACAGGCGAAGCTTGACTGCGGTCA
>TARA_R110002073_G_scaffold812_1_pt1 | contig 10242 bp, 27 predicted proteins | sample TARA_R110002073 | Tara Oceans TARA_R110002073 (sample SAMEA4397174) | marine metagenome | biome: Polar Biome; feature: [DCM] deep chlorophyll maximum layer (ENVO:01000326); material: water (ENVO:00002006), including particulate matter (ENVO:01000060) such as... | depth 40 m
AAGGATGAAACTCCTGATTGGAAGGTACAAACTTCTGATTGGAATGTGGAAGATTCGGGTAAATGGAAAACGGAAGATACCGATAGGTACTTCTATGATATTGAGGAAAAGAAAAATGATTAAATGGATTAAATCTTTGTGGAACAAAATATTTGGACCAAAAGTAGAAGTAATACAACCAGTGTTAGCGCACTGTGCTACTCATTCAAGATATAAAAAATCTTGTCCAGCATGTAAGGCTATGATTTAATGACTGAACGTTGGTGTAAAAAATGTAATAAAATGTGCCACTGTCCAAACGCAGAAGGTGAATGTACTAACTGTGAATGTAACGGTAGAGCAGAAGATCAAAGTTTTGAAAACGAGGGTGGTCTTGTAATAGATGACACAGAAGAATGTGAATCATGTCAATAATAAGGAAAAATATGAATAAACTATTTTTAATAATAGCATTATTTGCTTTAAGCGCATGTTCGCTTGGACAAAAATGTACATACACACAAGACGGAACTAAAATTTCATCTTATGTATGGTTTACTAAAGAAGTACCAATAGACTTAAGCAAAAATAATTGTAACTAATATGAATGATAAGATTATTACTGCACTTTTAGCTATTCTTATCGCGTTATCTGGATGGAGTCTTACAACCACAGTCGGTCTTAAATCAGATGTTGCAGTTCTTAAAGAAAAAGTATCGGGAGTTGAAAATGAAATTCAGGACTTTAAAAATTCTAAAGGCAAGAAGAAACGCAAGAAAAAGAATACGAACAACTGAAAAGGGAGTACAGGCTTTGATAATTGGCCTAGCGTTGGTGCTTTTACTTTTAGTTGGATGTGAAAACGGAGCCCGACACTCAATAGAATTAACAGAACCCACAGATCATACAACAGGTGACGACGGAGGAAAATTAAAGTATAAGATTATTTGGGGAAGTACAAAACACAATGAGTAAACAACCGTTATCAATTTCGGACGAAGCAAAAGTTCAAATGCCTATGAAGACCGTAGCCAGCCTCATCACGCTGGTCGCGATCGGAACCTGGGCTTTTTTCGGGATCCAGGAAAAATTAAACACGCACGCCACTAAACTACAGATCATGGAGAAGGATCTCGAAATGAATTCAGAGTTCAGAATAAAATGGCCTCGTGGACTTTTAGGAAGTCTTCCGGCCGATTCCGAACAATTTATGTTGATTGAAGAATTATATAAACAATCTGATAAATTACAGGAACGTGTAGACTCAATGTTACATAATGAAGTTAATATTTCAGCTTTGGAAAAAGCCGTTGATAAGCTTCAGTCTGATGTTGAAAAATTAAAAGATAAACAAAGGGAGTTTGGTAATGGAAACAGTCATTAGCGGTGTGATCGTACTTTGTATGTTTTACCAGGGAGGACTTATAGAACATACTTATATTCAAGATCAAAAAATGAGCTCATGCCTTAAGTCAAAGCGTCAGGTGGAGAGGGCCGTGAATCCTGAAAATGTTAGAATGCAATGCGGACAAGTAGATGCTATTATTGAAGAAGATAAGATGAGTGATCCTCCAAGATATAGAATAGTTAAAATTGTTAAAGATAAGTATGATTCATCAGGTTATACAAATAAGTAAATGAATAAAAAAGCATATGCTTTTTTCCTTAAAAAAAACAGACCTAGAAGACACAATCCAGTTGCTGTTGATTTAAGTGATGGACGTTATCACCAACGTGTGGTAAAAGATAAAAAGAAATATACTCGTAAGGAGAAACATGGTCAAACCGATAGACATCACTAGGACAGTAATAGTCCCTAAACCCGCGCCCTACCAAGAAAAAATAAAATCTTTTTTTATTGGACATGTAGACTCAGAAGTTATTGAGACTATGACTGAAGTAGAAGCAGAAGTTAGCGATCAAATTAAACAACCCCATTTAGATAATTCAAAAATTAAAGATACTGAATGGAAAGATCTTTACTAATGGCCAACAAGAAAAAACCACGATGGGATGGAAGATCAAGAATACCTACACAACAATATAAGGATAATTATGACGAAATATTTAAAAAAGAAAAAAAGATTACTAAAAACAATTCTCAGCCCGATGACGCACCTGAGAAACCTGGCGTCAGCTCTAGTCTTCAAATTAATGCGGAAATAGTAAACGGGACCTGTCCCCATTGTAAACATGATACGGTGCTGGTTTCTGTCTGGACCAATTGTATCTATCGATGTATGACATGTGGTTTTGATGTTAGACAAATGGTTAATGGAAAAATTAGTTACATTCCTCATGTAGAAGATGCTAAAACATTTCGCTACAATATGAAGATAGACAATCCTAATGGCTAAAAAAGGAACGTGGGGAGTCAACACTTATCGACAAAGATCTAAACCCAAAATAGGTCGTCACAAAAAAAATATGAATAAGTCACAGAAGCGTAGCTTCAAGCCGTACGTTGGTCAGGGAAGATGACTTCCTGCCTCTTAAGAATAAAGAGGCAGAAAGAAGAAGGTGTGAATATACTGTGATATATATGTCACACTAATTTTAAAGTCAAGTTGTATGCCCCTCTATACAGGCATATTTTATAGCTATTTTATTTTCGTTAATATATTTATAACCCATTTTGTTCATTAATAAGACAGATTCCCTATGCGCGCCTTTTGAACAGTCATACCAACTATCAAATGTTCTAGGAAACTCCAGAGGAGGCATACAGACACTTTGATGGCCTAAAAAGGAACACACCCATATTATTAATGTAAATTTTATCATTTTACCCTTGACTTATATATTATCCCATATTATATTAGAACATAATTAAGGAGAATAAATTATGACAGACATAACTAAATTTAAAAACGTTTCACTATCTAAAAAAACATATAGTGATGTCGGCGTTTTAAGTAAAGAAATATTTGAGGTACCTTTGTCTTTATCAAAGACCATTGAATATTTAGTAGAAAAAGAAATAAAGAAAGTAAAAAAAAGTAAACCCAATGGACAAGGAAAAGCCTAAGAAAAAAATAATTTGCCCACGATGTAGTGGAAATGGTTATTTTAAAATTAAGGAGAGTGTAGAAAATCCGGTGGACAAAGTTGTCCAATGTCCTATGTGTAACTCACAAGGAGAAATTGATGAAGACAAAGCTGATTCTATTGTTATTGACGCTGATGGTTTGCATCGGATGCACTAAGATTGAATTTAATGAATTTGATCCAGTGACTTCCAGTTTAAAATGGATAATAAAAAATGACAAGAAAAGTAACAATTAGTTCTAATAATATTACACCGAAGCAGTGGTCATTATTATTACTAGAGTTAAATATGATTCGAGAAGCATGGAAACCTTTTGCAAGTTTTGAAATTAAAACTCCAGGCCTTGAAAAAATTATTAAATGGGGAAAGAAAAAACATGGTGAGCCTGAAGAAGATTGATGACGTAGCTAGTCTTTGGGAAAAAACTAAAGATCCTAAATATAAAGATCTTTGGTACAAATATATAAAGGAATATACAAATGGAATTAATAATTCTAACAGACGGGATGTATCATCTAGTCCCAGTCACAAAACAAATGATGAAAGGAATAGAAATAATGGCTCAAGTAAATTGTTTTGAACTTTGTGACATACTTAGATTAAAGTTGACAACCTATTCTGAATCTATCAACGCTCACATGATGAATGATGGTAGTGGAGATTTTTATGGGTGTATATGCAAATAAGTTTATACGTTAATGACCAGTTAGTAGGCGTCCAAGTTATGCTTTGCGCTTTCCTCTGTACGTTAGCTATTATGGTTAATAGCCTAGCAACCAAAGCTGGCCGGTTACCACTGAGTTCCTTGATCAGGAGGGTGGTGCCGCGTATATGAATAAACCTTCAATACATATAGCAATGCCTTGTTATGACATGGTTAAAATAAATACCATGATCTCCATGTTAAAATTAGTTAAAGAAATTACGAAAGCAGGAATTAGTTTTGAACTCAATACGATGAAGTCACCTTACGTAGCTTATGCTAGAAATGTTTTATCTTCTAGATTCTTAACGCGTAAAGAAGACTATCTATTATTCATTGATGCAGATTTAGAATTTGAACCAGAGTGTGTCATTAAAATGCTACTTGCACAAAAAGATGTTATTTGTGCGCCGTATAGAGCGAAGACTAATGATCCAGATTATATAAGATATACGGTTAACTTACCGGATCCAAAGAATGTGGATGTAGTCAATGGGGTTGTTGAAATATTAAATGGCCCTGCAGGGATGATGTTAATTAAAAAAAATGTATTTGAAAAGATTATAGAAAAACATCCTGAGCTACTCATTAAACAAGATCCAGGCGTTCAGACTTTTCCAGAAGATATTAAAGTCTATAATTTTTTTCATTGTAATTTTACAGACAATCAATGGACCGGAGAAGACATGTCTTTCTGTAATCTTGCACGATCGGTAGGCTTTAAAGTACATGCCCATATTGATTCCACTTTGATTCATCATGGGAGCTATGGATATAAAGGAAAATACAAAGATATATTTAAAGGGCTTAACAATAAAGGATAAAATATGCAGATAGTAAAACAACCAGATATATTTTTAAGAGACCCAACAAGTGAAGTTACACTTCCATTGAGTCCTGAAGATCAAGTCATTATCGATCAGATGATAGATACTATGTATAAAAATAATGGTATCGGTCTAGCTGCTAATCAAGTTGGCTATGCAAGACGTATGTTTGTTATGGATACCAGCACTGATCGCGATAGTCCTAAAATTTTTATTAATCCTGTTATTGAAAAGAGAGCTAAAAATAAAATAACAGAAGAAGAAGGCTGTCTATCTTGTCCAAATCAGTTTGCTGATGTTCGTAGACCTGAGTACGTTGGTCTTAGCTGGATTTGTAGACACGGCAAAAAACAATATAAAACTTTTTATCATTTACCTGCGCGCGTGGTGCAGCACGAAATGGATCATTTAGAAGGGAAACTATGTATAGATTATGACAAAAACTCCTAGTATAACAGATATTGCTTATTTTGCAGGGCTTTTTGACGGTGAAGGCTGTGTTATTTATAAACAATACTGGGATGCAAAAAGAAAAAATCGACCAAGACGTTATAAAGTCTGGAGGGTGTGCCTTGAAATGTCTATGACGGACAAACCCGTTATGGAATGGGTTCATAACTTACTTAAATGTGGTACGCTTAAACTTAATGTTAAAAACAAATCTCCCTCTTCTAAACCTCATTGGAAGGACCAATGGCGCTGGAGGTGTAGTCACCGAGATGCCTATCAAGTTGCAAAACTTATATGGCCGTTTGCTCAGGTGAAGTTGCATAAGTTAGAACAGATTATAGATCATTATGAACCAGAGTATGAAGATCCAAATGTAGTTAGTCTGGAGAGTTATAGAAATGAATAAAGATAAGGTAATGTTAGTGTGGAAAGGAAATAAAATTCCTTGTGAAGATTGCAAGGTTATTTTTCAAGACAAGTTTGGTAAAGAACATACAGTAGAGATCAGCAGATTAATTCGAGTATTTAATAATAACATTTGGGAGAACAAGAAGAGCGTTAAATGAATAATGTATTTATCTTTGTCTTTACCTTTTTAGGTTTGATGACTTTGTTAAGTTTATATATGTTAGTTGTGGTTCTGTGAAGAAGAGACCTGGAAACCCTAACTGGGGTGGGGCTAGACAAGAATCTAAACTGATTGAAAAGTATGCAGACGAATGGTGCAAAGAGAATGGCTACCCTTTGATTAAAAGAAAGTATGTTTATAAAGGTAAATGGAAACTAGTGGATATAAAAAGATGAAAAATAAAATTAGACAAAAATTAGAAGTATGGTCTTTGTATTATAGACAAGAGATTGTCTGGTTTGTAATTGGATTTATATTAGGAGCTTTATGTCTTTAAAATGGAATAAAATGTTTAACTACCCGCCGTCGACAAGATCGACTACGGATGGTCTTAGAACTTATGATGTAGGTAACGAGAAGTTACCGAGTGTTACAACGATTCTCGGTGCGACTAAAAGTGAAGATGCTAAACAGTCTATCGCCAATTGGCAAGCGAAGGTGGGCATGGAGCAAGCGACAAGGATCAAGGAACAAGCAGCTAGTCGCGGGACTAACATGCACAAGCATTTAGAGGCTCATATTTTAGGTGAAGGCTATTTAGATTTAACGCCCGAAGGCAAGATTGCAAAGGACATGTCGGATGTGATAATTGCTAAAGGATTCAAGGACTTACAAGAAATTTGGGGCAGTGAAGTGGTTGTTCATTATCCTGGTTTATACGCCGGAGCAACTGATGCTGTCGGTGTCTATGATTATGAAGATTCGATTATAGATTTTAAACAAAGTAATAAACCGAAACGTAAGGAGTGGATCCAGGATTATTTTATGCAGTTAGGGGCCTATGCGATGGCTCATAATTATGTGCATCAAACTGAGATTACTCAAGGGGTAATATTGATGTGTACTCCTGATAACTATTTCCAAAAATTTCAAGTGAAAGGGAAAGAGTTTATTAAATATCAACATCAATTTTTAGAAAGGGTAAATAAATACTATGAACAAAAGAACGATTAAGTCTGTTGAAAGACGATTGTTAAGGACTATGATGGCTGATGAGAAGGAAGTAAGAGCCTTGTTAGGAACGGAAACTAATGGTGTTCCTGAACGACAGCTGGATGGACTTATGGTCAAAATAGAGCAACTTCTTGGTAGAATTATGGTCAGTCAGAACAAGCTGATGTTGCTTCAGGACCTGCGTCAGGATGAATAGTGTGATAAATATGTCACACATTTGTGCCTTATTCTTGCCACAAGTGACAAGGATCAAGGGACTGGGATTTTATAAGAAGTGAGGTTTTATGCGGTTGATCACGAATCTATAGGTTTTTCAAAAGTACGAAATTAGTAAATCAGTACTTTCACTTCTTCGTGATCTGGTGATTTCGTGATAAGTCAGTAATACCAATGGTTCTAGAGCATTTGCTTAAATAAGCCTTGTGATCCAGGGGTTATTTGCATGTGTCAAATGTGTACAAATAGGGGCCGCGCGGAACTTTTGGATCCCAAAATATGGAAAAAAGTTTTTTGAAATGCTATAGGGTAAAAAGTATGATAGGAAGAAATAAGAACTGGACGGGTCCTTCCGACTGGATCAATGAATTTAATAAGGTACACAACCCGGAATTTTATTATGGCAAACAAAAGAAAACCAAAGAGAAGAAAACCTCGAAGAAGAAAACAAGTTATACCAAGTCAACCGAACGACATCCCGTATTCAAAGTGGAGGATTGAGTGGACCGATGCGTTATCCGATTCGGGTTGGGCTGATGACAGAGAGTTTGCTAAAATGAAATTAGCAAAACCAGTTAACGAAGGTTGGGTATTTTCGAAAGATAAAAATTCAGTTAAAATATTTGCGTCTTATGATTTAGATCCTGTTACTAAAGAGATAACGTTTGGAGATCGTACTATGATTCCTACGTCTTGGGTAGTTAAAATGACTAAGATAGTATAGGTTTTGGTTTCTTTTCTTTTGGGTCTTTTACTTCTGTTTCTTTTTTGTCTATTAATAATGCGTTATCTTCTTTAATAGTTGAGATTCTTTCGTTTAATTCTTCCTCAGTTAAATCCTCAATCTTACCTGTTCTAATTATTTTTTGTTCAATATATAATCCACCAACAGCTCCACGTGCTTTCTCTGCATTAGTTGCGGCTGAGAATGATTTAGATTTAATAGCTTCATCTCTAATTTTAGCTAATTCTGTTAAGTGACCACCGAAGGATATGTTGTGCTTCTTGTAATTCTCTTCACGTAGTTCACCAATGTGTTTAAATACTAATGGATAATATTTTGGATCTTGGAGTTGACTAGCCTTTACCCTAAGTGTAGCGTTGTCACCCTCATATCCTGCTTCCTTTGCGCATTCATAGGCAAACTTATGTCCTTCCGCAAATACTAATACTTCAGCAAATTTACGTTGCATTGGGGTAAGTCGAGCTGGCAGTCCAGGTTTTTTCTTTTCTTTTATTATCTCCATTATTGACAATATAAATACAATGTCTTATAAAGTCAAATATGAAAGATGACAGAGGAGACTTAGATTTAACTAAGCAAATTGAAGACTTAAAAGCAGAGAACGAAGAGTTAAAAGCTGAGTTAGCTCGTGCTAGAGAGGAACATCAATATGATAATTTAGTTCATAAGAAAGAGTTGGAGTCTTTAAAGAATCCAGTTAAATATTTAAGAGATAAAGGATTAATGTAATGCTTAAAGGCAGAGATTTAATTATGATCTTCGATCGATTCGTAGGTCCGAAAAAAGGTAGCAGTGTTGCTCAGGATGCTCGTGTTCAAGTTAGAACCCCAGATGGAAAACATTATGATATTATGAGCGTGAATTTAGTTGAAAATAAAATTTTAGGTGCTAGAGAGACACATCGAATAGTGATTTCAACTCATGAAGAAGTAGCAAAAATGGGCTCACCCATTAAGCTTTTATAAACATAAGTTATCGTCATTATTTTGATGAAACCCGAAACAAAATTATGGCATGAGCTTAAAAGAATTACACCTAAAATATCATGGACAAGGCTGGAAAATACTAGCGTTCTTGGTACTCCTGATCTATTGGGGTATAATACTTTTGGGCACTTTTTTACTGTAGAGTTAAAAATAACATCAAATAATAAAATTCGGTTTTCGCCACATCAAATTTCATTCCATATCCAACATCCAAAGAACACTTTTATACTTGCCAAGAAGCCCAGTCAGGCTTCTTGCAAATTGTTTCCAGGTACTTGTATCTTGTCCCTTGTTAAGGACGGATTTAAATCAGAAGAAGCTTGTTGCTTGTCGCTTGATGCTTGTAGCTTATATCTATCTTCGCTTGGTGCTTGATGCTTGTAGCTTGTCGCTTGAGGCTTCCCTTAAATTTTGGCTTGACGCCCTCCGCGTAAAATTCTGCTAGCCATGCCTGTGTTATGATTGGTCTTCTCATTAGTGTAGTGGGTATGCAACGTTGTTTACATCTTTATCCCAGCATTGTCTACAGCTGCCGCATGCATTCCCCTGTTCAGCTGCCGGGCAGGTCTTGCCTGCCTGGACAACCGTCGACGTATGAGGCCAGAAATTAACTGGCCCCTGGTCTATCATATGCGAGGACACACGAATAATTAAATTTTTTGGTACCACAGCCGGATCCATCAGCGTTAAGAGCTTGACTTCCCGCGTGGGCATCCAGTGCTGGACCTGCTTCGTAGCGTTGCATACTTCGAATATGTTTTTGAGATGCTGAGCCCCCCGAAGGTCGCCAGAGTCGTGCCATCTAAAAAATGGAACCTTTTTGCTGTAATGAGTAACAAGTACTGTCATCGCTTCCACCCACTGTAAATGAGTTAAAGAATTCAACCTACGGTTGAGCGCGTCTTTAACGTTCCTGAATCTGTAGCGGCCTTTCATTGCATAACAGCCGGCGCATACTGAGCCTTCAACGGCTTGTAGCTTCACCCCGGTGATACACTTCCATGCTGGCAGGTTGTAGGCGTAACCAGGCATCTTCGATGGAGATGATAGGCCGCCGGTTATTTCTTTTGCTTCTTTTAAATTCATAATGTCCTCTCTTTCTAAATCTTATATAATCTTATAATTCTGTTTTGTCAAGCGCTTGTTGCTTGAAGCTTGTCGCTTGCCGCTTGTTGCTTGCGGCTTTATTTTTTTTTTATTTTTTAGCCGGTAGCGCGCTGCCGCGCTACCGGTGTTCCAGGTTATACTCATTTTAAATATCCAATCTCTTTCAGGTAGTCATAGGCAGCATTCATAGTATTTCTAAAATGTCTGGTTCTATATTCTGCCGGACAATCTTCATCAGCCTGGCAACACATGCTGGCGAGATGATCCGCCAGCTGCGTATTTTGTGTTGCCAATTCGGCAACACGTTTTTTTAGTTTAGTTTGATTTTTTAACATTGCCACCCTGAACCATAACATTATCTCCGTCGAATCCTTTACTCTTCAATAGGTTTCCGATCTGGCTGATCATTTTAACCTCAGCGTGTTTCTCGTGTTTGTCTTTGTATTTGATATATTCCTTGTTCAGGCTTACAGGCTCAAACTTGGTATAATAACAAAAACTCCCATGATCGTAACCATCTTTAGTCTTATATGATTTTTGAGTTGATACGTGCCATCTATTATCTTTAAAGATATAAATATATTCTATAAATACATC
>TARA_R110002073_G_scaffold77058_4_pt1 | contig 10236 bp, 9 predicted proteins | sample TARA_R110002073 | Tara Oceans TARA_R110002073 (sample SAMEA4397174) | marine metagenome | biome: Polar Biome; feature: [DCM] deep chlorophyll maximum layer (ENVO:01000326); material: water (ENVO:00002006), including particulate matter (ENVO:01000060) such as... | depth 40 m
GGGTGTTGCGGCGTGCCGATGAAGTAACCTGTATTTGTGAAGGTATTCGCGATGATCTTATCATGCGTGGGATATCGCTGGATAAAATCACCATTGTTCCCAACGCGGTGGATGCTAGCCGCTTTCAACCCGTCGGAGAGCGCGATAGTGAGATTGAGAGTGAGCTAAAGTTAACAGGGAAAGAGGTCGTCGCATTTATCGGCTCGTTTTACGATTATGAGGGCTTGGATCTTCTGGTTGCGGCCATGCCCAAATTGCTGTTGGCGCGTCCTAACATCCGGCTCCTGTTAGTGGGTGGAGGAGAAGTGGTCGAGTCCATACGGGCGCAGGTTGCCGATTTAGGTCTTCAGAACATGGTTATCATGACCGGCCGCGTTCCTTATGAGCTCGTAGAGAGGTATTACTCTGTGACTGATGTGCTGGTCTATCCGCGTAAATCAATGCGACTCACGGAATTGGTCACGCCGCTGAAACCCCTGGAAGCGATGGCGCAGAAAAGTATGTTCCTCGCCTCGGATGTTGGTGGGCATAAAGAGCTTGTTCACGACGGCATAACGGGTACTCTGTTTCGAGCTGATGATGTTGATGACCTGGTCAGCAACCTGTTGGTATTGTTTGAGCAGCGTCACAGATGGCCAGCGATACGCGATGCCGGGCGAAATTTTGTGGAACATGAACGCAACTGGACCAATAGTGTAGCGAACCTTAAGGCGGTGTATCAGCGCCTTGTGCCGGGAGAGCATTTTCCATGTTAATTCGATCAAAAGCGCCTCTGCGATTGGGCTTAGCCGGTGGCGGAAGTGACGTAGCACCGTATTGCGATCTCTATGGTGGCGCCGTACTCAATGCCTCTATTAATTTGAGTTCTTATTGCACTATCGAGCCACTCGATGATGGTACCGTGACGTTTTTAGCGCATGACCGCGAGGAGGAATTCAGCGCCCCGAGTGCTCCTTCATTTGCCTATGGTGGTCTTTTAGATCTGCATAAAGGCGTCTACAACCGGGTAGTGCGTGACTTTAATAATGGTGAGCCTCTGTCGCTCAAGGTTACGACGTACTCAGATGCACCCGCGGGCTCTGGCCTGGGGTCTTCCTCGACCATGGTGGTTGCCATACTTACTGCATATGCTGAACTGCTGCATTTACCTTTGGGAGAATACGATGTCGCACACCTGGCTTTTGCGATAGAGCGACAGGACATTGGGCTGCGCGGCGGTGCGCAAGATCAATATGCGGCGACTTTCGGTGGCGTAAATTTCATGGAATTCCATGAAAACAATCGGGTAATCGTCAATCCACTGCGGGTGAAGAAATGGATTCTGAGTGAGTTGGAGGCGTCTACCGTGCTCTATTACACTGGAGTTTCTCGCTCATCCGACAAGATTATTGCGCAACAAATTGAAAGCTATAAGGCAGGTGAAGGAAAATCTGTGGAGGCTGTCCATAGCTTGAAACAGGATGCCACTGCCATGAAGGAGGCACTCCTGCGCGGTAATATTCGGCACTTTGGCGAAATTCTCGGCCGCAGTTGGGAAACCAAGCGTAATTTGGCTGACCAGATTAGTAATCCGGAAATTGAAGAAGTGATGGATTGCGCGAGAGCTGCTGGGGCTTGGGCTGGTAAGGTGTCCGGCGCGGGTGGTGGTGGCTTTATAGTATTTATTGTAGATCCGGTGGAGCGCGTGCAATTGATCAAGGCGTTGAATCAATTGGCTGGCGATGTCGTTTCCTTTCAGTTCGAAGCACATGGAGCATTCGCATGGAACGTCCCGACCTGAGTTACGTAGAGAACGAATTTCAAGCATCGGTTGCAGTCAAGCAGCGCATACTGGTTGATTCTGAGTTTATGCAGCAGGTGACTGACATGGGTCATCTACTCATTGACCGCTATGAGGCGGGAAATAAGTTATTGATCGCAGGGAACGGTGGCAGTGCTGCCGACGCACAGCATATCGCTGCAGAGTTTGTCAGCCGGTTCAACTTTGACCGTCCCGGGTTGCCCGCTCTGGCACTGACTACCGACACATCGATTTTAACTGCCGTGGGAAACGACTACGGCTATGACCAGCTATTTCGTCGACAAATAGAAGCGAATGGCGTCGCTGGCGATGTGTTCCTGGGTATTTCTACCTCCGGAAACAGCCCTAACATCCTTCAGGCTCTGGAGGCGGCACGACTCAAAGGCATCACTACTATTGGGTTAACGGGCCAACACGGAGGTAGTATGCGGGAGCTTTGTGATCATTGTCTGTGTGTGCCCAGCGGTGATACTCCGAGAATTCAGGAGGCACATATTTTAATTGGTCACACAATATGCGGCATGGTTGAGCTGGCGCTATTTAAAGATCCCCGGCCTAGCAGCTAGGGATGTGACTCCATCTGGTTAGCTGATCCAGATTGGCCAGACTAGATTCCAGAACCTCTTTGCAGAGCATTGCGTTGCTGTCGTTTGGTCTCAAGTTCCATGGAATGCATTTTCTTTAACGCTTTTTGGGTACGCGTGCGAAGTCTGGCATTGGCTTGCTCCACTTCTGCAACCTCTCGTTCTTGCTGGTGAGCGATTTCGAGTTTTAATGTGTGTAGTCGACGAAGTTCTTCGTCTTCCCGATCCTGCTTTTCTTGTTGCTGTTGTTTCAGCTTGGCGAAATTGTTTGCAGCGTGCTGTTTGGCGGACGCGCACCGCTGTTGCAGGTTTTGAATTTTTTGCTCCAACTCGTGCAGAGTCTGATCCCTGTACTGTTCCAGTGTGGTCATCTTACAGTGAGCCTTGGCTTTTACGTTGCTGAGTTGATCTTCCAGTGCGCCTATATCGCTTTTTGCTTCACGTTGAGAATTCTGTAGCAGTTTTCGCAAGCGTCCCAGTTCATTCGCTGCCGCGAGACGTGTTTCTTCTAGCGATTTTTTCAGTTGGGCCAGTGCCGTCGCTTCTTCTTCGGCGGCCTGCTTTCTCTGTGCGTTCACTTGTGCGACCTTATGGTTCGCCTGTTCCTGTGTTAGTTTCTCCCGTTGCTTCGTTTCGGTGGTCAGTGTCTTGCCAGTTTGCAGTTCTTTGCCTTCCAATTTGTATAGCTCGGTAGTTGCCAGTTCGCTGCGCTGTCGCGTCGTCTCACTGAGTTGTTCAACTTCAGCCAGTTTTTCGTTGGCAGTAGCATCGATTGCTTCTCGTCGACGCTGAAGCGCCGTCGATTTCACTTGCAAATTACTCTTCGTTTTAGCTGCAAGCGCCCTCAATCTGCTAATAGCTTGTCGACTCTCGGTGAGGAAAAGATTTTTCTGTGCTGAACCTTCGGTCGCAGTGTCCTGGCTAGCGGCAGACCAAGAATCATCGGCTTGCACAATCGTCGGAGGTGCTTCGAACGGTATAGCGTGGTCGAAACTGGGAATTGCTTCGGATATTGGAGCCGTTTCTGTGCGATTTTCTGCGATTTTTTGTAGGGTCTTGGGGCCCGCGCGCTCCTCCCGTTGCCGCTGAGTTCGGGCGGTGCTGATGGGCCAGCTTTGATGTATTTCGCCTGTTTGCCGAAACGGATTATCGCTGTCCACTTCCTGACTGGGTCCCGGTCCGCGGATGACCCTTGGAGGCGCGCCGACTACCAGTTCGAGTTTTCCAAGTTTATCAACGGGGTCGGCACCGCCCCCGGTTGAGTTGACTAGCGTGGCCTGACTTCCCAGTTGCGCGATCTTTCTGAAATAGTCAGCCGCAGCTTTACGGTCAAGGTTGTGGCGAAGAATCAGTGTTTCTCCGGAAAAAACTTCCTCAACGACGGCGGGATCATCAATGCTGAACAATAGGGCGAAGTCCCGCTTGACCTGCTCGGGATCATGGCCCTGGAGCACAGCTCCATTGAACGTTAGGTCAAAAGTTTTCATTCACATTCGTAGTTCTATCGGCAGTCGATGCTACCAACGGAATCGAGATATATCAAATATGAACAATATTAATACATATAAATAATAAAAAGTTATATCATGAAATGCCTTACCAAGCTTTCAGCTTATGACGCGATTTCTTTCGCGGTATTCGTCGATCAGCCGATTCAGTATGCTATAAAGTGCAGGAGCATCGTTCTTGCGCTTGGCTAACACATGGGATTAAGTTGAGTTGTCCCCCGGACAAATGACTGCTGCTGCACATCGGAGATAAGAATGCAGATTGGGATTCTATTGACAGCAATAGCCATTGGTGTTTTGGTGTTTTTGGGCCTTGTGCTACCTTCAAGAATTTCTGCTCAAAATAACAGTGGGCAAAATCGCAGAACAAGGGGCGGGGCGAGTAATCCCTTTCATGCTGTATCCATCGAACCCGCTCAAGAAGGCTGTTTAGCCGCCGATACGATCAAAGCTCAGCGGTTCCTGAGCGAAGACGCTCCCGGATTGCCTTTGCCAGATTGTATAGCCGAGGGCTGTGATTGTAAGTACATTCACCATACAGATCGTCGCGATGGTTCTCGAGACCGCCGTCTTGTTCAGACTAAGGAATCTCGTGAATCAGAGTTCTGGAGTTTGCGTGAACGTCGAATCACTGGTGGCCGACGTTATGAGGATATGGCCGCAGCCTAAGTAAAGTTTGAATATCACAGCTAGTCCGGCAGTTCCTCAATAACTCCAAACCACATCATTCAGACGATTGTGTAATCTACGGCCAATTGCGTAAATTGTCGGTATTTCAACAGCGTGTTGATTGAGCTCTGATGCTACCCAGAAAGGATATTGACTGCTAAAGTCCACCGACATAAAATCCTCTGAATGTTGCTGAATGAACTGACAAAGATTTTGTAGACGCGTTTGATTCACCCGATTTTTGGTCAGTTTGCTGTAGCGAAAATCTCTTTTTTTAATGTATTCGAAAGGGTGGGTGAGAATCACGATATTCTCAACACCTGACTTTCTCGCTTTCCACAATAAGTGTTTCATTTCCGGCCAGGAGCAACTGGTAATCTGAAGGGATTTTTTGTGGGTTCTCCCGGCAATATTGCTGTCCTGGTAGGTGAATACGGGTAGCTCCATAACGCCGTGAATCAGGTGACGACCAGAGTCGTGCGAAAGCAATGCCTCGTTAGGTTGGAATATGCCCATCGCGACGTTGGAGCTCATGGGGATGCCCAAATCCCGCATGACGTGATATACGTTCTCATCAGCGCGCAGACTCCCAGTGCGAATGGCGAGCGGTTTACGACCCACCCAGCGTTGAAAGACATCAATGCAAGCACTAAATGCGCGCGTTAACTCCTCTTTACTGCGCCCGATGCAGTCATCATTCTGCGGGAAATCTCCCAGTTCCGGGTTGTTGTTAAAAGTGAGCCAGACCGGATGGATGTGCAGTTGGATATCCTGCCCGGCCGCCTTTAACCGATTGATGACCGTTTGCATCGGCTCGTCACCAAAATAGAAATAGTTTGCGCACTCTACAAAAAACGTTGCCTTGGTATTGTAGTGGTCGAATGTTTCTAGCATAAAACCCAGAGACTCTTCTTTGCCATCGACAGAGCCATAGACAACAGGCTCGGCTAAAGGCATGTAAACATCTGGCTCGTTAAAGTGGCCGGCGATACTGAATTCGGTATCGATTGAAATACAAATTTGAGTTGGGTTTTTTGGAGTCACTCGCTGTGCCTGTGTAGGTGATTTTCCTAAGGGTCGTACAGCGTAAAGCCGCGCTGGCCTGCTTCGAACAGTCTATCAGTTACTTCCTGCGCTCGAGCGGCAAATATTGGGCAATTGTGAAAGCGCCACTCCCTCAAACTCTCACTGGACATTATTTCCCGGAGTTTCCATATATTGAAGTTCCACTGCTGGTGCGCGCCGCCGATTTCCATCTCGATCTCACCGCGCGCATCCATTAGTGTAATGGGTAGGTTTGGGGTTGATGTCCGGGGGGCAGGCCAATCATCGCCAAGCAAGCTTTCAACATGGTGTACCTGAGTCATAACCTGAAAGCTTTTACCAATGCCAATAATCTGTGCATTGTGCAAAGCCATGTAGTCAAATGGAGTGCCTTGGCCCATGCCGTTGGGCGCAAGATTATGATCAGATACCAAGGCTTCTGCTTCCGGGCCGAGTGCGGCTACTCGATAGACTGGGTGTCTGCTTTGCACAACACCTTTGGACCTGCGGAAAAGCTCGGTGAGAAGCCCCATTTGTGAGGGCGTTCTGCGCAGGTCGAATCGAGGGTTCTTTTTGAGTGTTTCGTGCGCGCCTTCACCATTTTCGCCGAAATTGAATGCAGGCATCACCAGGGTGCGATGGGGTCCGCAGAACGCGATGAGGGCTTTGACCAGTTCCAGTGCATTGCCCTGGTACATGGGCAGCAGGTTGTTGACGGAGCTGTGAACCATAAGGATTGTCCAGTCCTTATCTAAACGAGTTTCTAATTCAGTAATTAATTCGTCAGCCGTGAAGGTGCCGTAGATCAGTTGCAGAAGTGGGGATGCCTTCGTCTTAAGCTTGATATAGATTGAGCGAAATTTAAGGAACTGCTCGTGAGGCAATAGCCTAAGAAGAAGAGAGGAAAAGTGTTCAACAATACTCATGCGGGTAGCACGTTAGCTGACGCTCTCCGATTCAAGATACTGAAGAATAGCAGGCACGCTGTCGAGTTTGGCAAAATCATCAACATCCATATACAGGTCAAAAGCTTGCTCGAGTGCGACCATAATGTGTACGTGACCAAGCGAGTCCCATTCTTCTATAGCGTCCATGGCGGAGCTTTCGCTGATAGCGTTTGTTGGCACTTCTAGGGTGGCTGCCATGATGCGTTGTAGTTTTTCGAAAACGCTCATTGTAATAATGATCCTTCAATAATTATAGGAAAAGCATTATCGGTATGAATCGGGCTCCCTGCGAGGCTTAGATCACCGGAGCCATCCACGGTAATGTTGAATCCATTGTCTGGCAAAAACGATTGTACCAAGACATTCTTTCGGGTTGGAATATATTCCGCAGATAGCGCTTCAACACCCTTGTCCTGAAGATCTCTCAGGATGGTGTGGAGAAAAGCTTGCTCTGCCTGGCGTCCGATAACACGACACGACATCAAGAATGTATCCAACTGCGCCTTTTTGCCTGAATCTCCTTCGATAATAGCCAGACCTACAATCCCGCTGTCGCCGAAATTGTCTTCCAGTGAAAAGTGATACACGAAAATATTTTTATCGCCAATTTTTTCCGCCAGATCTTGTTCGCTGTAACGTCGTGTAGTCAAATTAAACTGATTGGTTTTTTGGGTAAGTTGGGAGAGCCTGGATAGGTGAGATAGGTCGTTGAGTCCGACAGTCATTTTCATATTCAGTGACAGAAGATAGTCGTCAATACTACTACCGGTTTCGGTGAGTGCCTCCAGCTGTGATTTACGCTGGCGCTCCTGTGAATACATGGCAGTTTTTTCAAGGTCTTCTGTGGTGAGCGCGGTAATTTCCAGTCTCGCCACCGCATCGAGGCAACCGGGGATCTCAGTCGGTCTTGAAGGAACCTGCACTACCAGAACCTCCTTCAGACTGTGCCTGACAGCAGAGCACTCGTGGTCGCTGTCATCGACGAAGATAAACGAGTCCAGCCCCAAATTCAGTTCTTCTGCCAGAGATGCCAGGTTGTCGGGTTTGGGAAGCCAATTTACGCGCTGTGCTGCAAAGTGCTCGTTTTTTAGCACCTGGTGAGGGTGGTCCACCAACACTTCGTTTAAGTCGTCCGGATTGTTTTTGCTACACAGTACCAGTAAAAATCCACGCTGTTGCAGACTCAGTAGACGCTTCTGAAAGTCAACAAAAGCCCTCCCGGGATATTCTTTACCCAGAGCGATGCCGTTTATGCCGTCCTCGCCGATAACGCCACCCCAGAGCGTGTTATCCGCATCCAAAGCGATAACTTTGGCCTTGGTGAGGTGCTGGCTGGCCGCGGTGGAGGTTACCGCATTTGAAACTGCCAGAGCGCCTTGTGAAGTGAAAGGGAATGTCGAGGAATACCACAAGCGGGAGTCGAAGAAACTGTCTCGCCCAATTTGCATGACCAATTGATCGAGATCGAGTAGTCCAACTCCGCTGAACTGAGTTCTGAAGCGGTTCGCAAGACAAGCTTTGGTTTGACTCCACCACAGGGTCTCGGAACTCTCGGCCATATCGTCGTACATGCCAAGTCCGGGGGATGCGGGGCTGGGTAAAATCGTTACGATGAGTTGCCCTGTCAGTTTGTCGCGCAACGCAGCTACCAGGCCATGGACTGTGCGTTGGAACTGATTGTCTACCTCCTGTCTGTCTGCGAGTTTGATGCCGGCAGGAGGTGTCTGGAAAGCCGGATGGAGATCTTCTTTAGTTAACAAAAGCAGTGTGACGTCAGGACTGTGCTTGACGAGCCCTGAGTTTGCTTCTGCTGCCTGTAAGGTAACCCCATAGGGCGCGTGGTAGATGTCCAGATCGAGTTCGTTGAGGGCGGCACTAAACAGTAGCCAGGGGTCGAGTAGTTCACTGGTGTAGGTGTGAACGATACCCAATCGAATCTTTTTCAGGTTTTTTTGCAGGTCGCCGAGGTGCTGTCGTAGCGTGTTAGCCTGTGGCAGTGAAGGAACCATCCTGCGCTGGGCCAGGAAACTTTTTAGCTCCTGCGCAGATTGCACATCCAGGAGCTTGTCGAATTGGGCGTCCGATATCTTCATGGTTGGTCAGGGGCTTGTGACAGCATTTTCCATTTCAGCGTTTGATTCTCCTGCCGAATTCACATTTTACAATAGCCAGCCTGCTCCGTCTGGATGCGCTGCTATTTCAGATCCAACTGCATCAGAGTTGTCGTCCCGGCTATTCCCACGTTGTTGTGGACCAGCCAATAAATCCGGGTAATGATGCGAAAGATTACACGCACTTGGTCGATTGTGCTGCCTTATCCTTTCGAGACTGTGAATTGACTCTCAAAAGGGCTGGCGTGGCCTAGTGTGTCGTGAGATTCTAGCATATTATTTTAAGCTGTATTTCTTACGGGCGCGTCAAATGTCTCGGGCATTCTCGCTTTACCTTGATGTGGTTAGGTTTTTGGCTGCCATGTTGGTGCTGCTATACCATGCAAACTGGATTTACCGTCCTGGGTTTGTGATCACCAGTCTTGGCCATGAAGCGGTCGTTATATTCTTTGTACTATCGGGCTTCGTCATTGCCTATGTTGCGGATACCCGCGAGCAGGATTTTCGCGGCTTTATGGTGGCCCGTGCGGCGCGAATTTTCTCGGTGGCGATCCCGGCCATTATTCTTACCGCCACTCTCGATTTAGTCGGGTTTCAGATCAATGAATTGGCCTATCCTGAGGGTTATAGGGCTTGGGATCTGCCAGTAATACGCGTTATTACCAGTACTTTATTTTTGAATGAAATTTGGGCTTTGGGCATACAACTTTTTACTAATGTACCCTACTGGTCATTAAATTATGAAGTCTGGTATTACGTCCTGTTTGGTGTGCTCTTCTTTTTTGAAGGCAGGCGTAAATGGTTCGCGTTTGGAGTGCTGTGCCTGCTTCTTGGGCCGAAAATTATTCTCCTTTTACCCGTATGGTGGATGGGTGTCTGGATTTATCGTTCCCCTTCCCTCGTACAAATGTCTGTCGCCAGTGCCTGGTTGTGTCTAATCCTTTCTCTGCTGGGCGGGTATTTGTATATCCATTTCAATATCGGGCAATGGGGATGGGGCACGTTACAGGAATGGCTTGGTGATGATTTACACCTGGAATTGTCCTTCAGTCGTCAGTTCATAAGTGATTATTATCTTGGTATTGTTCTATCGCTCCATTTTGTCAGTTTGAGAGTGTTGCTGGCCCGAGTAGGGGAGGTGCCCGGTCGGCTGCAGTCCACTATCCGGTATCTGGCAGGAGCCACCTTCTCGATCTATCTGTTTCATCAACCGTTACTTTGGTTTTACAGTGCGAGTTTTTCCTGGGTCGAAGAGGGGATTCCGCGCTACCTGGTTGTTGTGCCATTTACGATCGTGTCTACTTACGTGCTTGCTACGTTTACGGAGCATAAGAAGGATCTTTGGAAGGGCTGGGTGGAGCAATTGCTGGCACTTTTTGAACAGGTAATTTCCAAATTCCGGAAAATTATTACCCGTTAAGCTTTGTCTTTTCGGTTTGGCCGAACTCTTTTTTTAGCTGATCAATTATAACTTTAAGAGTGTCCTGTTCATCTATACTTTTAATACCGCTGGTCTGATCTGTATGCAACCTGGGTAGTCTTGGGGCCACAACGCTCCAGTTGCTATGAGTG
>TARA_R110002073_G_scaffold13223_13_pt1 | contig 10230 bp, 7 predicted proteins | sample TARA_R110002073 | Tara Oceans TARA_R110002073 (sample SAMEA4397174) | marine metagenome | biome: Polar Biome; feature: [DCM] deep chlorophyll maximum layer (ENVO:01000326); material: water (ENVO:00002006), including particulate matter (ENVO:01000060) such as... | depth 40 m
GTCGGCATCCTCGGCGTAGATGCGCGCCTCAAAGGCATGGCCGCGAATTGACAGCTCACTCTGGGCCAGCGGCAGGTCCTCGCCACTGGCGACGCGTATTTGCCACTCGACCAGATCCTGGCCGGTAATCATCTCTGTGACCGGATGCTCGACCTGCAGGCGCGTGTTCATTTCCATGAAATAGAAAGCGCCGTCGTGGTCGAGTAAAAATTCCACGGTGCCGGCACCCTCGTACGCAATCGCAACGGCGGCCTTGATCGCGGCCTGCCCCATCGCCTCGCGCAGCTGCGGTGTCATGCCGGGCGCGGGCGCCTCCTCAATCACTTTCTGGTGTCGACGCTGCACCGAGCAATCGCGTTCGAACAGATACACGGCGTTGCCGTTGCCATCGCAGAACACCTGGATCTCAACATGGCGGGGCCGGGTGAGATATTTCTCCACCAGCATGGTGTCATCGCCAAACGCGTTCAGCGATTCGCGTTTCGCCGCCGCCAGCGCCGCATCAAACTCGGCGCCGCTCCACACCTGGCGCATCCCCTTGCCGCCGCCACCGGCCGCTGCCTTCAGCAACACCGGATAGCCCATGTCATCGGACGCCTGGCGCAGGATTGCTGCGCTCTGGTCCTCACCATGATAGCCGGGCACCAGCGGCACCCCGGCCGCCTCCATGATGGTTTTGGCGGCGGACTTCGAACCCATTGCCTCTATCGCGCCGATTGGCGGGCCGATAAACGTAATCTGGTGGTCGCGGCAGGCCCGGCAGAAGGCCGGGTTTTCTGACAGGAAACCGTATCCGGGATGGATCGCCTGTGCGCCGGTCTTGCGCGCGGCATTGATCACGTTGTCGACATTCAAATACGAGTCGCGCGAAGGCGCTGCCCCGATATGCACAGCCTCATCGGCCATGGCGACATGCAGCGCGTCGCGGTCCGCGTCACTGTAGACGGCGACGGTGCGGATGCCCATGTTGCGCGCGGTGCGAATAACGCGACAGGCTATTTCTCCGCGATTGGCTATCAGGATTTTGTCAAACATGGTCGTCGTCCCTATTGATTGTGCGCGCAGGCTCGCACGTCACATCCGAAATATGCCGAATTTTGTGTCCTCAATTTCCCGGTTGAGACTGGCGGAAATCGACAACCCCAATACCATGCGCGTGTCCGCCGGATCGATTACCCCGTCATCCCACAGTCTCGCCGACGCGTAGTATGGGTGACCCTGTTTCTCGTAGGTGTCGACAATGGGCTGTTTGAACGCGGCCTCTTCGGCCTCGCTCCAGTCCTGTCCAGCGGCCGATTTCTGGTCGCGTTGGATCTGCGCCAGGACACCCGCCGCCTGCTCACCCCCCATCACCGAGATACGTGCATTCGGCCACATGAACATAAAGCGCGGATCGTAAGCCCGGCCGCACATACCGTAGTTGCCGGCGCCGAAAGAGCCGCCGATCAATACGGTGAACTTGGGCACATTGGCCGTGGCCACGGCGGTGACCATTTTGGCGCCGTGTTTGGCGATGCCATCGTGCTCGTACTGCTTGCCCACCATAAAGCCGGTGATGTTCTGCAAAAACACCAGCGGCACTTTTCGCTGCGCGCAGAGCTCGACGAAGTGCGCGCCCTTTTGCGCTGACTCGCCAAACAGAATCCCGTTGTTGGCGACGATGCCGACGGGGTAGCCGAAGATACGTGCGAACCCGCACACCAGTGAGGTGCCGTAGAGGGCCTTGAATTCGTGAAACTCAGAGCCGTCAACGGTGCGGGCAATGATTTCCCGGACGTCGTAGGGATGGCGCGCATCTTTGGGCACAATGCCGTAGATTTCACTGCAGTCGTACAGCGGCTCCACGGCTTCCTTCACATCCAGCGACACCGGTTTCACACGGTTGAGCCTGGCGACAGCATCCCGCGCCAGCTGCAGCGCGTGGTGGTCGTTCTGTGCCAGGTGGTCGGCCACCCCCGAGGTTCGACAGTGGACATCTGCACCGCCCAGTTCCTCGGCGCTGACCACCTCGCCGGTTGCTGCTTTCACCAGTGGTGGGCCCGCCAGGAAAATGGTGCCCTGCTCCTTCACGATAATCGACTCGTCGGCCATCGCCGGCACATAGGCGCCGCCGGCGGTACAGGACCCCATGACCACGGCGATCTGTGGGATGTTGCGCGCCGACATATTGGCCTGGTTAAAGAAGATGCGGCCAAAGTGCTCGCGATCGGGAAAGACCTCATCCTGCCGCGGCAGGTTGGCGCCGCCGGAATCCACCAGGTAGATACAGGGCAGGCAATTTTCTTCCGCGATGGTCTGCGCGCGCAGGTGCTTTTTCACTGTGAGCGGATAGTAGCTGCCGCCTTTTACCGTGGCATCGTTGGCGACAATCATGCACTCCTGGCCACTGACACAGCCGATGCCGGTGACGATGCCCGCTGCATGGACATCCTCACCATAGACATCCATCGCTGCCAGCTGTGACAACTCCAGGAACGGTGAACCGGGATCCAGCAGTGCGGCAACCCTGTCCCTGGCTAACAGCTTGCCACGTGAAGTGTGGCGATCGCGCGCTTTCTGACCACCACCGTGACTGATCGTTTGTAGCCTGGCCTTGAGGTCATCGACCTGGGCCTGCATGTGCGCAGCGTTCGCGGCAAAGTCTTCCGATCGGGTATTTACGCGGGTTTTCAGTATGCCCATATTGCTACCTGCACAGTCGTCGTAAGGGAGAGGGAATCAGGTCACTGCAGCGCGCTACCGCGTTTCATTGAACAGTTCGCGGCCAATCAGCATACGCCGAATCTCACTGGTGCCGGCGCCGATCTCATACAGCTTGGCGTCGCGCAACAGGCGACCGGTTGCAAAGTCGTTGATATAGCCGTTGCCGCCCAGTGCCTGAATCGCCTGCAGCGCCATTTGCGTGGCGCGCTCGGCGGTGTAGAGGATCACCGCAGCGGCATCCTTGCGGCTCTCCTGGCCGCGATCACAGGCTTTGGCCACCGCATACAGATACGCGCGCGACGCATTCAGCTCGGTGTACATATCCGCCACTTTGCCCTGCATCAGCTGGAACTCGCCGATCGACTGGCCAAACTGCTTGCGATCGTGAATATAGGGAATGGTGATATCCAGGCATGCCTGCATGATCCCCACCGGGCCACCGGAGAGCACTGTGCGCTCGTAATCCAGCCCGCTCATCAATACCTTCACGCCCTGGCCCTCTGCACCGAGTACATTCTCTGCGGGAACTTCACAGTCCTGGAAAATCAACTCACAGGTATTGGAGCCGCGCATGCCCAATTTATCGAGCTTGGTATTGCGGGAAAAGCCCGGGTAGTCGCGCTCGACGATAAAGGCCGTCATGCCCCATGCCCCTTTTTCCAGATCGGTTTTCGCGTAGATGACATAGGTGTGGGCGTCGGGGCCGTTGGTGATCCACATCTTGTTGCCATTGAGAATGTACCTGTCGCCTTTTTTGTCGGCGCGCAGCTTCATACTCACCACATCGCTGCCGGCATTGGGCTCGGACATGGCCAGCGCGCCGATGTGTTCGCCGGAGCACAGTTTTGGCAGGTACTTGAGCTTTTGCGCTTCGCTGCCATTTTTGTGAATCTGGTTGACGCACAAATTGGAGTGCGCGCCATAGGACAGGCCGACCGAGGCGGAGGCGCGCGATATTTCCTCCATCGCGACGGTGTGGGCGAGATAGCCCATATCCGTACCGCCGTACTCCTCGGCAACCGTCATTCCCAGTAGCCCCATATCGCCGAACTTGCGCCACATGTCAGCGGGGAACTCATTGTCTTTGTCAATCTGCTCGGCTCGCGGCGCCAGCTCCGCCTGCGCGAGCTGGTACACGCTGTTGCGCAGCATGTCGACGTCTTCGCCGAGATCAAAGTTCAAAGTGGGGTAGCTCGTGCTCATAGCTCTCTCCTGTCAAAATTCACCGCGCTCAAAAATCGAAAGCGTTGTCACCCGGTTTGCCTGCTGCGCCGCGGGCCGGGTCCGGTGCCAGACTGCAGATCAGACCGCGAGGCGAGACTATCTTACCTTTACGTTAACGTCAATCTACTGCGCCGGCGTATCGCCCCCTGTACCCAGCCCATTCCACCTGTTTATCGCAGCGCTGTGTAACGGGGCTGGTCGATCGCCAACTGCCCGGCGACCGTCTGCCGCAGATGCGCTGCGAGACCGGGCGTGTCCAGCGGCAAGTCCGCGCGCAGCTGCTCCACCAGTTCCCAGCGCAGCGCATCCAGCTCACCAGTGCGCCCCAGCAGAGCCTGCAGCCGCCGCTGCTCCTGTGTCGCCAGCTCGCCACCGCACTGCAGCTCGCGCTGGGCAATCCCCAGTGAGTTCGCCGCTACCCGCGCCAGAAACGCGCTGTGTGGGTCCAGCTGCTGTGCCACTTCGCCTTTTAAAAACGCGGCGACGCCGGCCAGCAGTTCAGCGGGCATCGGCAGTTGTGTGCCGCGGGAAATCGGCTGCTCCAACGCGGGCAGCACAAACTCGCCCGGTATCAGCAGGTTGACGCAATCCATCTGCGCCTCGGAGGAGCGCCGGCCAATGACAGGGCGCTCCAGGCTCGGTGTCTCGCCGGTGCGCCAGGCATTTGCCATCTGCAGTGTGGCCATGGCCCACCAGAAAGAGCCGAATACCTGCCAGAACGCCAGTTCGTGGCGCGGGACATCGAGCCCCGATGTCTCCCGGTAGCCAGCCAGCAAATCGTCGATCTCACCAAAGCCGCCCACCGGCAGCGCATCCTTGCCAAAGCGCCAGGAATTCACGCACAGCCAACCCAGATCCCGCACCGGATCGCCGATCTGCGCCAGCTCCCAGTCCAGCACCGCGTTGATTCCCTGCGCTGTCACCATCAGGTTGCCATTGCGAAAATCGCCGTGGACCAGGGTCGTGCGCCACTGCTGGGGCAGGTTCGCGCGCAGCCAGCGCCAGCTGTAGTCAATCATAGGCACCGGCACTTCAAGCGCGCGATAGGCTGCCCATGTCTCATCCACCAGGGTGGCCGGGTCCACCTGCGGCAACACCTCTGCCAACCCCGCTGACTGCCAGTCGAGTGCGTGAATGCGCCCCAGGATCTGGCCGCATTCGCGCGCCAGGGCGGGGCGAACGGCGGCCAGTTCCTCGGCGCGCACAATACGATGCCCCAGTGTTTCACCCTCCAGCCACTCCATAAGAAACCCGCTGCCGAGGCCATCCTCCGGCTGCAGCACATAGCGCACCCCGGGGCCGGGAATACCCGCCGCAGCCGCCAACTGAAACAAGCGGGCTTCCGTGTCGAGACTGATCTGGCCCACGCTGGAGTGAGCCTGTGCCGAGGGCTGGCAGCGGCGCAGCGCCAGCAGGCTCTCGCCGCCCTCACCGGTACCCTGCGCGCCCGCGTCGGCGTTACAGGCTATGCGGATACGCCAGGTTTCCTGACTGGCACCTGCTGTCAGCTGTTCGCAGGTAATCAGTGACTTGAATCCGGGCAACTGCCGACACAGCACATTTTCCAGTGCGCGGTTGAACGCATCGCCTTCAGTGGTTGCCGCCATCGTAACTAGCTGACCCCCTTCGGCTTCTGTTGTTTCATAAAACCAAACAGGTAGCCGGCGGCGCGGCGCATCTGGATTTCGTCCGCGCCCTCGGTAATACGATAGCGGCGGTGATGGCGATAGATATGCTCGAACGGCTTGTAGCGGGAGTAGCCCATACCGCCGTGCACCTGCATCGCAAAATCCGCCGCCTCGCAGCAGAGCCGGTTCGCCTGGTAATTGCACATCGAGACCTTGTCCGATACCGAGAAAGCGCCGTCGCGGTCCATCAGCCAGGCGGTTTTGTGAATCAGCGCGCGCAGCATTTCGCAGCGCGTGTTCAGGTCGACCAGCGGAAACTGGATACCCTGGTTGCTCGCCAGCGCCTTGCCAAACGGTTTGCGCTCGTTGGCGTGCTGCACGGCCTCGTTCACACAGTATTGCGCCGCACCCAGGCTGGAGGCCGCCTGGCGAATGCGATTCTCGTTGAAGAAGTGCTGGATCACCATCAGCCCCTTGCCCTCGCCGCCGAAGATGGCGCTGTCGGGTACCCTGACATCGGTGAACGACACGCGGGCATGATCCGAGGGCATATTGAAGGTCCAGAGGTACTCCTCAACCTTCAGGCCGGCGCTGTCCATCGGCACCAGAAAGGCGGTAATACCCAGCGCGTCCCCCGGCTTGCCCGAGGTTCGCGCCATCACCATATCGGCCTGGGCGATATGCACGCCGGTGTTCCATGTCTTCTCTCCGCTGATAACCCAGTCGTCACCGTCGCGCACGGCACGGGTTTCCATGTAGGTGGCATCGGAGCCGTGTTCCGGCTCGGTAATGCCGAAGCCAAACCCCATGGACGCCGTTCTCATACCATCGAGCCAGTGCGCTTTCTGCTCCTCGGTACCGTATTTGAGCATCAGCAGCAGGCCGATATTATTGCCGACCACGGAGTGCTCATTCTGCAGATCATTGTGCAGGCCCAGGCCCTTTGCGGCCAGGTGCTCACGGATAATCGCCATGCCCAGGTTGCCACCCCCGCGACCACCGTACTCGGCCGGGAAGGGATAGTTGAAGATGCCCGCCTCAATCGCCAGTTGCTTGGCCTGGTACAGCAGAGATTCCCACTCCTCGTTCGGCAGGCCCTGGCGCTCCCAATCCGTCCTCGCGTCCTCGCGGCGATGGTCGAAGAAACGGATATTGTCGTCCATCTGCTCCAACGGCTTGATTTTATCCTCGATAAACTGGTCCACCTCTTCGAGAAAGGCGGTTAGCTCTGCGGGTATCTCAAAATCCATTGCATGCTCCTGTTAACTCTCGGTGTCGCGCACCACAACCATGACCGCTCCCGGACACTCAGTCCAGCGTGATATCCTCAAACGAGGTCACGTCACGCGGCGCGAAGTCGGCGGCACGCCCTTCCATCTCCGACATCACGGCTTCAATCTGGTTTGGCGTTTTCAGGACTTTCGCCTGCAGGCGCTCTTCCGCTTTCAGGCCCGCGTACTCATCGCCGTGCCAGGTGGTATCCAGCAGATACTTGGCGTAGGTAATTGCGTTGGGATTGCGCTTCGCGATCGACGCCGCCATTGCCAGAGCCGCATCGCGGGGATTGTCATTCAGGGAGGTGACCAGCCCCAACTGCAGTGCCTCATCCGCGCCCACTACCCGCCCACTGAAAGTCAGCTCCTTGGCGACATCAATTCGCACCAGGTCACGCAGCGTTTGCGAGGTCGACATATCCGGAATCAAACCCCATTTAACCTCCATCACCGACAGCCGCGAATCCGGGTGTGCGATACGAATGTCTGCCCCCATCGCAATCTGGAAGCCGCCACCGTAGGCAACACCGTGCAGTGCACAGATCACCGGCACCGGCATTTTCTTCCACACGTAACCGGGCAACTGGTAAAAGTTGGGGTAGAAGCCGCCGCGACCGGGCCCGAATGGCTCCGCACTGAAATCGGGATCGGTAAAATTGGCCAGGTCCAGGCCGGCACAAAAACCGCGCCCCTCGCCCGACAACACCACAGCGCGCACGTCCTTGTTGCGCGCCAGTTCCTTGCCGACACGGGTGATCGTCTCGAACATCGCGACATTCAGTGCATTCATTTTCTCCGCTCGATTCAGGCGGACATCAGCGACGTGATTTTCAATATGGACTGTGACCAGTTCAGTCATGGCGTACCTCTTGTGGAATAGCGGCGAATTGGAACACCGTCTGTTAACAGCGTAAATTATCGCGTAGCATCATAGCGCCGGAGGCGGTATTTCACCACGCAAAAAGTCTGCCGGACACCCGCAGCGGAACACCGAGAACTCACCATGGCGACACCCGATCAGTATCAGGACATTCGCGACGCAGTCGCAAAACTCTGCACACAGTTTCCAGGCGAATACTGGCAAGGGCTGGATGCGACCGGCGACTACCCGACCGACTTTGTTAACGCGCTGACGGAATCCGGCTATCTCTCCATTCTCATACCCGAGGAGTACGGCGGCGCGGGGCTGCCGCTGTCTGCCGCCTGCGCGGTACTGGAGGAAATCCAGCGCAGCGGCTGCAACGGCGGTGCCTGTCACGCGCAGATGTACACCATGGGGACACTGCTGCGCCATGGCAGCGCGGAACAAAAACAGCAGTACCTGCCGGCCATTGCCCGCGGCGAGCTGCGCCTGCAGGCCTTCGGTGTCACCGAGCCGGGCAGCGGCACTGACACCACCCGCATTCAGACGCGCGCGCGCCGCGACGGCCCCGACGGCGACTACATCGTCAACGGCCAGAAGGTGTTTATCTCCCGCACCGAACACTCGGACCTGATGATACTGCTGGTGCGCACCGCAGCGCGCGAGGACAGCGCCAGGGCCACCGACGGCATGTCGGTGCTGCTGGTGGATATGCGCAGTGCACTGGGCAACGGCTTGGCCATCAAACCGATCAAGACCATGATGAACCACGCCAGCACGGAACTGTTTTTCGATGACCTGCGTGTCCCGGCCGCCAACCTGATTGGCGAGGAGGGCCGCGGGTTCTCCTATATTGTCGACGGCATGAACGCCGAGCGCATCCTGATCGCAGCGGAGTGTATCGGTGACGCCCGCTACTTCATTGAGCAGGCGAGCCGCTATGCCCGCGAGCGCGAGGTCTTCGGCCGGCCGATTGGCCTCAACCAGGGTATCCAGTTCCCGCTTGCACGAGCGCATATTCAAACCGAGGCTGCCGATGCCATCGTGCATCGCGCGGCCGCCAGCTTTGAGCGCGGCGAGCCCTGTGGCTCGCTGGCCAATATGGCCAAGCTGCTGGCGTCCGAAGCCTCCTGGCAGGCTGGCGACACCTGCATCCAGACCTTTGGCGGCTACGGCTTTGCCACCGAGTACAATATCGAGCGCAAATTCCGCGAGACGCGGCTGTACCAGGTGGCACCCATATCGACCAACTTGATCCTGTCCCATGTCGCAACGCATGACCTGGGCATGCCCAAGTCGTTCTAGCCTGGCAAGGGTATGGAGACAGCGATGCCGATTGCACCGGACATAGATCACCTTCGCGGCTGGATTGGCAGGCAGCAGCGCGACAGTGACACCATCACACCGGCACTTGTCAAACGCTTGCGTGCCACACTGTCGGGCTTCACAGAACTCGCCGGTGACGCGGACGCTGCGCCGCCACCGGGCATTCACTGGTGCCTGGCACCGCCCGCTGTCACGCACCGCGAACTCGGCGTTGACGGCCACCCCACCACAGGCGGGTTTCTGCCGCCGGTACCATTATCGCGCAGGATGTGGGCCTCCAGCCGCATGCAATTCCTGCGAGCCTTCGCCGTGGATATCCCGCTTGAAAAAGTGTCCACCATCGCCGAGGTTGTGCTGAAGCAGAGCGCGGCATCCGGCCCACTGGTGTTCGTAGACATCGACCATGAGTACACGCAGGCCGGCGCGGCGCTGCTGTGCGAGCGCCAGACACTGGTTTACCGACAGCCGTCGCTGGCAACACAACCCTCGTCGGTGCAGCAGGCTGCAACGCCACCGCGCAGCGCCGCACGCAGCCTGCCAGTGACACCCGATAACAGGCTACTGTTTCGCTACTCCGCGTTGACCTTCAATGGCCATCGCATACATTACGACCAGCGTTACGCCACAGAAACAGAGGGGTATCCCGCGCTGGTGGTGCACGGCCCGCTGATTGCGACGCTACTGATGAACCTGGCGCAGGCCGGCCACCCGCAGACGCCGCTGCGAGCGTTTGAATTTCGCGCTGTCGCGCCTGCCTTTGTCGACGAGGCGCTGCAGCTGACGATGCACATTGATGAAACGGCGCACGCGGCTGACGCCACCTGTCAGCTTGAGGCCAGCAACCCGCGCGGCGTGGTGACAATGGTCGCGCGCGCACAGTTTGGCGGCGGCAGTAACTTGTGACGACGGCTGCCCCACAGCAGCCACAAACGCAGCCCGACTCGCCAGCGGTGCTGCGTTAGCCCCGACTCCGGTGCGCCGCCGCCGGCCCGGTGTGGCTACTCAACAGCGAACGTCAAACCCGCGTTAGCCTGCAATCGCTCGATCAACAGCGAGCCCATCGCCGCTGCGGGTGTCCAGATACCGCCAGTGGCGAGACCGGGGTTCTTGAGCAGGCATACGGCGCTCTCCGCAATCATCTTGCTGGTGGACCCGTAACCGGGATCCTTGTCGCCCTTCACGCTCGCCATCACGCGCTCACCCGCCGCATTGA
>TARA_R110002073_G_scaffold2735_1_pt1 | contig 10230 bp, 9 predicted proteins | sample TARA_R110002073 | Tara Oceans TARA_R110002073 (sample SAMEA4397174) | marine metagenome | biome: Polar Biome; feature: [DCM] deep chlorophyll maximum layer (ENVO:01000326); material: water (ENVO:00002006), including particulate matter (ENVO:01000060) such as... | depth 40 m
CTGACAAATAAGCATGACAAATGTACATGACAAGAGTATGACACATGACGAGCTGACATGACAAAAAGTCGTAAAATGGAGATATGGTGGCTGATTTACTCACTTTCACGAATTCAATGAATATGATTCGGACACTAATATGTTTAACATGATGGGGTATGTTTAATAAGTAGGGGTAAGTCAAATATCTTTTTAATAATAACCACATATAAAAATTATAAAAATATGAAATAATAATTTGCGAGGCATCTTAAAATAACTGCAGCTCGTCAATCCTCAAAGATTGAAAGAGATGTGTCTTAGTCTTGACTCGCTCTAATAAGGGTTTAAAAATTAAGGCTCTTATAGGGTGATTATTGATCAGTGTGCGAATCGTTCTTATCTACACTATAGTACTACTTAACAGACTTTTTATAAAAACAGAATGAGCTAATCGCAAGGTAGCAAATAGCTCATTTAGTCGCTCACTTACGCTTTGTGGCGTCGTTCACTTGTCGGGAATATATATTATCTTAAATATCTTTTTAACGTAGATACATTAACACTTAGTTCGTTTGCTATCTCTACCTGTGTATGATTCGTTAATAGTTTTGATAGTAATATAGCTTTCTCTTTTTTAGATGTCTTAGACGATCTTAGAATACTCTTCTTAGCTCTCCTATCTCTATTTGCTTTCTTAGCTATTCTTCTATCTAACTCACCTCTCCATAAAGACAACCATGTATGCATCCAATGTAATGGTGTAGCTTCATCTTCAAATACTTTAACACTGTGTATAGACCACTTGCCATTTAACTTATGATACCATCTATATTCACCTGCAGTATCTTTAACTACTTTGTGATTGTTTCTGTTTGATAATTCCGATAGAGACTCATTACTCCAAGATGTTGTTGTTTCCATACTTCTAATATACAATAATACTCATTATATACACTTCTGTTTTGTTGGGAGTTGTCAACTATAGCTGAGAAACGAACACTTCTTAAACGTTTTGGTTATACAGTATGGAGAACGTAAAACTAAAATTACCTACTAAATTATCAGCTATTAAACTGAAGGACTTTCAAAAGTATATGTCCATAGTTGAGAACAATCCTGATGCAGATAGAAACTTCTTAGAGATTAAATTGATGGAGATCTTCTGTGGATTAAAGTACAAGAACATAGAGGGATTACCATTTGGCATATTTGAAGACAGTGTTATATTACTTAACTCATTATTCCAATCTAAAACGCCTTTGGTGAGACGTTTTATAATGAAGGGGATTGATGGAGCTGAAGTTGAGTTTGGCTTCTTACCTAACTTAGATAAAATAACAATGGGAGAATACATTGACTTAACCAACTATATAGGAGATGTTAAAACAATGCACAAAGCTATGGCAGTATTGTTCCGACCTATACACGAATCATATAGACATAGACAAAACTATCGTGTAAGTTCTTACAATGGTACTGAGGAGTATTCAGATATACTTAAAGACATGCCTGTTGATATCGCTTTAGGTGCGAAGGTTTTTTTTTGGACTTTGGGAAGCAAATTATTGAAGATTATGCTGAACTCTTTACCACTACAGGAGGAACTTCAAGCAACGTTATCGGAGGAAGAGAAGAAGGATTTAATAGCAAGTATGCGTGGTATAAAGAACTCCATGCTCTTGCAGGAGGTTCAGCACTACGAATCAATGAAGTTACTATGATACCTATCCATGAAGCTTTCACATGGCTACAGTATACCAAAGAGAAGCAGATATTAGAAAACGAATCAATTAAAAGACAAATGAAAAGATAATGAAAAATGTATATGAAATATTAGAGGCAGTAGAGAATCACTTTAAAAATGACGAGCCTAATACTAACACTGTAAGGTTTGGTACTATTGATGAGACTGACCTTAACAAGACAACTTTATTTCCATTAGCACACTTTAACATATCTCAAATAGAGTATCAAGGTACTACTATAGACTTTACTATAGATTTAATGGTTTTAGATATAGTTGACGAAAGCAAAGATTACGATGGATCATTTAAAGGTGCTACAAACCTACAAGACGTTCTTAACACACAGGCAATGGTGTTAAATAAATTAGTAGAGTCATTCAGAGGTAGTAGAGGTGCTTTAGCAGAGGCACAGTTTGTTCTTAAAAACAAACCTGTGGCAGAGTATTTATATCAGAAGTTTGAAAATGACCTATATGGATGGGGTGTAAAAATAAAAGTATCTACTCCTAATGATATAACTATATGCTAAACACAGATGCTTTCTACGAAGAGGTAGAGTTATTACTTGAAGAGTATGGTCAAGAGGCTACAACTACTTTAAAGAGGTCTATAAGAGCTAATGATCTTGTCGCTTCTAATAAGATGGTTAATTCTATTAAGTACAGTGTTCAAGGCAGTAAGGTTACAATGAGGTTTGATGCTACACTGAACATAGTAGACAGAGGTAGAAGAAGAGGACAAAAGAGGGTGTCGTCAGATGACATACTTGAGTGGATGAAGAACAAAAACATAAGACCGAAAATGAACAGAAGTAAAGGCAGAAGTATAACTCAGTTTGCCAAGTCAAGTTCTAATTCAGGTTATGGGGAAAGAGATAGAAATCTTAGAGCATCAGCATTTATGATTAGTAAGGCTATATCAGATAAAGGTACAATAAAAAGGTTTGGTCATACGGGTGCTAAGATCATTAAGAAAGTTAAAGAAGGGTCAATACCAATGAGAAACTTAAAAACAGGACTAAAAGAACTAATGGGAAACGAAATAAAATTATCATTCAGACAAATTAAAACACTAAGATAAAATGGCATTACCAACAACAGACATATTTTTGCGTTCACCTTATTGGGTGACAATAGAAGAAACAGACTTAGACTTCGTATTATGCGATTTAAGAGTGTGGACAGGCAATTTAGTTAACGAACCTGTAGAGGCAGACATAAAGCTCCGTAGTACTGCTTTAAATGGCGTTACATCGTTTGACCTTGCTGAGTTTGCAAGAGACTTTGTAGAGGTTACTTTTGCAGGTACTGCAGAGAGCAATGCAGTGTTTATTAGTTACCAACTACAAAAGTTTACAGGTGGAATTGTAGATCCACTACCTCCTTTAGAGACTAAAGTATATCTAACAGGTTTTGATGGGTATGGTTTGTTTCAAGATGGTGCTAACTCTCAATGGAACAAGCAGGTTATGCTTAGTGACTCTAATATAACTGTATACAACGACACTACTATAAGCATACCTGTTAAGCAAAATCTACTTACGGGATACACATTATACAAGTGGGCTGCAGGTTATGGTGGCAATTACTCTGCATTTAGAACTCTTTCAGGTCTTTTCCCTTTCGAAAACACATCTGACATGGTTAGGCAAATTCCAACTTCTTATCAAGGTGAATATGCAGCTAAGATTGTATTTGAATTTAGTCAAGGACAAGATGAAACTGTGTATATTGATTATGCACCATGTACGAAGTATGGTAGAACATTAATATACTTTGTTAATAAGTTAGGTGCTACACAGACTCTTACTTTTAACGGAAAGAGTGATGTTAAGATGAAGACTGAGTCCAATGACTATAAGAGAAACATTATTCAAAGTAATGGCTCTTATGACTATACAAGGCATCAGAGACACGTGCTTAATAAGAATGGGGCTATTAACTTGCAGATTAATTCAGGATGGATTAGTGAAGAGGAAAATGATACTATTATAGAGTTAATGTTGTCAGAACAAGTTTGGATAGATGTAGAAGCTGAAAGGTTAGGTAGAGGATGGGTTCCTAAAACAGTTTCTACTTGGACGATACCTGTAAACATAAAGTCTGATGAAACTCTAATAAAAAACAAACTTAACGATAAATTAATCAACTATACCTTTACGTTTGAAGCAGCTTACGATTGGATAAACACTGTTAGATAAATGATACAACCACACCTATACATAAATACTCAGAAGAAAGATCCTGTTACAGGATTGATAATAGATAATTGGTTAAAAGCAGACTTGCAAGACAATGCTAATATTGTTCTAAAAGACTCTATAAAGAAGTCTAAGGACGTTGGAAAGGTTTTTACTACTTATACCAACCCTTTTACATTGCCTGCTTCTAAGAGGAATAATCAGATATTTAAAAGATTTAGCTCTAACAAAGTTTATGAAGGCTTTGATCCAAGAAGAAAGTATAGTGCAGTAATTAAACTGAATGGTGTAGATTTTAAGAAAGGTTATATAAAGTTAAATGCAGTTGACTTAAAAGATAATATGCCATTGTCATACAGTATCCAATTCTTTGGTGAATTGGCTTCTGTTAAAGATATACTATCTGATGGAAACCTTAGAGGCTTAAATAACATATTTGAATACGAATTCCCTTATGACCATTCTGTTGTTAAGTTGGGGTTAGAACAAGGCTTTGATGTTCAGGTTAACGCTGACGCAGGTATTCCTGCTATATTCAAACTACAAATGACTAATGGAGTGGAAGTTGCAGGTTCTGTGTTGCTTACACTTCAAGACGTTCAATATACTATACCACTAACTGCAGGAGGTCCTGCATGGACAACGACTGCTATATACGATTATATGTCAGCTATACCTTCTTTAGGGTATACTTTAACAATAGAGGATAATGGTGGGTACCAAAATGGAATTATATTCGTTTCTGATGATAATGGATGGCACCCCGATCTTATCTTTAATACGAATGGGGTACAGTATTTAACTGCAAATGTTCAGATAGTTCAAAATGGTAATAGTGATCCACTTGAAAGCGACGTAACTGTAGTACCAAACAATAACGGTACTTTTAAATTCCCTTTAATATCTCACACAAGAGGCTTTGAATATACTGACTCAGGCTTTCATAGAATACAGTCAACAGTTGAGATAGATAATGGAGAAACTATAGGTTCAGATGATAGGCTTAACATGTATGACCTTAAACCTGCTATTAGAGTAGAATCTATCTTTGATGGCATAGAACAGACCTATCCTATTGTGTTTAACAAGGATTGGATGTTTGGAACTAATGCTAACAATGCTTCACCTATAAAAGATATGTATTTGTGGTTACATAATAAAGCAGGTTATGCAGGTTACCTAACTGCTGATGGAAACCCTTTACTTGATGAATGGGAAAGAGTGTGTAGGTATGATGGCAATGGACCTGCACAGGGAGAATGGCAGCTTTTTGACTCTCAAGGCTTGAGCGATCACAGACCTTTTGAAGGCACTGCAGGTTCAAACTATTACACAGGTACGTTAAAAGCTCGTGATTTTGCAGGAGAAGGAAACATTGTGTTAGAAGTATGGATAATGAAAGAAGAAGGTGGTATATGGGATAACTCTTATTACACTTTTTCGAGTCAAGTTGCAGTAGGAGATGAAGGAATAGAGTTAGAGTTTTCATTGCCTCAGAATGACTATCCTGACGCAGGTCAATACGAAGGTCAGCAGTGGTACATAAGAACTAAGATTACTGCTGCATCATCAGTAATACAATACACACCTGAGTTAGTAACTAAAAGGTTTGCGATAACGAATAGCACAGGTGTACTTCCTCCTACAATAAACAGATTCTCATCTGAGAATGAGTTTCAAGCTACACCACACAGGGTTTTAGATAAGTTAAGTGCTTCGGGCTTAATGCCTGATTATAAGTGTATAGACTTCTTAGCTGACATGTTTAAGTTATACAACTTAGTTGCTTACGAAGAATTGCAATTAGATTCTTCATATAAGATTAACATAGAGAGTTACGATCATTATATGGGTAAAGGTAATAAATACGATATTACACAGTACATAGATATATCTAAAAGCTCTGTTATGCGTATTTCTCCGTTCTCAATGGTTAATTACAAGTTTGAAGATCCTGTAACATTCTTAGCTATAAATCAAAAAGAAAACACAGGTGATAGTTGGGGTAATTCAACTTTTAATGTAAACAACTTCTCTGAAGGTGTGACAGGCACTAACTCATTATTATTTGATGGTGGAGAGTATAAGGTTGAGCCTAAGTTAGAGAAAATGATGTACGAAAGGATTAAAAAGAGACCTTTAGGAGAAAAAACAAGTATTCAATGGGGTTGGATGGTAGGTAATGAGAAGGAGAACCTGCCTGAACCTACTATAGGTTCGCCATTATACATGTTTATTAACAGGAAACAAATAGCAGGAGAAATTTTAAGTTCAGATAATCAGTTCCCTATAGAGTGGAATTTAACCGATATTCCACAAGACGACGACAGACAGTTTAGCTATTGGTGTAATGTGCCTTCAAATGTCACTGCTGATGGTAAGCAAACGTTACATTTTAACTCAGAATTTGATGAATATATTCCTGAAGCAGGAGAAAACGTTAATTCTTTGTTTAATAACTTCCATAGAAACTATATTGAGAACATATATTCACAATATTCAAAGAAAATTAAGGTTGATGCATTCTTACCACCACTTATATTCAGTAAGTTAAAGCTTAATGACACTATAATAGTTGACAATACTGACTATTTTATAGATGAAATGGATATAAATATCACAACAGGTAAGGTAAAATTTAGTTTACTTAGAGTAACTAACATCATTACAAGAATAGAAGGAAATAATCCTGATGGAGAACCAAATGAAGATAATGATGAACTATGGAACACAACTGAGGATATATGGTCAACATTGCCACAAGCAAGAGCATTATCTCAGTCAGCGTTTGCTCAGAGAGTTATTGACGATGGAGGTGTCATAGAATCAGAAGAGTGTATAAATCATAAACTACAAATATAATGATAAAGGAAATATTAACTATCTTGAAGCTCAGTCCCTATCTAATTGGGGACGAGCAGATAGATATAGCAAAAGGTAAATACGAACAACCTGAAACTTGGAAAGAGTGGAGGGAACATAGAAAAAGAAATAAATAATGGCTGATAATAAAGATATAGTAGAGTTAGAGATTAACGTAGAAGTAACTACTGCTCAGAAAAACGTTAATAAACTTACTGAAGAAGTTGAAAGACTTACTAAAGTATTAAAGAAAAATGATACTGAAGAAGGAAAAGCAAAAAGAAATTCCGATAACCTTGCTGCTGCAAAAGCTAAGTTAGCCTTACAACAGAGAAGACTTTCTGATGCAGTTGCAAAACAGACTCACGCAGAGAAAAACTCTACTACTGCCGTAAACAGGCAAATACAAGCATTGAAGTTAGAACAGGCTCAGTTATCTAAAAACTCTGCTGCTTACGCTAAGAATGCATCACAAATATCACTACTCAGTGGTAAATTAAACTCTCAAACCAAATCAAGTGGTGCTGCTACTGCTTCTGTAATGGAATTAGGTAGGGTTATATCAGATGCTCCTTATGGTATGAGAGGTGTTGCCAATAACCTTACTCAGTTAGGAAGTTTATTTGCAAGTACTGCAAGACAAGCAGGTGGATTTACAGGAGCTATGAAAGCAATGCTAAAACAGATGATGGGACCTATGGGACTGTTATTGATTTTTACTTCAGTTATAGCGTATTTAGACCACATGTCTCAAAAAACTAAAGAGGTGAAAAAAGAAATGAACTCACTTTCGGCAGTATTTGGAGAGAACACTACTAAATTATTGATATTAAAACAGACTCTAAATGATTCAAATGTTTCTTTGGAAACAAAGACTGAATTAATAAGGTTAGCTAAAGAAGAGTTTGAGGATCTCGACCTTGAATTAGCAGAAAATGAAAAGCTAACAAAGAAAGCTAATGAAGCAATAGACAATTACACAGTATCATTACTTAAAAATGCAAAAGCAAAAGCAATAGCAAAATTAATACAAAAAGAAATGAACATTCAGTTAGAAGCTGAAGCTACTGCAGTTGCTGATCACGTTGATGATATGGATGCATTTGGATTAGCTCTTGTTTCTCAGATTACAGGTGTTTCTTATGCTGCTACTCAAGGTGTTCAAATAGGTCTTAATGCTCAGAAGAAGGCTATAGCTGAGTCTGAAGAAAGAGTGGATAAATACATGGAGATGCTGAGGTCAAACAATGGAGAAATGGCTTTAATGTTGTTTGGTAAAGACAAGGTAAAAGGTCCTAAAGGTCCTAAAGGTCCTAATGATAAGGAAAGCAAGGATCATTCATTGAAACAGTACGATTGGACTACTTATAACAATAAATTGTTTGATAAGCACATGAAATTGTTTATACATCAAGAAAGAGCTAAGTTGGTCTACCAACAAGGTTCTGAAGTAAGGGATTTGCAGTTTAAGAGGGATGCTTTTAAGAAAAAAGAAAAACAAAGACTTGATAACTACCTTATAAAGCAAAACCAAATTATAGGTGATGAAAAACAGACTGCTGCAACAAGACAATCTGCAAGAGACGCATCTGAAGCTGCTCAAAAGTCTTATGATGAGGAGGAAAAGAGAGCTGACGCTGAACATAAGCTGATAATGGAAAACCAAGAGTTGATGCACATAGATCAGATGGCTGAGTATGACTACCATGCTGATATAGCAGATAAGAAAAGAGCTTTAGAAAAACAAGGTTTTGAGCAACAGATGGCTGAAGTTAAAGACTCTTTTATGGGTAAGACAAGACAGAAGGATTATGACGCAAGATTGCTTCAGATTGATTCTGAGATAGAACTTAACAGACAGGAATTGGCAAGAGCTAAGAAACATGGTGAAGATTTGGAAAAAATAGAAGATGAATTTGATAAGCTTAGTGAGAAAAGGCAGAAAACTCAAATGGAGTTAGATGCTGAGGTATACGCTGCTAAAAAGGCAATGATGAACGATGTAATGGACTCTGCTATCAGTGTATTCTCTACAATGAAGTCTCAACAAGAAAAAGGATCTAAAGAAGAAAAAAAGTATGCTTTAATGGAGATATATGCAGGTGCTGCAAAAGGATTGATGAATGGAGTTCTTATTGCAGGTGAGGCTGCTCAAGGAACTGCTGCTGCTGCTCCTTTTATATACGCATCAGTATTAGCTACACAATTCGCATCTATATATGGTGCAGTGTCACAAGCTAAATCCGTATTAAATGGTGGTAATCCTTCATCAGGTGGAACTAAAACAGAAACACCTACATTTGCACCTAACTTTGAAGTTGTTGGTAATAGTAGTCAGAACCAATTAGCTCAAAGTATATCTGATCAAACTAACGGACCTACAAGAGCTTACGTTGTGTATGAGGACATTGCAGAGGCAGGAGCTACTTCAGAACAGTCTATTGAGAGCTCAGGTATTTAAAACATAAAGTAAGAAAAATAGTATAATTATTATAAACAAGAAACAATGGAAGAATTAGAAACGATTGAATTATTTATAGAAGACGAAGGAGATGGTGGTATATCTGCTATCTCATTTGTAGAGGCTCCTGCTATTGAAGAGAACTTTATTGCTCTTAATAGCCATAAAGTTGAAATGAAAACTATAGATAACGACAAAAGATTAGTCATAGGATTAGCTTTGGTTCCAAATAAGCTCATTTACCGAAGAAACAGAGGTTTTGAGTACAATATAACCTTTAGTGAACAAACTGTCCGTAAAGCGTCTGAAAAGTACCTTAAATCGCTTAAATTACATAATACTACTGTAGCTCATGAAACTGAGATTGAAGGAGTGTTTTTGACTGAGTCTTGGATAGTAGAAGATCCAAAACAAGATAAAACTGCTTTATATGGTCTTGAAGCTCCTAAAGGAGCATGGGCAGTATCTATGAGAGTAGAAAATGATGATTTATGGAATAAGATTAAAGGTGGAGATTACTTAGGTTTCTCAATAGAAGGGATGTTCACAGAAAAAGAACAGTTTTCTAAAGCAGAAATAGATGCAATGGAAGAAATAGCTGAATTATTAACTAAATTTAACAAATAAACTATGCCAATAAACGAGAGACAGGTTAGTGGAGTTAGAAACTCTTTTGACCCTAATGATGAGACTATTAATAACGTAAGCAGTGATGTTTCTTCAAGAGAAGACTCTACTGATTCATCAGATTATCATTCAAGAAGAACTATAAATGACGAAGAGATAGAAACTCTTAGTCATTTTAAATATGATGACGAACAAGACCAATTGATTGGTGATAGAGCAATAGAAACTACTCTTAACTCATTATTTTTAGGTGAACAACATAAAATGTCGTCAGGTGCTGAGAATATATTTTTTACTAACTTAGGTAATGAAACTAACTTTTACCCAATGTGGGGTGGATTGAAAGATCAAAG
>TARA_R110002073_G_scaffold59094_8_pt1 | contig 10230 bp, 9 predicted proteins | sample TARA_R110002073 | Tara Oceans TARA_R110002073 (sample SAMEA4397174) | marine metagenome | biome: Polar Biome; feature: [DCM] deep chlorophyll maximum layer (ENVO:01000326); material: water (ENVO:00002006), including particulate matter (ENVO:01000060) such as... | depth 40 m
GGATGCGGCGGTGATGGTCAACCCACGGGCGCGAGCCAACGCGTATAAGACTCTGCGATTCGCAGTGCTTGGGTCATTTTTTGCGGCTTTTCGCGTCATACTGCTGCAATCCACTGGCCCCCACCGTGGTCAAACTCCATTGTACTGCCGCTGCCTGCTGAACTGCCTCATCAATCAAAGTTCGAAGCAACACATAGCTCACGCTCAATCCTGCATCAACCAGCCAGCGATCGCCGTCCCATGTCACTGCGGGATCTCGCGGGCACCACTGCAATAGCAAATCAAGCAGTTGCCCGATAGCGTGCGCTTCATCGCAATCATTGCCAGCCAGCGGGGCGAGCGACAATTGAATGAACTTCGTGCCGCGTGCACGATCGCCGATCGTGTCGATTGCTTTTTGACGACTGGCCTCGAAACTGATCGGCTCTTGCGGTTCGCTTTCCCGCTGCAGAATTTTTCTCGCTCGCTCGGAAAATTTTCCTTTGGGTGGCGGTGCGGGGATTTTATTTTTGCGATCGGGTGAATCGTGCTGCGGTGCCTTCATTTTTTTTCTCTTGGGGGTGAATGAATTTTTTCGTGAATCGTTTTTGTTTTTTGTTTGGTTGCCGGCGGTGAATTCCTTGGGGCGTTTGGGGCGTTTGGGGCGGTGAATTCAAACCGTTCAGCTCCCAACTTTGGAGCTCCGCCGCTGGATGTATATTCAATTTCTTATTCACCTAAATGTTTGAAAAAAAGTGCCCCAAACGCCCCAAGCAAGTGTTTTAGACGGGAAAACACGGCGTTTATTCAGTTTTGCGAACGCCCCAAAAAACGCCCCATTGGGACGGAAATCGCCCCAAACTCACTGGTTCGCGTCCTGTTCGTGTTTCGCTTCGCCTGAGATGATCGATTCCAGTTCATAGTTGACCGATTCCTTCGGATCGCTGTCGTCTCCTCTCCAGATAAACCCACGCCCGCAATTTTTCGATGGATTTATTGAGATGCGGGGCAGTGAACCGGAGCGATGAAGCAGATTGATTGTGCGAGAGACGGAACTTTTCCCGACATGCTCGTCAAATGCGATAGCCAACCAGTTGGCTGCAAGATTGTTCGGCACATGAACGACGTGCTTTTCTGGTTTGTATCCTGCGAGTTTTAGGTTCTCAAAGAATACAGACTCGATTTCCGCTGCCCTGTCACCGTCCGCGTCGCATTCGCCGCCCTGCTTACCGATTACGGTCTGAAGCGATGCGGGATCGTTGCATCTGGCGAGCACGTCCGTCTCCCACTCCGCCCAGCGCGATGCAGGTGATATGCCGGCGGCGGCTTGCGAGAAAACGTAGGCCACATCGGCATAGATTCGCTCTCGATTCAGCTTGATGAAGTTTCGAACATTACTTAACCATTGGCCGTCGTAATCTGGCTTGTCGACCTTCACAACAATCGAACGCTGAGCAAGGTCACGTGATAGCGTCGCCGCGTTCGCCGTGATAAACCAGATCATCGTGTTAGGTCTAGAAGCGGAACCGTGATAGTTCTTATGCCCACCGATGGTGGACGAAGTGACAAGGCTTTCGATGGCTTCTGAAGACAACTTCGCTTTCACGTTATCAATGATGACGGTTCTTGCTGTCTCCATTCCCGGCGTCAATAAGTCGGTGCGGATTTTATCGCCATCTGTCTTCGTCCCAAAGTTATGTGGTGTCCCAACCAGCGATGCAAAAAGTTCTGCGACTTTCGACTTGCCTGATCCGGTGCCGTGGTCTGACGTAATTAAGAACAATGGACGTGATCCCGGTGAACCACCCCAAAACAGCGTCAGTAAGGCAGCCCGAAGCAGTCCCGCGTTACCCTTGGCTGGCTTGAAGAACGCAAGGAATTCATCGAGCACGTCCGTTCCTTTCGATGGCGATACCGGGGACACATAGTAGTGATCGGCCATTTGTGGAAAGTGAGGATATGCTTCGATTGCCTCATATCGCTCGCAATGCCTAGACAAACCGTCGAAAAATTCCTCTTTCGTCGGCATCGACTCGCCGCGTCCCCAAGTGCACATAGATGCATCATTGATCCAAGAAAACAAATTGGATGACTTTGCAAATCGCTCCACGCGTTCATCCTGAACAATAAACAATTGGTCATTTGCAAATTTCGGCCATCCACCGGTTTGGCTAAGCAGCTTTTTCGCAATAACGGATATTGGCAATCCGCACTTGGTTCGCGTTTCGACTGTCTCGCCCTTACTGTTCTTTTCCTCCGTGACTTCAATCACGAAGTTTGAAAAGGGCGATTTTCGTGCAACCGAACTAGTAGGGTTCTTGGGGGCAATTTGTAACGACGCAATAAACGCTCTCGCCTCATCGCCGGCCAATGTGCGAATTGTCGCCCCGGCCACCAATGCATCATCGATGCCCTTGGGCTGCAATTTGCCTGCGTCGTCCATGGTCGCCGGCCAAGTTTCAATCTCCGGCGTAATCGTCGACTCTGGACGGGTGAAATAACCCCAAGCTTCCCGCAATACCTTAGCGACAGCTTCATTCGTTGCAGCGTCTGCATCAAAACTCAACAACAGTCGATCGTATCCTGATGACTCGATTGTCTCGATTGCGTTTTGCCATGTTCCCACCCCTGAGACGCTGATTGTCGGAATGCTGGTCATTTGACTGGCGATGTCAGCCTTTAAATCGCCTTCGGTCAGACGGATTGTTTTTGCTTCGGATGCCGCTGGTGTCGACGAAAAATGGCATGGCGTGCCTGGCGTTGGGTAAAACTCACCCACTTTATTCTTTCCTTTGAACTGGCTTGTAAAGCACTGATATTTGTTGCCATCTCCTGCGTTATCCGGACGAAAACGAATTGCGATCATCTGGCCGGATTGGTCACGAACGGGAATCATTAGCCCGCTTTTAAATACGTTTACATTGACTGCTTTTCCTGGGAAAATCCCCGGCACCTCTCTAGCAATCTGCTCGTGCAATTCGCGAAACTCAGTGAACAGCGTGATAGCCACGGCTGCCGAATTGCTGGCCGAAAAATAACCACGTCGGTCAATCTCCGCGTCGGTCAGGCCACGCTCTCGCAGCTGTTCGCGATGGTGATCTAATAGCCCGCAAAGCTCAGCGAAACGCGAATAGACGCGATGCCGTAGCTCCGCTGCACTCTCTGGAAGCCTTGGCTTAGGCGCTCTCCTCTTGGTGGTTTTGGGGTGACTGTGTAGCGTGGATGTTCCGTTTATGCGGTACGTGGATAGCTCGGTTCCTAGGCACTCACAGATCATTCGCAACGCTTCGGTGAACCTGACGCCGCAATACCATTGAATCACTGCGATGCCGTCGCCGAACTTTCCGCAGCTATTACAGATTGCACCGCCAACGCCGTCGTTTTCGCCGTCTGAGTCAGTGAATCGCCATCGATCATCGCCACCGCACTTTGGGCACGGTCCGTGGCAACTAGGGTCAAGGAACTCGTAGCCGATTCCTGTCACGCGGTTTATTGCGTATGGCCAACCGACAGGTGCGACGTCTCGCTTGATTGCGTGTGTGTCGTATCGCAGTAGCGGAGCCGATGGGTTGCTCTGTGTGTCGTCCACTGCAACGGTCGCCAGCTCGGCGGGCGATTGGGATGTCGTAAGCGTTCTCATTTGGCCACCCCCATCCGTCCGCGCAACACTATCGATCGCTCGCAATGCGACACCAATCGGCGTAGCTCCTCGCGTCGGTTATGCCATGCGGCTGGGGACAACTCTGCGGCCCACTCTCCGACGTGCATCGTGTGAGTGATTTTCGCGATTAGACTAGGCTCGCGGCTCCACGGCATCGGCGGCAATTCGCTGTTGATCGCGTTGCCGTTGCGATTGACCCACTCGTATACACTGGCCAGCCATTCCGATGGTGTTTGGTGGCTCGGGGGCGAGAGTGCCGCGTCAGCCACCACCGTGAACGCTAATCGTTCGCCATGGCCATATATCTGCCCGTGGCGATACCATTTTTTTACTCGCTCACGGGGCAGTGATAGTGCGTGCTCGGCAGTCGCGAAAAACTCCCGCCGCGTATTTGGTGTGATTGCCGGCGTGCTAGAATCCGGATCGGGCGCTCGCGGCGGCTCCGGCCACCATGCGGCGGATTGTGGTTGCCCGGATCGGGCGTAGACAATAGAATCAGACATGCTTCGTCCATAGGTGTTTCCCCCACCAATTGGAAATTTGTAGCCCCGGTAGTTGTCGCTACTCGGGGCTATTTTTTTGCTACGCACTTAACACGGCATCGCTGCCGGCTGAGTTGCTTTTTGCGGCGGTTTTCGCCGCTTGTCGGATTGCTGCCGCTTTCTCGTGCTCCGGCGTCGATTGCCGCAACGCCTCTATCACGTCGTCAATCACATAGGACCGCCGGCCACCATGCATTAGCGACGGTATGTCGCCGGCACCGGTTGCCCGTTGTAGCTTTGGCAGTGACCACTCCAATATGCGGGCCATTTCGGCTGATGATGCGATTCGCTTAGGGGCGGTGGCGGGCACACGGAGCAGCGGTCTAATCTCCGCTACCACGCGGGTGACGATCTCCGTTATTAGCTCGTCACGGTCGACGTGATCGACCATTGTGGCATTATGCATCGACCACCTCGTGCGATTGGGGCAATGCAATCCGAGACCGCTCGCGGACGTATCGCACTAGCCCGGCCACGTCGTCGGTGCCGAACCGTCGCCAATTGCTCTTCGTTTTTTGCGGGGCGATATAGCCGTGGCGGACTGCGGATTTGATTGCGCCCTCGCTGATGTCTGTGCCGACCTCGGCGGACGCCGCTGCGAGTAATTGTCTGCGAAACATTTGAACGCTCCTGAGTATCTGGAAACAAGTGTCCCGGCTCTTTAGCATTCCGGTTCGGGACTGTCAAACGCTTTGCGCCCCATTGTTCCGCCTTTTTTCTCGAGATATTTCAGGGGCAGTTTAACGGCGGTTTCCTCCGTCCTATCGATCCCCTCGCCACCCTCAACAGATCCTCGCGGTCGGCTTCGTTCATCACTTCCCATAACGCCAGCAACTCGCTTGTTTGGTCGCAGGTGGGGTGCATTTTGGGGTGCTTTGCTGAACCGGCCTCGTTTTCCCCGTTATTTGCCGTAGGGTTAACGTCCCTCCTTCGGTACTAAAAAAAAGACAAAGGACATCGAGTTTCAAGCTCGATGTCCTTTTTTTGTTGAGTTAGGCTCGCCCCCCTTTCTGATTCCACCTTCTCCTCTTTTGGTGCTCGCTTTGGCCTTGTTGCGACGATTCACTCGCAACTCCATTCGCTCGCGAAACGGTGGCTTTGAAGCGTCAGCTTGTTTCTGCACCGCTAGAAATCTCACCCGCTAGGGAAACGCTGTGAAGCATTTTCATGCCGTGTTTTGTGGTGTTTTGATGTAGCGGAAGTCGTCAAGACTTTCGTTGAACGAACCCAATTCCCGAAACTCTTGACGAGTTCCGCTACAAAATGCTTCACAGCGTTGCCATCAGGGGCACGGCTCGATGATGTCAGGTTTGCATTTGGGCGTCTGGTATCTGAGGGCGTGATATATTCGGGGGCGAGCCTTGGTCCTAGAATTAACTAGTGCCGACGTTCACCAATCCATTGAGGCCGGGTACGTTCTTCCGCCCACACAAAAACAAGCAAATTTGATTTACGCACTACGAAACGATCGATCATGTCACGTCGAAAAAATAAAGCGAAGAAAAGCAAATCGAAGATGCGGCGCAAGCAGCAACCTGCGGGTCGTGCGGACGGAATTGGCAATGTTCTGCCGCTGCTTAGCCGTGATGAATTGCTCGAGTCGGGTGCTCCGCCTGAATTGGTAGAGATGGTGATGATGGCGCAGCAGGCAGCGTTGGAAGGTGACACAACGCTCATGGAAGAAACCATGGGGCTGTTGGGCATGTTTGCCGACCAACCGTTTGACGAGGCGAGTTCTCTTGAAGACGCGTTTCCACTTTCATCACCCGAGGCGGCTGAAGTGTTGTATGCGTCTGAATGCGAAGATGGCACAGCGTCAGGGTACGAGGCGGCGGCAAAGCAAGCTCTACAGGTCGATCCCAAGTCGGTCGAGGCGCAGGTCATGCTGGGGGACTTTGCCGACGCGGAAGAGGATCGCGTCCAGTGGTATCGCCGGGCATGCGAGGCGGCGAAATCGAAGCCGCCCGAGCAGGTGCGAACCGCAATGCCGATCATGCGAGCTCGAATGGGTAGCCGGTTGCTCGATGATTCTCGATTGTCCGATGCTGCCGACGTGCTGTTTCCTGGTTTGGATGAAGATCCGTCGGATCCGATTGGCTTGCGATTTTTGCTGCTTGATTTGTGTTTCCGGCTGCGTTGGTATGATGAACTCGGTACGCTTTTGGATCGTTTTCCAAAAGACAATTTGGCACCCATGCTGTTTGCCCGGCCCATCTATCTTTTTCAATCCGAAGGGGACACGTCCAAAGCCCGCGAATTGCTCAAAGCGGCACATAAAGCGAAGCCAAAAGTGGCTCGCTATCTAGCGGGACTCGAACTGCCGCCTGTGTTAAGGCCAGAGTATCCTATGGTCGCCGATGAGGATGAAGAGGCGGTTATGACGGCGGGGTATTTGCTGCCGGGGGTTCGCACCGTCGAAGGCACCGCACGCTGGATTCGTGAGACTCTCGAGTTGAAATTTTCAAATCCGGGTTCGTCGTCGAGTGAGGCTGACGGTGATCAAAGCGGAGCGGGGGATCTGGACCAAGCCTTGGAACTGCCACGAGGCAAAATGACATGGCAGTATCATCTGCATCGATGCCGAGATGGCGCCTATCTCGGGGTGCTGCTCGAAGATTTGTCGCCAATCTCGACGGTTCGGTTCGCCAATCGCCCCAAAGCAAAAGAGCTTCGTGATTTTCTGTTAGATTCGGTCTGCGATCCCATGGTCGGTCCTCCAAGGAAGCCGGCGGTACTGCAGGTTCCGACAAAAGCCGACGTGAAAGCACTCGCCAAAACGGTGGGAACTTACGGAGTGGCCTGCGAACATCGAGCACTTGAAGCGGATGTGAAGGCGATGCTCGCGGAGAGCCTAGACGCTCTGGCGAGGCGTCTTGAACGTCTCGCTAGCGACAGGGGTGATGAAAAGGATGAGATCGATATTGCGGACTTGCCGCAGAGTGACCAGCAGTGGTGGGTCGGTGTATTTCAGCCGCCGATGTGGATCGTCGATCGCGCGACTCCCTATCGTGCGTACTTGCAATTGGTGTTGGATGCAAGCAGCGGGTGTGTTGTCGGCAGCGACAGTACCGCCGAACTGCCATCGCCCGAGCAGCAATGGCAGGTGCTCGTCGACACGATGGCGGATCCGATGGTGGGTCAGCCTCGTCGCCCCGAAAGCATCGTTCTTGATCCGCGAATGTCGGCCGAACCCCTTACCCGCTACAGCGGTTCACTCAACGTTTTTACCGGCGATCAACTAGTCGCGGACAGCTTTAACGAACTCATTACGGGATTACTGCTGAACTCGGGGCAAGGTGAGACACCGTTGGCAGAGACGGAAGGGGTGACAGAGAAGCTGATGGAGCGTTTTTACGATGCTGCCACTCGCTTCTACAAAGCAGCGCCGTGGAAAATGGTCGGCGGAGATAATTTGATCCGGTTGGAATACCGGGAAAGCGGCGAATCGAGCTGGGGCATTACGGTGATGGGACAACTAGGCCAGGTGCTCGGGCTGTCATTGATAGAGAACGTCAAGCACGCCAGGAAGTTCATCCAGCAAGAATGCCCGATCGAAGAGCTAGTTGCGATTTCGATTCAATTCGGTGAAGCGTTTGATATGGTGCCTATTGATTTTTGGCACTTGGAACAAAATCACTGGTCTGTCGCAGACGCCGAGGCTTATCCTTTGGTCATTAAAATGGATCATGGCGAACACGCGAGCGGTTTGAGTAACGAAGAATTGCGAATGGTCGAATCGGTGATGAGTGTCCTGCCTCGTTTCTTGGATCAACCGCGTGATCAAACGATGGAAGCAAAGGATTCACTCGGGCGTGAGTTCCGCTTGAGTTGGGAACTCTGAACCGTACACAACCTACAGTTGGGAGATTGATGATGCGACTACGACATGTTGCTGTACTGGCACTGTTGTTCGTACTTGGGGTGCAGAGTGGAGAAGCTCAGTCACCGCGTTCTTCATCCTCACGTTCTTCTGATCAGGCTGCGGCGATGTTTCGGCGGATGGATCGGGATCGCAATGGGGTGATCGACAAAGCCGAGGCGCCGGCGAAACTGAAGGCGATGTTCAGCGAATGGGATCATGATTCCGACGGCAAGATTAGTAAGGCAGAGTTTGAGTCGAATTTTGCGAAGTCACGAGGTCGAGGGAAGGCGTCGCAAACGGGGGAATATGTTGCACCGGCGGCCAGAGGAGAGCGGCAACCCGAAGCATTGAAGCGAGGCGATCGTGCTCCTGATTTCACACTGCCGCGTGTCGGAGGCAAAGGCACGGTAACGTTATCGGAATTGTACCGTGACAAACCGGTGGTGTTGGTGTTTGGCAGCATCAGTTGTTCGCCGTTTCGCCAGCGGGTTCAGCAGGTCGAACAGTTGTACGAGGAGCATAAAGATCGCGCGAATTTTCTGATGGTTTACATTCGCGAGGCGCACCCCGATTCCAAGATCCAGGTCAAGACGGCCGAGGGCGACGAAGTGTTACAGACGTTTGTACAGACGGACGATTTGGCGCTACGTCGAGAGCACGCAGCGACATGCGAGCGAACGTTGTCGTTATCGTTCCCGATGGTGATGGACGGCGTGGACAACCGCGTCAATGCCGCCTATGCCGGTTGGCCGATCCGCCTCGTCGTGATCGGCCGCGACGGCCGCATCCTCGACCCCGGCGCCCCCGGCCCCCAAGGCTTCACCCCCGACAAAGTCGCCACCTGGCTAAAAACGCTGGATCAGTGATTGGCAACATCGTTTTCGCTCGCTTGCTTTTTCTGGGGGGAGGCAGCATTCGTTACAGATTCTAAAATGCGTTTGGATATTCTCGTTTAAGTTTCTTCATCGCCGCCGCCCGGCGAATCATCGCGACTCGACCAGCGATAACTCCTCATTAGCCCACCCGTTGCTTGTTGGGCCCATGTGACTGAATTGCATTCGTCGCGTCGCTCGATAATCTTGCCATTTTGAAGCCGACATCAGATTAAATTTCGAACGTCGATTCGATTATTAGCGGTTCATTGTTGGGGGGCTTGGACCATGCCGTTGCCGATGTCTTCGAACGAGGCGCCGGGGACAAATGTCGCCGAGGCTAAAGTTCGGGCGGCAAGGTTCTCGCTGGTTAAGAAACCGAGGTTCTGTTTTTGCTGTTGCACCCATAAGGCGGCGCATCCGGCAACGTGGGGAGTGGCCATACTGGTTCCGCTGATCGTCCGCAGTGCGTCGTTGCTGCCGATCCAAGATGACGTAACACTGACGCCTGGGTCACACAAGTTGCACTGGTTGTTGGAGAACGATGTGATGCTTAAGTTGCCTGCAGCGGAGCGCTGCAATGCGCCAACGGAAACCATGCCGTCGCCTGCGGCAGGCGGTGCTACGGCGATCTCATAGCTCGGGCGGTGGCTTTCATTTCCCGAGGCCGCGACGATGATCGCGGCTTGAGCGAACGAGCTTGGACGAGCGAGCAGGAATGTCAAACTGGAGAAAAGATTAACGTTCGCACGATACTGTTCTAACGCAATCGATGTCGCGGCCTCTGCCGGGAGCCCCAAACGGTTCGATTAGTTTTAAGGGCATCGGGTCTGCTACCGCGACCACTTCGGGATCACGTTGCAGATCTGCGACTTCCGATGGCGTCATCGAGGCTTGTTCAAGAACAGGCTCCGCAAGCTAACTTTGCAGCCTAGATGTCTGCTGGCGGCTGGGATACGGAACGGGATGGGGTGGGGGCTGGGAAGTAAACCGTTCCGGTGGACTTCCCTCGACAACGGTTCTGGGAGTGCTGGGCCGCTGGGCCTGCTATGGCGCGTCGGTTGTTACCGAGGGGGATGATTGGATAGACTTCGGGCAGTCACGGACACGACTGCTGCGGTGGAACAGGCTCGCCTATTACGATTGCCGCCTTGCGGCGGCTTCGCTTCGTTATCATGAGATGGGTGGGATGGGCCGCTGTGTGTGCCCAGCATATCTCGTCTCTTTTTTGCCGCCTTACACTTATTCCGACGATGGACCAAGAACAAACTCCGCCTGTCACGATGACGACGCCGGTTCGGTTTTTGCCGGGGG
>TARA_R110002073_G_scaffold128576_1_pt1 | contig 10227 bp, 4 predicted proteins | sample TARA_R110002073 | Tara Oceans TARA_R110002073 (sample SAMEA4397174) | marine metagenome | biome: Polar Biome; feature: [DCM] deep chlorophyll maximum layer (ENVO:01000326); material: water (ENVO:00002006), including particulate matter (ENVO:01000060) such as... | depth 40 m
TCAGTAATGGCAGATAAGTTTGTGGTATTAGAATATGTTTCTGATGGTTTAGAAAAAGGAGATGATTCAAATGTAAGCGTTAATAAAATGTTTGAAGAATTTATTTATGCATACATTAGATATTCTATTTTAAATAATAGATTTGGAGTACAAGAATATGTTATTAACAGAGCAAGGAAAGATAAATCTTCTTTATTAAGAAATGCTAAATTAAGGCTAAGTAATATACATCCTGGTAGACTTTTAATGAATATGAGGGGTCAAAATAAATTGATAAAATAATATGGCTCAAATATCAACTACTTTTGTAAAGGGTAAAATGAATAAGACTGTGGATGAAAGATTAATTCCACAAGGAGAATATATAGATGCTCTTAATGTACGATTAGGATCTACTGAAGCTACTGAAATAGGGGCTGTAGAGAACTCTAAAGGAAACACTCTTCTTACAGACGTTAGTTTTGCGGGAGACACTTTAAGTGGTGCAGCAAGAACTATAGGTGTTTATGAGGATGGTGTTAATGAAACTCTATATTGGTTTATAAATGATCCATCAAATCCAAATTCTCCTGTTACAGGTAAAGTTGATTTAATAGTTTCTTACAATACAGACACTTCTACTTTAATATACCATGTTATAAGTACTTCTGTTTTAAATTTTGATAAAGAATTTTTAATAACAGGTGTAGATAAAATAAAAGATCTTCTATTTTTTACTGACGATTTAAACCCACCAAGAGTTATAAATGTAGCAAAATCTCCTCCAGGATACGCACAACCTGTTGGTGGAGTAGATACTATACTTAATGAAGAAGATATAAGTGTAATATTAAGACCGCCAGGTTATGAGGATTTTGATACAACTTTACTTCCTGCACAAGTTGCTCCTTTAGGTAGTCCTTCTGTATTTCCAATAACAGCTGATTCTAATCCTGGGGATGAAAATTATATGGAAACAAGATTCCTTACTTTTGCATATAGATATAGATATGCAGATGGAGGATATAGTGCTATTTCTTTATTTTCTACCCCTGTATTTCAACCCAAAGCTTTTAGATTTAGTATTCAAAACTATTTAAATTCTGGTATGTTTAATAGGTTTAATGCATGTGATATTACATTTTCTACAGGAACAAGGCAAGTATTAGAGATTGACTTACTTTATAAACAAACTACCAGTAATGTTATATATGTAATTAAAAGATTTAATAAAGCGGAAGAAAATTTTTCGGATAATGACTTTGGAACATATAGGTTTGATAACAGTGAAATATATACTACTTTAGGATCTGATGAATTATTAAGACTATATGATAATGTTCCACTACTTGCTAAAGCTCAAACCATACAAGGTAATAGATTGGTATATGGAAATTATGTAGATCAATATAATATTAGAGCTACAGAAGACGGACAGAAACTAAAAATAATTTATGATACACAACCTCTATATGAGGATATACAAGGAATATCATTAGCTTCTACAAGCAATCCATCTATTTCAAGTTTACCTTACACAATAGGGGTAGGATCTAATGGTATAAATTCAGTATGTACATGGGAACTATCACAAGCAAATGATCCTGCGGGAATAATAGCTGGAACAACTTTTAATTTTTTATTTACATTAGAACAAAGTTCAATAGGGCCTGCAGCTAATGTTGGAACTTTTAATCAGCAATCACCGTTTTCAATAAGTATGACGTTTACATGTCCTGTTCTTTATCCTGATGTTGCTGCTATGTGTGCATCTCCAGAATTTAGGGATAGAGTAGGTGGTTCATTAGCTCAAGGATTTCCAACAGGTTCTGCAGGAATAATGCAGACTCTTTATCCTTGTAATAATTCTGATCAAGGAGGTACATTAACAGACAAATTTTACGCTGATGCTGTAACTCCTATGACAGGAACAAATTTAGTATTAATAAATGGTGGTAGAGATGCAGCAGACTCATGTACTCCTGCTGTATTCCCAGCAATTTGTAATACTGTTCCTCTTTATTCTGGAATAACTTCTTGTGGTCCTGCCCCTAATACAATACCTTGTTTAGCAGGAGACCTAACAGATGATAGTGGTGTGGATTTTACTACTTTAGGTTTAACACTTGGTGATTTAGTCGTTGATACTAATACTGGTGCAGTTGCTATAATAAGTGCAATAAATGTTGCTTCATTAACAATATTTGACCAAAATGCAGCTATCCCTGCTGTAGTTTCATTAGAATTAACTGGTATTCCTTATCAAATATTTTCGCAAGCAGCAGGAACTCCTTCATGTACTCCAAAAGGTTTTGAATTTACTTCTGATGCAAGTACTCCTGATGGATTTAGTATTGCTGTTCCTGCAACTGAGTATTATTATGATGATGGAGCGGGGTCAGTAATTAGAGGATATATATATTATGGATTTATAGGTTATGCAACTACAGCAGGATTTCTAAAAACTGCAGAGCAAGGTAGTTTACATTCTAATAGAGATTATGAAACAGGTGTTGTATATATGGATGGAGAAGGTAGGTCATCTACAGTATTGGTAAGTACTACTAATACAAGTTATTTCCCTCCATTATCATCGGTTTATAAAAATAAAATACAAGTATCACTTAGAAACCTCCCACCATACTGGGCTAAACATTATAAGTTTGTAGTAAAACCAAGTGAAGGTTCATATCAAACTATATTTTCAAATATATTTTATTCTCAAGATGGATCAGGTAAGGATCAGGCTGGTTTTATAAATTCTAACGACCCAAGTTTAGTATGGTTTAAATTAGATGGTAATAATCAAAATTTAGTGAAAGTAGGTGATGAGCTTATTGTAAAGGTTGATACTGCTGGAGCGGTTCTTACTGAAGAACGAGCTACAGTATTAGCAATTACAGCATTTTCACAAAAAGGAATTACATCTAAGTCATTAGCAGGGTTGTATATGTTACTTAAACCCTCTGGATGGACTATTGAATCAACACAGCAAAATTATTTTAGAGGAACAAAAAGTAAAGATGCAGATAATACAGGAAGTTTTACAGACGGATGTATAAATAATTACAATCTAAATGATGATGCGGCTTCACCAGTTCCTTATACCATTCCTGCAGGATCTTCAATTAGAATAAAAATACGTAATTGGAGAGGAGGAGGAGGTGGTGATTGTGATAGTAAATCTTTATCATATGATAAGAGTTTTGTATCTACAGCTGATTATCCAAATATGCATGCATGGGCAGTAGGTGATGATTTACAAAGTCAAATGACTTGTACACAAGCATCTACATGTTCTGAAATGGATATTAGTTTTAATCCTGCATTACAAACAGGTAGTGGTTGTTTTGGAACTGCATTTTTTGCTAAGTGTTCTATAAGAGTAAAAGCTTCTGGTGAAATGTTCTTTGTTAATTCTTGTGGTATACCAAGATGTTGGGAGTGGTTTGAATATTATAATGGTCACTGCGCTACCCTTATTGAAGTAACAAGAGGGGGTTCATTATTAGTATGGGAAACTGTTCCTTTAGATGCAGACCCTAATTTATTTTATGATGCTTCAGATTTATTAGAAATCTCAACAGATCCAATTACTGGGGCTCGAAACCATATGGGGGCAAGAAGCTTTTCAGCAGGAACTAATACTTATAGTATAGCTAATGGAAGTCAGGATCAAGTTTTTCCTGCAATTCCTATGGTAACAGAGTTAAATGCTTATAACTGTTATACTTTTGGTAATGGAGTAGAGAGTTTTAGAATTAATGATAGCCCTGCTGGTAAAACTTTTAATTTAGGAGAAAGAACATTAGCTGTTTCTAATCAAGATTTTAAAGAAGCTGATAGATTTGCAGGAATGACCTATAGTGGAGTATATAGTGATTCTGCTAATTCTAATAATTTGAATGAGTTTAATTTAGGTTTAGCTAATTACAAAGATTTAGAAACCTCTTTTGGTCCTATACAAATATTACATTCTCGTGAAACAGATATATTAGTTTTACAAGAAGATAGAATATCTTATGTGTTATCAAGTAAAAATGTTATTACAGACTCTACAGGTGGTGGTGCTATTGCATCAGTACCTCAAGTTTTAGGAACACAGGTAGCGAGGATTGAAGAATTTGGAATTAGTTTTAATCCTGAAAGTTTTGCTGTTTGGGGAGAAGAAATGTTTTTTACAGATACTAAAAGAGGGGCTGTTCTTAATTTAAGAGGAGCATCGAAAGGTTCTGATCAACTTCAAATTGTTTCTCGATTTGGAATGAACTCATGGTTTAGAGATAGATTTAATGCTACTTTAACAAGCCAAAAATTAGGAGCTTATGATCCTTATATGAATGAGTATGTGTTAACTATAAACAATGAATCAATACCAAGACCAAAACAAAAACTTCCTTGCGGATCAACTATTAGTCAATTAGGAAATAGTGGAACGCTTGAGTATGATGTAGATTTAGGATTAGTTACAGGGGATATTAATGTTCCTTACATTGTAACTTCAGGTAGTATTACAATTAATATAACTTGGAATGGAGTGGTTTATAGTTCAGGAGTTTTAACACCATCATCAACTTCAACTTTTAGTTTTGTAAAAACAACTAATACGCCTCAGATTGCAGCAGTTCAAATTGTAGCTTCAGCAGTTAGTACTTATGACGTTACAGTAGAGTGTGCTCCCGAAATTCCTTTGACAATTATTCAAGTAGTTTATAACTCCATTAATTATGCAGGTCAAACTATACATACTAATTATAATTGGACTGATGGAACAACTATTAGTAATTTTTCAGGAATATCACCTGCAACATTAATTGGTCTTCAGGCTTCGGAATATGTAGTAAATACAGGAGTTAGAGGGATAGGTAATTATCCTTCAACTACTTCAGATATAACACTTAGAACAGAAAAAATAAATCCTGATAATTTTACATTTGATCCAACAAATCATAAGCTAAAAATATTATCCTCTAATACTTTATATAATAATACTACTGCTGACATTGCTTCATTATTAGCAACAAGTTCTTTAGTTGGCGGAGGGGTATATACTAATCCTTCAGCAGGAATAAATCAAGCAACTGAGCTTGCATTTAATATGCCTGTTGGAAACCAATATTTATATTTAATTTGGGAGTTTAGTATTATTGGTACTCAATTTGTATGTTATTGCAGTACAAATGCTGTAGATGTATGTTGTGATTGTGATGTTGACTGTAAGGAAATTTTAGTTGGCCCACCAACAGCAAATCTATCTCAAGTATGTTCTACTAATACTAATGATCCAGGATCTAATGGTTTAGTAGGTTTTAACGGAAATGGATCTCTTCCTGTAACAGGTAATATTGTATTTGCAACTCCTGATTGTAAAGATGCACAATACTTAGACCCTGGATTTTATATTGTAAGTCAAACTTCTCCAGCAACATTACCTAAAAAATGGGTTCAAATTGCTGCCTTTGGTGAGGTAATAGATTCTGGAGTATGTCCTTAATAAATAAAATAATAAATAAAATAAAATAAAATAATATGGCAAATCCGCAATGTAACAGTTCTACCCAAATATTTTGGAACGGACCTTCTTTTCTTTCAGCTACCGCAATTTTTTCTGATTCGGGATTAACAGTTCCTGCTGCTGATGGTTGGTATGCTTTTGGATTAATAATTAGACAAGTTTTAAATGGTGTTTTATTATCACCTCTTCCTTGTGATGAATGTGTTATACCTTGTGGTGATCCATTTGTTTTTAATAGTGGAGGTATCGGTGAATATAAAATTCAATTTAATATGGGTACAATCCCTGGTGCTGGTCAAATTACATTTAGTCCTGGAATTGCAAGAACTACTGACTATGCTATTCCAGATCAATGCACATGGGAATACAATGGTCAATCAAGCAATGAATATAGTAGTATGCAAGCAGGGTATATGAGAGGACTTATTGGTGCTCCTGATAGATTTAGCTATGGTAAAGATTGTCTTAGTACCCAAAGTCCATCAGGAAATAATTATCTTTTATCTACAGATATAGGAACAAATAATATTCAAGCGTGGGGACAAGCATTTACATATAATGTAGGTTCTGGTTTATTTACTCCTCCAGGAGTTGCTGTTAATCCTGTTCCTCCTTTTCCTCCATATGTTGCTATGGGACAAACTGGTTTAAATACAGGATGGACAGGTCTTTCTAATAATGCTTTAGTACCTAACAATACTCATCCTTCAACATTATTAACTTGGAATTGTTCAAATAAAAGCAACTGGAGTTGTAATCCAGGTACAGGATTAGGAGTTCCACAAAGTCCTTACAATCCTAATTTACCTTTAGCTCCTAATTTACCTCCTTGGTCTTCATTAGGGGGTACTTCATGGCCATCAGTAGGTATTACATATAAACAAGCTGTAATGGTTATTCCTTCTCCTCCTGGAGTAATAAGCTCTACAATGACTGTAACGGTTTCTGGTCCTTGTTATAATACGTGGTGGGGGATTGATGTTAAATGTCCAGAACCTTTAACACCTATATTTTCATCTACAGAGTTTGGAGATTTAGAATATGATCAATCACCAGGAGGTCAGGCTTCTAAAACACCGCTTAACACTACTCTTAAAGGTTCAGGTACAACAAAGTGTGGATTTATAACACCTTGTAGCCCTGGTCTGTTAATAGATGAAAACCCTGGAGTTAATTTTAACGACCCACTTCAATTCCCTCCAAATGGTATTGTTTCAGGAGATTTAGTTAAAGACCCAGCAACAGGATACTTTGCGGTAATATCAAATGTTGCTCCACTTGGAAATGTATTTACAATGACAAATGTTAATCCTGCACAAGATGCTGCAGGAGCATTAGATAACACAAATGTGCCTTATGAAATTTATAGAAAAGGTGTTTGTGATTATACTATAAATGACTTTGTTTATCATGTACCTGTTGATGCTTGGGGTAATAGTAATCCTAATTCATATTATAATATTGGAGGCGATATGTTTCCTGCTAATTTACCAAATGGTCAGCCAAAAGGAGTTTTAGGAATGGGAGATTGGGTATTTGAAGATATAAATGGAGTAACTCCTGTAGCTGTAGGTGTTTATAAAATGCGCTTTGATGCTTTGGATGGTTTAGGTATTCGTACTTGGGCTGTACAAGTGGGTCCAAGAGAATATCAGGACACTTCATTATTTGGTACAGGAGCATTTGTCCAAGATGTTAATCCTGGTCCTCTTCAACATTCAGATCCTCCAGAAGATTATGTTGGTCAATCTGGATATATTCCTGATTATCCAGCGCCTATAACTTTTAATCAAGTACAAAGAACTGGTGCAAGAAAAGCGGGTATAGTTAGGTCAATTACTCCTTGTGATCCACCTGATTCTTTTGATTGTATAGCTCCAGCAGGAAATTGTGTAGATCCAGGGACAGGTTTAGGGGCATATACTACTTTAGCGCAATGTCAAAGTAATTGTGTTCCAACTCCATCTTGGGATTGTATAAGTGGTAATTGTGTAGATCCAGGGACAGGTTTAGGGGCGTATAGTACATTAGCTGCTTGTAATACTGCATGTACTCCTGTAGCTCCTTGTAGTGGATCTTTTGCTACACCAACATTACCTGTAGGACAATATAATATAGATATGGATGCAGGGGCAGCAACGGGAGCAATTATTGTTCGTTTTGATCCATACCAAGTTCCTGACAGATGTACATGGACGTATGATGGTGTCAGTGCTTCTGAATATAGTTCTCCTTCTGATGGTTATATGACAGGAATAATAGGATGTGTTGCAGGTGGAGGGACAAACGGTTGTGGTGCACCAGGTGGATCAAATCCAATGATTACAAATGGACTTGGCTCAAATGGAGTGACATTTGCTGGTACTGTTTCAAATTGGGATCCTGCTACAACTGCGTTTGTTTCAACAGGAACTACCGTAAATATGGGACCTTATACTAATCAGGCTTCTGGAGGTACTACTTTAACGCCTGGTTTGGTTGGCCCTGGATACAGTATGATGGTAGTTCCAAAACCTAATGCGACCCCATCATTAGTACAATTTCAGATGGATGGTCCTTGTGGTTCAACTATATTTAACTTTGAAGCAAATTGCCCTGTTAAATTACCTCGAAAAGATCGTGGTGAGTTAGTTACAACAACTGGAAAGTGTGGGATTTATACTCATGACTTTTACACAGCATCTCCACAGTACGTTGATGGAATAAGCCTATTCTTAGATGTTCATGACTGGGTGTTTGAAGATGAGGATGGTGTAACTCCCTTACCTCCAGGTGATTATCCTGCAAAATTCCCAGGAGGGCCAAATAGAATAATTACAGTTGCTAATGGAGTTATAACTGCAATGGTAGCATGTACACCATAAATAAATAAATAAATATGCCAAAATATTACGAGCCAGCAACATTAACATATAGCCCTGATGTAGGAGGGTGGCCATCTTTTTATTCATACTTAGCAGATTACATGGTAGGTATGAATGGCTTCTTTTATACATGGGCGGGAGGACAATTATATAGACACAATACAAATGTATTGCGTAATAACTATTATGGAGTACAGTATAACTCTACTATAACTTCTGTATTAAATACAGAACCTATGACAATTAAACTTTTTAAGACTATGTCTTATGAGTCTGATGACGCATGGGAATGTACTTCTTTAACTTCTGATTTAAGTTCAGGATCAATGCTTTCTACTTATTTTATTCAAAAAGAAGGAGAGTGGTTTACATTCTTAAGAGAAAATGATTCAACTGTAAACTTTAGAGCAAGATCATCTGCTGGTATAGGAACTATAGTTAGTGCTACTGGACCTATAGGTGCTATTGTTGTGACGTTTAACTTAGACGACTTAGGAAGTGTTATTAGTGTAGGAGATATAGCTTATCAAGTTGTTAATTCAGCACCACCTGCTGTATCTGGAGCTCCTACTTTGATAGGTCCTATCACAAATATTGTCAGAGAAAGCACAACAAATATTATTACGGGGGTAGTTACTTTACCTTCTATTACTATAAATTCTTCAGGTGTGGTTCCACTTGTTGGTAACTTTTGTTTAGGATTAAAAAATTCAGTTGCAGAGTCTCATGGTGCACGAGGATATTACTTAGAATTTACACTTGAAAATGATAATGTTGATACTGTTGAATTATTTTCTGTCGGTGGTAGTATGATGAAAAGTTTTCCTTAGAATTTTACTATCTTTGCATAAATGAAATTAAATATACAACCATTAAAAGAAACAGACTATGAAGATATTCTGTGTAGGTGGTGGAGAGATTGGAAATGGGATGCGCCTTCTAAAGATTTTTTACCTGAAAATGGGATGGGTGGTTTCATTGTTTATGATGGTGATACTCCAGTATGTGCAGGGTTTATGTATGTAACTAATTCAAAAGCAGTGTGGTGTGATTGGATTATATCTAATAGATTTTATTTAGATAGACAAAATAGAAAAGATGGATTAGAATTATTAGTTAAAACCATAAGTAATAAGGCTGAAGAATTAGGAAAAAAATACATATATGCTTTAATAAAAAATAAACCATTGATTAATGTATATAAAAAAATAGGTTTTATTGAAGGTGCTACCTACACCCATGAAATGATTAAAAAAATATAATATGGCAGCAGTAACATCAGCAGTAATAGGAATAGGAATGTCAGCATATAGTGCTCAACAATCTTTTTCAGCAGCAGCAAAACAAAAAGAAGCGTCAAAAGAAGCGGATGCTGCAGCAGCTAAAGCAATGGCAGATGCAAGAGATAAAGCTCAAATAGATAACTATGCTGGATTAGCAGTTCCTTTGGATGCTTATGAAGCTGAGTTTGAAAACAACTTAGCTGTAGCACAACAAAATACAGAAGCTCTTCAAGAAGGAGACTCAAGAGCTTTAGCTGGTGGAGTTGGTAGAGTTGGTGCTGCAGCAGGAGCTAATGCAGAAAATACTCGTATTGCAATGGGTGAAGAAATATCAGATTTAAATATGATGAAAGCTGATTCTAAAGATGCTTTAAATCAACAACTTATTGATATGGATGTTTCTAATGCAAGAGAACAAAATCAAAGAAGATCAGATGCTGATGCTGCTTATTCACAAAGTATTAATTCTGGTGTACAAGCTGTTGGTGCTGGGATACAATCCGCAGCATCTCTTGCTCCATTGTATGGGAAAAGTAAAGCAGACAGAAGAGGTGGTAAAATAGCTGAACAATATGCATCTCAAAAA